>ENA-OREC01000375-OREC01000375.1-marine-metagenome-genome-assembly--contig:-NODE-375-length-16657-cov-13.589626_pt1 | contig 16657 bp, 10 predicted proteins | sample MGYA00248626_ERZ508543 | MGnify/ENA primary metagenome ERZ508543 (study PRJEB26211, sample SAMN05518279) | marine metagenome | isolation source: Puget Sound, Washington, USA | host: Bankia setacea...
GATTGAAAGCGTTCGGTTCTGATGTAGATATGCACAACGGAGACCAAACTGGCGATTGAAAGCGTTCGGCTCTGATGTAGATATGCACAATGGAGACCAAACTGGGGATTGAAAGCGTTCGGTTCTGATGTAGATATGCACAATGGAGACCAAACTGGCGATTGAAAGCGAGAGGATGTTACGTGCTTTTGTTTTCCATTTCGTCCCTCGAAGCATACACGCGCTGAGCTTTTAAGTTTTACATTTTATCAACGTACGATAGGTGCCCTGTCCGTACTATAGACACACAGATTCCAATCACAAGCAAGGTTTCCAATAAAGGACACACCAACACTAAAACAGAAATTACGCTGTTAATGAATAGAACACGTCTTGTTAAGTGCAAAACGAGTTTGAGTACATGTCTATACAAGACGTGTATTGGTCCCCATAACGAAGAGGGAATATATTGCTCAACAGATCAAGGGAGACAACTGGATTTCAATACTTTTTTATTGACTCACTTCATGTACAGCAACATGTATCCTTTATGTTTTGTGTGTTAAATATAAAAAAGAGCTATAAATTATAAATGAAACAGAAACGTCTATGAGAAAAATGCAAAAAATAATTCACATCAGCATCAATCAATAACATGTAAAAAGAACAAGCATTCACTACTGTACAAAAGTCAGTAGCACGAGTGTTTGGGTTCTGCATTGCATACAAAAAACAATGTGGGGACAAAATTAATCAGAAATAGCACATGTTGTGTAAAATACAATATCTTATCATAACTCTTTGATCAAACTGTTCATAGAAGTTAGAACACACTCACTGACAACATTCGGCTATGATGACTTGTGAAATAGTGATCATGAAATAATGACATTTATATAATCTTTTGCGAGGTATCATGTGAGTCTCATTTCAATAAATATGCAATAAAAAGGCAGTTGTATAACCTTGTTTTCAAATACCGTGATAACGCACGATTACTTTGTTGTCATGGTTTCCAAAACTGGTTCACGGAGGTTTAAATGTTATAGGTTGTTTTGAGTAAATCAGTATATGTATGTTTTCTCGTTCAAATTCTGGTGGCCATAGAAACTTACCATTGTAACTTTAGAGACTGGGAAAGCAACACAGAGATAAAGGCTTCCACAAACAAGCACTTTTGATTGGTTTAACTTAAACGCATCTTGGCAGTTACACATTGTATTAAGCACATTATTGTCGATGTTCTTTAACTATTGACGATTTTTGGAACATGTTATAATGCCACTTCACCCTGTTAAATTGCTTCACCATGAATCAATCTCTATACAAATTGGTGATGACGACGATGGTTTTCAGATTGTTAATTCACACACAAGAGGAATGTTGTCAAACAAAGGACATATGGCTCTTGTATACATTATATATTTGCATGATTTCTAATAACACAGATTTCATTTTTCTCTTTCCTCCTGTTTGACAAGACGCTATTAATAAGCCTTCCATACTCCCATGTTGCCAATGTTTTGTTCACTCTCCACCTCACTGTTGCCCTTAGAGACCATAACTTCATCTAATCATCGTCATCACGACCACCGGGGCCTCGTGCCTTTGGACCACCAGCAGCCTTGGCCATAATGATCTAAAATAACAAAACAAATGTTGACTCTTTATTCTTTTCTTTCTTTTTACAAACCAATTTTTACGTTTCTGAAAACTAATAATTGAAGAGCCAAACAGATGTTCAGTAATACAATCAAGTTCTGTCATTTAAACTGAATAAGGCAGAGAAACAGATAACCTTTTTAGGAATTGGGTATTTACTCTAGAAACTTAACTTATTGGGTATTTGCAGATTTTAATTGGGTATTAGTAAAATTAATATGGTAACAGAGCATTTCCTCTCATATTATCTATGTACAATCAACTATTTTCATTGGGTATTCAAAAAATCATTTGCTATGTGTTCCTTAAAAATAATTAGGTAAATACTTGAAAAAGCAGCTTATCTGTTTCTCTGATTAAGACTGGTCTGCTATTTAGACTATCAAATGTTTTATGCTAAAATATTAATTATCCCATACAAACTACCAAATGTGCAGTAAATAAAAAGAAAGCTTATAACAAGAACTTGTAGCATTGTTGTTTCACATACCTGATCTACTTTGAGTACAGTACAGGCAGCTGCAGTGGCAAATTTGAGTCCCCAGAACTTGGCTAGATAGAGATCATAGATGCCGTCCTGTGTGATGTCCTTTACTCCAGCACCAGCAGCCTCTATGTCCACACCAACGTTCTTCTTTCCCTCCTGATGGGCTGCATACAGTAAGGACAACACTTCTGTGGCCTACAAACAGTGAACATCAGTTTGTACAAATAGATACTTGGCTGAATTCAACACAGTTTTATCTGCATCTTCACCAACTACATGTAGTAAAGTCACCAAGTACAAGCACTCAATACTGGAAACATTTCTTCTTTACTGGTAAAATAGCATGTGTCTGGACTATATGCGACCATATCACACAGATGTTATATCCCAACTGTGTGCTTCTCAGATACAATGATATTTAGTGAAGAAATACTGTGACTGTATGTGGCAGGGTCGTTTTTAGTAATAAATTGGTTGTATATATATTGGTAATTGACAAACATTTCGTAGAATTAGTTTTTCCTTTGGGTCAGTTTATTTTCTTAGAGTTTTTGTATAACGTATGTTTGTGAGATACGATATTGAATTGCTATAGAAGAGACATGTAAAACTTGACTCTACTTAGACTATTTCTTGGAAAGTTGTAAAATGTTTATAAAGAAGGGTACCATATTTATTAACTACACCAGTGAGAACGCAAGTTAAACAGTTAGTCCCATAGACTTGACTGTGATGATGTTGTTGTAATATTTTTGATACATTAAACAACTGATACATACTGGACACTGGCTTTGTGGTTTTGAAATCCAGACACATCCACATACATATACCCCACCCTACTACATGTATAACCATAAAATGTAAAAAACTCAATTGGACAGGTACCTTATTTGAACTGTATATTGTCTGTTAAATTGTTGGTCATTGTTGTTATAGTTTTCAAGCACTATCCTAATACGTACTGTTTAATGAAAGGTAGTTGTTTATCTCAAAACTAGAATAACAACCTTTCACCCACAAGCAAATAAAACAACAGTACAAGTAATCTTAAGGACTTCACTAGGGCCGTCACGTTTACACGTGTGAACAGAACCGTTACGATTAGTACCAATAAACATTAACTAACTCAATATCCGTGTACTTGATCTATTTTTAATACATGAAGTAATGAAGTAAGCAGAAGTCCATGAATTGCCTTGCTGCGGTATAAGTATTAGATTAAAAACGACAAAGTAAAGATGATTTGTCACCTATTTTCGCGATGCCGCGGCGGCATTGAAGAGTTGGGCATACATACTTTCAAATCTTAGTTGACCTAACGGAATGCACGATGTTTAACTTTTCATGATGATCATTATATTTTATGCATAGTAGTTTGTACATATTGTTCATGTTCACACCTACATGGTTGACTTAATATAGCTTGGATAACTTCAACACTTTCTTTCTACGGCTAGTTTCACATGAAGACCGTATGATTCCTAAAACGTAGATACAGTCGTCTTATTGATAAAAAAAGCAATTCATTGTTAAAACTATATCCGAAGTGTTTAAGTATCACTGTTTTTGTAACGATCGCAGTAATAATCTCGATCATTCTGACCGCGTGTTTTTTGGCGGGAAAAATGAAGAGGTTGGGATCACTGAAGGATAAAGCATGTTTTCTTTGTGACAAACATTATAAGATACTAGCAAAATCTATAGGTTGTGCAGAGAATTCAATTACCATTTGTTATAAGTAAATTGTTGTATGTGTATTAACAAAGAAAAGAATACGCCACTTGCTATTTCGTTCGCTGTTTTGACAAATTTCCAAAGACAAATAAAGCTATGTGTGTATATAAACAAATCAGACCATACAACGGAATGGTTAATACATTGCATTGGCTGTATCTCGTATCTCGTTTGGTATGTACTTGATACGTGTTGGAACAACATTTTTAATCGCAAACAATGCTCCACTGTTGGATATAGATCGTCAATTAATGCTTTGAACTTTTACTGGCTTATGCATGCCATAAAATGGTATCGTTTTGGTTAGCTCTAACCGTGTACACATTTACAAAAACCTACCTTAACACCGGCATTTTCAGCAATGGTTCTTGGAACAACTTCTAATGCCTCTGCGAATTTCTTGATTGCATACTGCTCTAGCCCTGGGGTGCTTTCTCCCAGGGTGGTGATCCGTTTAGCAAGCTCAATCTCAGTGGCCCCAGCCCCAGGGACCATCTTGGGGTCGCGGGTCAGTGCTTTGTACGTGTTGACTCCGTCGTTGATAGCACGTTCCATGTCGTCCATGATGTTGTCAGTGGAGCCACGGATCATTACAGTTGTGATGGCGCTCTCCTCTTGATCTAAACACAAACAAGCAATATAAGTACATGCATCTCATTAACACCTGTTTACTATGAAGACCTTTTCAGCCCAAAACAACTATTTTCAATGGATTCAACTAATATCACATCAATGTCAGCGTGTCTAGGTCGATATTTGCCCTGATTCCTTTTTTATCCAAGCATTTTACACTACATTTCACATATCTATCTAAAACAAGTTAGAAAACGGAGAACACAACAAATGCTTTTCAATGCACTGTTACCATCATGATATCTTGTACAACATTTAACAACTTCTAACAGCAAAGAAAAACTGCATCAAATATTATCAACTGTCCACACCTAAGGGTTGTCTTGCTGTAGGAGTGTTTGTAATAGATATTTACCTTGTTTGAAGACAATGACTGGAGTATCACCAATCTCATCTACATACACATTATCACAGTAACCAGCCTCTTCTGGGGTGGGTGGGGTCTGAAAGAAATACTCAGTTTGAGGACATGTATAAAAGTCATGTATACACTCAAATATGAGCTAAACCTGTGTTAAGTTACTCTGGTCAACTTGAAATAGTAATACGAGAGTTGTCCCACTAAATCGTAGACTTTACTTATTTCTAATAAACTCATGAACACATTTTTTACAAATTTCGCTGACGTTTAATTCAACATGTGGAAATACACGTTTTTTTACAAAAGAAGTTTAAATCATGCACAGTCTTTAAACATGGATAAACCTATTATAAAGGTTAAGTCTCACACTGAAACATGAATTAAAACTATGACAAATTGTAAGTTTATACAAACAAATGCAAATTCAACAAATACTCCACAAATCTTTAATTGCCACGGTAATAAGACAATTTCTCTATTAAAGACTTGTGTAAAGATGATCATGCTGTACATACCACTCTAGGTAATGGTGTAGCCGACACTGCCTTACACAGCCTACGCAGATCCCACTTGGACATCAGGCGGAGTACAAGGATCTTGTACTTATTGCAGAAATGGGTCGCCATTTCTCCGACTTTCCCACCTGATACAATAACCTTACACCCTGTGTCGGCTATCAATTTAATTTGCTGGAAAGGTAAGAGAATGAGAAGTAAGGAAACAGATTTGTCTAGAATAACGGGAGGACTTAATTAATATAAAGTCTTGAATATATGACAAAACATGGCGTACTTAGTTATGGTAATCTAAGAATAGAAATGTTATCAAACAATGAGGCATACTGTAGTTGTAATTCTTTGGTGATCAATTTCTCTTAAACAGCTGTCGGCAAAAGGTATAAACATACTATTGTTGTATCTAAACAAGGACTTTACACCCATTGTACCATGTAGTATCATTGGAAATGTCCAACATTTGTTACTTTGTAAGTAAAGATATCTGCTCATCACAGGCTGCCAATGTGGATGCACAACAGTCAAGACAATACTAGTTTACATTTAAGCAACAGGCAGTTGGCAACCTTTCTTTTTTGTGTTTTTCATTTTAATGACACACACATTTGGGAAAAAAATAGTTGTTTTGGTGTTTGAAGAAGTATATTAAATATCTTTCCACATCCATTTACAAAAGACTTATAGCTTATCAAATGATACCAAAAAGATAAAGCCTTACCTCTTCAATTAGGTTTTCTTCACCCTGGCTAAAGTCCATAAGTTCCTGAGCACTCTTGATCAGCACAGTGCCCTGTAAAATGAACACTTACAGTTTATCTACAAGTCAATTAACAACTAATTTTTCTGTCCTTTAAAAATCTAATTAACTCTTATTTAAGCTCCTATTTTGTAGTGGCAAAATAACCCTGTTTGTGTTACATCAATTGTGTTTGTTTGGTGGCTAATAGCCTTGAAACATGGATTTAACTAAGATAATTTTATTTGAGTTAAAGAGCAATTAAACACAAAAGCAACAGACCTTTAATCTAAACCTTTCATTTTCATGATAATACAACTGTTATGAAATCAAAGACTTCTATAAAGGTGTCTCTAACATTGCATTGTTTATAGATGTCTGTATATAGTTTACCTTTGTTTCTGTCTGCATAATATCCAATGGACAGGAGTATACAACAATTTTACATTTACTGGCTTTAGTTATCTCCCCTTCTACGGCACGTCTGAACACCATGCCTTGTACAGCTGAGGACTGTAATACTCCAGAACCCTAGAAACAAAGGTCAGATGACACTAATGTAGCCATAGAACCCATAATGGTCATCATGGAGACAAAATATCAAGTGAAAAACAGTTCTTTTAGAGTCGCTTTGCTTGCAACTTCAGAAATCAATTTCAAATGGTACAATAAACACATGAACAGTAGTCACATCTCCTTCAAAACTTGCACCTAACCAAAGGAATTAATTTCCTAGACGTTAGGTATAATAGAAAGTTAAATATATTTACAGCTGATCCTCTGTTTTGTGTTGTTATATAAGTATGTATGGTTTATATATATTGGGTATTTCCTGTCAGTGTATATAGTGTGACCTTGTGTTTATATGTTATTTGTGTGCATGTGTTGTATAACGATGTACAAATTTTAGTACAAGTTAATAATAAAGTTTCTGTTCTGTTCTGTTCATCAAAGGCAAGGTTTTATTCTGATACTACTTTCGTTATTAGACTACAAAATATATTTGGATTTTATTCAGTAAGCCATCTGTTAAAACTTTCATTTTCTTACTAGATGCACTTATTGCAAAGTCTCTAGTCAAAGTGTTAATCTCAATAGTAAATGCTTTTAAACCTCCATTGCACCTACGTTCTACTTAATATATAACCATGTGTAGGCAATAACCATGTGTAGGCAATAACCAAGCTTACCAAGATTTTGCTGACTCTGATATTATCCACATTGAAGGATGACTTTTCAGACATAATGGACACTGAAAAAAAGGTGAGAACGTCAATTTAAAAACAGAACACTTTGTAAATAATATAGCACAGTTCCGCTATTAAACACCACCCAAAACTGAGAACGGTCTGCTATTAAGACCACCCCTTTTTTGGTATGCAACAGTTAGTTTCAATGCAATTTGGTCTTGCTATAATCCATATATAAGAACACATTTTGTTTGTCTCAATGGTGCATTATAAGCTGAACTTCACTGTATTCAAAATGTTATAATATTGTTAAAATGAACAATTAGCAGACAAACTTCATGAATTACAATCAGAGATGAGTTTTATATGAGAATAGAAAATATTACAGCAAGCCTTTGTTTGGAAAGTGATTAAAATTTTACAGAAAGAGTCACAAATCAAACAAGCGTAAGATCCTTTTTACCAAGTGACAAGCACAAAAACCTTTGTAATGGTTTATCATATCAAGTTGAAGATAAGCCATGCCACTAAAGTGTATACATACCACATGCATCGGCCAATAATTTAGCTAAGAAGTCTTCATTTCCATACTGTTTACTCATAACTGATGTTTTCAAAGCTCTTGTCACAGCTTTTCTGTCTCTCAAGTTCTTTTGGTTTTCACACACTAAGTCTGCAGAATAGCAAAGCATGATAGGATTAGTTTATTTTATATTTCGTTACATGTGTTTAAAATAGTGTAAGTTACATTGTATTTGTTACACATGATTTTAATGGAGAGTATTTAGACACCAGTTTCAATCATACCCTACTCAAGAGCTCACATGACTGAAACACACCTGCAAACTAAGATGTATGGTGCAGTATAGCTCAGCAGGGGTGTAACTGATGAGCGTATAAAGTAAAAGGTTACCTACTCTATACAGTAGTGCTTACATAGAACAAACAAATTTATAGCAAACCATTTAAGCGTGTTTGTAAGGAAAACTTACATCTCCCATTAAGTTTGTTTGTGAGGAAAACTTAAATCTCCCATTTAGTGTGTTTGTGAGTAAAGATATCCATGATCAAAACCTATTTTCTATGAACAATTGAGTTTATTATACATTCAAACCTGATTGCACTTACCGGGTAGAATTTCTAATGCCTTCTTCATTGCATACTCGTAACCTTCAGTTACTTCAGTCACAGACAGTCCCTAAAACAAACAGCAAGAGTTGATTATGTCACTGTTATCCCTTTGAAACCTTAGTATTTCAACTTACAGTTTGTCTGTTATTTTCAACTGTTAATATAAAGTTGAAAGAGTTATGAAAGTAAAGTTGAAAGATGTAATGAATAAAACATTATTTCATTTATTTCTGTCTACATACTTCTTGAAACACTTAGAAAAACAGTCCAATCATATTTTCATTAAAATGTAAAAACAAAGTTGACAATTTAGCAGCTATTATATTCAGGAGAACACAATGATTTGGTGACATGGTCCTTACCATTCTCAAAAGCATTTCTGCGTGTTCAAGAAGAGAGCTGGCAAAAACCAGGACGAAGTTGGTACCATCTCCAACCTCCTGTTCTTGTTGCTGAGTGGCCAGTACAAGCATCTTTGCAGCTGGGTGCTGTACTTCAAGCTCATTTAGAATGGTAGCCGCGTCATTTGTCACAAACAACTTTTCAATATGGTTGATCACCATCTTGTTCTGACCTGTAAATTAATAACAGTTTACAAAAAATATTAAGTGCACTAGTGTTGGGCTCTATGTATGAATGTGGTTCTAATCATGTCAGGGTTACATCTAGGAGGCGATTTGTGCTAATTCACAATGATTTGAGAATCATATTGTTTTTCAGCAAGGTTGGACTTATCTATATAGAGATAGAACTCTTTCGATTGAAAATGTCACAGAAAATTCCAACTAGTATAGTTTCAACTGTGCTTGCATTATTCAAACGGTTTTAAAATGATATCATCTGTTTCTTCCTTGAATACATAAACAACATTGTGTTAAGAATTAATATATTTGGTTGCCTTGATGAACATATTCATTTTCCTCATGTTTCATATCAGTCTAGTAAACATCTGACTGAAAAACATGTGTTGTTTCATCTCATGACAGTCTTTGCGAAAACTTTTCCTTCTTCACAGGACATTGTGACAGACAAGGGACAAATTTTTACCAGTTGCAACAATTTTTTAAACCATTAGCAACATTTTTTAACCATCTCGACAACTGCTGGATATTGCCACTTTTAACCTAAGCAGTCAAGTAACCTTTCCCAAAAGAATATTGCATAAAGCCTTTTCTAAAGTTCAAATAGCTCTGAACAGTATTAATTGCCACCAGCCTATATAAACAATTGCTATGATATTGTCTTAGTCCCAATCCCAAAGCTGTAGGTCTCTGAGTAAGGTATGTAATATACACTGATTGAACTCGTGGCACATGCAGATAGACTGCTGGTAATATGAGGGAGAGAGACGACCATCAAAACATTTACACCCATTTCTGTCTCTATTTTATCATGCATGAAAAACATGCCACTATATACACATTAGAACCTTTTTTTCCAACAGCAATGTTTAAATGAACAAACAGTAGTAAACAAAAGGTTAGCCCTTAAATGAACAACCTGCAGGAAAAGAAATGGTTAGTTGTTAGAATGTCTTAGGAACTTATTGGATGTCCTTTGCTCTGCTAAAGAGACTCAGTGTAAATTCAAACTCTTTCAGACTCTTGCACTCACTTTACATCCAACTGATCTTGGTTTTGAGACACTTGCTGTTGCCTGGCAACCAATTGTGTAGTGGAGGAGTGTTGAGAGGATGTGGGCAGGTGTTAGCATCACTTTTAGGACACCTTACAAAAGGGTCATTTGGACTTTTAAGAAGTGTGTTTTGGTGAGATTTTATACTGCATTTTTCACAGGAAATTTTCATTTGACATTGTGACAGCCAAAACTTTTGCCTGTCATTGTCAAAAATAACCGGACATGACTGACTGTCCGATGGATATTCTCATAAGACTGTAATGACCATTTATGGAAGGTGGTGGTGTGAACAGTGGCTATGTTGTCAAACATGTAGTCGGTGGATTGTCAGGTGTAATGTTAATCCCAATCAAGACTCCCTTTGTTCTCTTGTCATAACTGGTTTGTTCCAGGTAGAGTTGGTAGAGCTTTTTTAATGATCAGAATTAGTTCCACCCAATCAAAAATTGATTAAAACAGCAAATAAAACCAATACTTACCATGTGGTCCAAATGCAGATCTGGTGGTTTTGCCAAGCTCTTTACAAGCATCAATATTTCTGTAGACAGCCTCATCTAAGCCGGAGAAGTGCTGCAATGAGAGAAGTGACAGTTCTATGTATTTTTGAAGTATCTTTGGATCAATGATGTTTTGTTTATTATACTTTCAGGTTATAAATGAAAGGTTGTGAACATAATCAGTTAACATAAGTCTTACATGTTTTAGCTATTACCAAAAAGCACTTTTAATTTCAACTTGGTTCATTATTCTATGGCTATATTTGGAAGACTCTCATTGAATGGAACATGACAGAACCTGCAACATAAATACGCATTGTCAATTCTATATTAATTTCACTATGTAGATTTACGATATATTTCTTATTAGCAAAACAAAAAACACTGTTAAAGTTGTTTACATGTAGTTATAGTTTCGGGACTATGAATTTATTATCAGTTCTGGAATTTTCTGTGTACAAGTAAACCATAAAATTAGAAGTCATCCGAACACTCTTGACTCACATGGCCATGCCTTTCAATAAATCATCGCTCCAGTTTTCCATGCTTGTAGCATGGGACAATACGATAAAAACCTTGTTTAATGCTTTGTCGAATAAAGTAGGGAAAGTATAAATACCTTAGCACCATCTTTTAACATTTGGGCAAAGCCCGGAGCTTTAGGAACGTGCATCGCCATGTTCACGGTGTGTTTGGGGAGTGATTGATTGAATATTGTGCAGTATAATCAGAATAATGTTCTAGTGGAACAGCTAGTCAGTCTGAAAGAAACCTACGAAAGCATTTAGACTGACCTTACTAATTTATCAAATTACAATGAACATGTTTATGCTTATGATCAGTTTGTTTTGTGTATGCTGATATTGGACCAGGTGTAACATTGCACAAGTGTACTAGGACAAAGCGTGACCAAAAAGGCTACCACAATAAGGGGAGTTATGATGGTCATGTAAACTTGAGGGGCAGTTTGATGTGTAGGCGTGAAATAAGAGACAGAAAAAAATCACTGATTATATAAACAGTTTTCATGTTAATATAATATAACACTGTCGATCTTAAAACAGTTTGTGAGTGTTTCATGACCTAGCGAGTATTAAATGGCCTGGTAAGAATACAACTGTGCTATTTCAAGGTTATGCCATTTTAAACCTATACTGTTAATAGTATTGGGTATTTGAAGAAAACCTTTTTTCCAGGCTTTTTTGAATGCGTTATCTAACAAAAGACAGATAATTGTAGAAGATCGCAAGCAAAGCGACTGATAAGTGAGAGCGTCCAGTTATGACAGCACCGTTGTTGAGAAGAAGAAAAAAAAGTGTCTTATTTAAATGTTCAAAGCATTTCACCCGATATCAATACTTGTTGCGTTTCTTTATGCTAGAACACTTTTATTGACTTTCAGTTTCTTAAATATTACGTACGAGTAAAATATACGAAAGAAAACATACATTTATAGTTGTTGTTGTTTCTTGTTGATACATGTACTTGGTTTTGTGTTCATCTAATTGTTCGTATTATTGTTTTCTTCTTTACGCTAGATTCAATGTCTTTAACCATGTATCAGGGCTAACTTTGTCTGTTGAAATTTAGACTGTTGTTGGATTAAGTTCAAGCTTCAGCTAAATTCCAACTATGTGTGTTTCAGAAAACAGTTCTTGAATAAAACTTAATTCAAATTCATAGGTGAAACACACCTTAGACCCACACATTAAAAGTACAATTTACAAAATCTGAGGCAGATGGAATCGGAAATATGCAATGGGATCAACTGCAAATAGTGTACATGTATTGTGATGTTACTCCGATCGAGAGGCATATGTCGCTGATATCGAACACAAACAGACTTGGTCCTAAGACTGACCCCTGACCTGTGGTTTGTAACGCTACTGGTACAATTTCAAATGATCCCTCGATCCAAAACACGTTAGCTAGTGGCAATATAAATCTCATTTAAGAAAAATATGTTCAAGTTCAAAACCGTGCTCAATGTAAACTGACAAAAAGATCAGCGAATATGCATTCAGCATCGCGGATTTTCGACGGAATGTATAGATGTCTGGAGCTAATAGTACGTAAGGGTTTTCAAATATCGAAAAAAGTTTCTTCAAATAATAAAAAATAACCATTTGATAAATGCAGCTTTCACTAGCGGTTCCAGGGGAGGGCGCCCCCCCCCCCCCCCCCCCCCCCCCCCCACACCCCTAACTGTTGTCGAGCATAGGTCACAAAAAGCGTCAGAATGCACCATTTAGCTTTACTGCTTTCAAAATTTTCTCTGCATGTCAAAACATCGTAACAAACACCATTTACCGCCTTTATTTTCGGATCTCCAAAATATCGTTTCAAATAGCATCCTAATGTACCAATCCCTGTCCTTATTTTCAAAAAAAATCTTTTCATCGCAGTTTCAAATATCGTTTCAGAATGTTTCACAATAATGCAATACTAATGTGTCAAAATGATCACTGCAGTTCCAAATCGTTTTAAATACCGTCACAATGCACGATTTATTGTCCTTGATCTTTTTCACTGCAGTTCCAAATAGTTTCGAATGCCGCCAGAGTGCACCATTTTAAAAGCGTCCTTGTTTTCATTTTTCTCTCTGCAGTTTCAAATTGTTTGAAACAGTTTATTTTATTCAAAATCCAGAATGCCATAGATCCAAGTGGAAACATAAACATATAAATACATGGAGGCTAATGCATACAAAACATACAAAAGGAAACAAAATAGAAAATACATGAAAATTAATTACTTGGTTCAATATAAGTCTGATTATCACCACAAATACATAATTCAATTTGTCACCATAATACTATTCTGGCACTAACTATAAACCCAGTTTCTGGATACATACTTTACTATATTATATATTACATCAACTATTCTTATATAGACTGTTAACGTCTGAATGTATGGATACATATTTTACATAATTATCAAATCAAATACATTTGTAAATTCATTATGACTAATGTATACTTAAAACATTAAAAGAAACACAATAAACTAGAAATGAAAAGAAACGTCTTAATTCAATATACAATACACAATGTAAGTCTAATAATTACATGTGACACACATACGTACATCCGTACATTTGAAATGCCGTCAGAATGCACCATTTAAGCGTCCTTGTTTTCAAAAGTGTCTCTTCAATTCCAAGTCGTTTCAGATACCGTCATAATGTAAGAATAGCGTTCAAATGTTCCGTTTTACCGTCGATTCTAATCGATTATAGTACATCTTATGAATCGCATATCAAGCCTTTCTTTGTTCACCCACAATCCCGTAGTTACCGAATAAACACGGAATTTACCGAAGTTTGTGTATTGCCTTTGCGCATGTCTGAGAAGAGCAGACTTCCAGGTTTTCCGGAAAATATATCTTGGACAAATTAACTCCAAATTGCTGGATAATCGGTCCTTAGTATTCAACACAGCGGAATATGAAGAGACCTCGAAATGCAGACTGTGCAAAACTTCGAAGACCTCTAAAACGAAGCAAAATCACTGAAGGATTTTACGGAAGGTGAGAGCCCTCGAATTTCAATATGGCAGCAAAATAACACCAGTCACCGGGCTTGAAAACGATATTGTTCATTTCTGAATGGCTATCCGTGTAAACAGAATGATGCATATACATACAATAGGACACTCTCACTGTAAGGTGAACTGCCAGTGAAAATTCTGAATTCAGCCTACACGTTGACAATCAATCGTGTTGCTGCACACTGGGTCAGTTGTTGTTTTTAGTAGAACTCATTTAGCCTAGTTTTAACCACTGCACCATAAAGTTGTGGCTGGATCATACATGCAATGTCCATTTATCATGGAATAATGTCACCACATCACCCAATAATTGATTCGTCTAAAAGTAAAACCGAATATATATTGCCATGTGTTCAAATTGTATTGATGTTTATTTATTGATGATGTCATTTTTCTCAAATTGATCTTGCACAATATTTAGCAATCCAAGTTTTTTTCATAAGTCTGAAAAGTGACCTTTTGGTGAACAAATCAGCACAAAACATGTAAAGGGAATCGTTAACCTATAATTTTTAAAAGAGCAAATTGCAAGAATTTATTGAGCGACTGCAATTCAATTGTATCAGTTATACTTTATTGTAGTATTGTTTGAATTACATTTGTATGGGTATTGTAACATGTTGCTTTAAGCGGTATCCAATCATAAATTGATTAAATGGTATCTTGGTTATCCTAAGATATCAGTCTGTTTTCTCCTCACAAAAAAACTGATGCTGCTATTAGTATTAAGTGGCTTCCATATGAGAGATGTTTTTAAAGAGTGTAGGACAATCGACCTAACGCCACAATCTAGAAGAACCGCCCACATGGTTACAAGCTCCAACATAAGTGGAGATCAGTGATTTTTACGATAACACAATATTAATGCGGAGTGTAAAGAAACTACCTAATATTAAACATGACATTTACAAAAAAGAAATCAGTAAAGCTTTTTTTAATAAAACATATCCTCATTCAGTAATAAAAACACGTACATTACGTGAATTAAATGAATTTACGACCAGGTGATTTGGGCACGGCGAAAATCAGAATGTGCTTCATTCAGATTATATTCATGTCAAATAGCGTAAAAAGAGTCCATTTTGGTCCATGTATAGCCATGCACATTTAACATGTATGATACTATAGCATTATGTATACAACAAGTCGAGTGTAGTTTGCCTTGGTCCATGACTAACTTGCATTTTGTAATACGATGTCTTATATAGTATATATTCACTCTTTATAACGTAAAACTAACAAGATAAATACCACTTTATTGGTATTTGTACTTAACAACACTCTGTAGATTGACCTCGCAAGGGTAGAAAGTGTCCTTTCTTTGAGTCGAGGATGAAACAAACATCTATGCTTCACTCTATTAAACTCATATTATTGATGCCCCTATTGTGTTATAAGCTTTTTTCAGCTGCCACCTTTGTTGTATCTATAGATAAAATGAAATATAATCCAAATACTTCATATATTGAAATAAAACACCTTAATGTACATGACAACTGACATAATTTCAATGCCTAATTCACCCCCAACTGGACTATACATTGCGACTCCATTATAACGCGGTCCTGTAGTATATAGCGCAGACTCCATTATAACGGGGTCTCCGCGTGGCTCCCAAATATTTTTCCAGTATAATGTGTGTGAAAATAACAGCAGAAGATGGCGATCTACACAATGCAAGCTGTGATAAATTTACTCCCTGTGTATTTCCTAGCCAAGTTTGACACCAGTTAATCTTCCCCGAGGCAGTGTCAACAGGTCACTCGATATACAATGCTAACGTAATCGGGGTGCATGTGTAATTGATAGACGTTTGAGCAACTATTGTTTACAGCATAAAACCGCCGCGGCACGTGGAAAACGTGATTATGATGATTAGCAATGCCGACGATGTCTTTAAACTTTGCATTAGCACAAAAAGAAAACACAAGCTTTACAACCTGTAAAGATCAAAGCGAAAGCCTGCGCATTAGATAAATGATTCATAGACGTTTTTAAACCAAGTTTATGAAAAATCTTACAATGCGTATATCTAACTACACACATATCTACTTACAGTACAGTAACTTCTGCTTGTCAAGGCAGTGGGCTAGCTAGTACTCGGACCGTTATTATTTTTAGAACGCTAACGTACATGCATCGTCATTTTACATAGGTATGTGAATGAAACAAATACAGTAAATCAATTGCAACAATTATTCTACAACATACACCTATTGATACCGCGGTTTATGAAAAGTTTGTGTGTTATAACCATACAACTAAATACACTGACTGATATCCCATACCAAATGACGGTGGGTGGGGCATTTGTTTACATGTATGTGAACATCTGTGAAAGAGGTCGCGTTAAAGAGGTCAAATTAAAGGTCAATTGCTTAGCGGTTGCTCAATATACCCGACTCACTCACAATAATCTCATACAGTGCCCCAGATAAGAATTGATGTAATAGGGTATTTAACTACCTAATTTTAAATTAATAGAGTGAAATCGAAACTTAAAGGGTTTTCTGATTGTTTTCACTCTCATAATTTGAAGTAAT
>ENA-OREC01000376-OREC01000376.1-marine-metagenome-genome-assembly--contig:-NODE-376-length-16646-cov-12.161024_pt1 | contig 16646 bp, 7 predicted proteins | sample MGYA00248626_ERZ508543 | MGnify/ENA primary metagenome ERZ508543 (study PRJEB26211, sample SAMN05518279) | marine metagenome | isolation source: Puget Sound, Washington, USA | host: Bankia setacea...
GTTATTTTAGTTGTACTATCCGTTCTATCAGTTATACGTTCTAATCGTTATTTTAGCTGTACTATCCGTTATATCAGTTATTCGTTCTAACCGTTATTTTAGTTGTACTATCCGTTCTATCAGTTATTCGTTCTAATCGTTATTTTAGTTGTACTCTCCGTTCTATCAACGGTTAATACGCTGCTTCAACCTCAGCTGTTCAACGGCTAGGGTACGAAACGGTTAAAAATAAAGAACGATTTGAACGACACTTAGAAACCATTTAACGACTAACTGATCGTATTTCTTCTTTGCATCTCACGCATGTGCATTTACATTAATCTGACAAAAGTACACATTGAAGTGGTTTTGCAATGAGGTGATCGTTCTCCTAGAATATATTGTTAATTACACGCTTTGTGTTTTAAGTACACTTCGATAAGTCGATAATTGACACGTTATCTTTCATTACTGTTTAGCCCCGGTGGCCTCTTCAAGAAAATGCCGTTGGAATCCATTATTTTCGGAGAAAACCAGCTCTGGTTATTTGATATTTTGTCACTGACACAAGTAAACATATACTGTGCATTAAAAACTATTAAATGTGTGGCATGAGGTGATGAAATTACAGAGACTTTAATTACTTTCACAGCCGATAGATTGAAACCGTGGTTACGTGTTCCCTCGTTCTACACTTTCCCATGCCTCGAATGTTTATTTTACGGCGCTTTGAATACTACTCCCACCGTGCTCTGAGGCGTTTTAGTACAACTGTGAACAAATAGATGAAAACAACATTAGGGATTATCGGAAACACATGTGCCTAAGTGCTAGCATTAAATAAATTAGATAAAACTATACTTTATGTTTATTTTCACAAATTATTTCTCTTAATTAATCAAGTATTTTATTACCAGTTAAACTTGTTAAATGCACTGTGCTGTTTCTTGTCAGAACAATGCAAGGCGAGGCAGTGAGAGGATTTAAAATGTTTCTAATCATGCTGTGATGAACTGTGTTGGCAGATTATGATTTTCTAAGGGTTAGGTAATGCACATGATGTTTAAAAGGAAAATCAATGACACTGCGAATATAAAGAAACGACTTATATAAGGTGCATACTAATGCATACAGGAAATGTGCGTTAGTGTTGAGCCGAGTCTGTGTAACGTTGCAAGAGATAATACAATTGAGAGACTAAATGTATTTCAACGAAAGACTGTGTGAGATGTTACGGTGGCCAATTTTGCAATTTTACTGTTGAAGCTTAAAACTGGTTGTTAGTGTCTAAACTGCCGACATATTCTGTAACCTGTTCATATGGTGAATTCAGCAAATCTATTGTATTAAATACGACCCGAAAATAATTCAAATTCCAACACTCCGTTCCTCGTGTATTGGTGCAAATTAAAGATAAACAACTGTTGCAATATTCAAATCTGTAAGTCAGTCACAGTAGCCTTTCTTTGACCAGTTTATTTTACGGCGCATACCTCTACGCTAGTTCTCTTCGATATAACACGGTTATCCGTTATAACGGTTTATATGCAATACTACAAGTGTCCGAAGAGTTTGGCATTGAAATGTATCTACATACGCCATCATTAAGTATGTACATGTGATCGAGAATATTTACTTAGAAACAATAACTTATCAACACGTCACTCAACACAAACCTTAACCTCAGACCGTGGGTAAGTAATCACTGAGTGTATGGAGCTCCTTGAAGGAAACAAATGAAGATATAAACCCTGAAGTTGATATTTCCCAGCGTGTTAACTGCCTGTCAAACACTTGAAAACACTTTCCATAAAATCCCGTTTTAATAGGAAAAGTGACACTGGATCGTGGCATTTGGATTAAACAAAACCAGACTCTTTAACTCCAAAGCACATCTACATGGCTAGTAATCCAAGCTGATAAGCCTGGTGGAATATAAATAGTACATGTAATGAGTTCTCGTAATTATGGTTGAGTTTTGTTTCTGGACTGTTTATGTATGTTTGTTCCGTCTTGTTAGCAATGCGGTCCGTCAACTTTATGCGAACTAAGAACTTGAAAAAAAACACGTATAAAAGCAAAGGTTGTGTATCGACGTATATATTGAGTTTCTGATGAAGGTCTGCTGCATTTCTATGTAGCGTATAACGAGCTCAAAACATTAACACCGGGCTATATCCCATGTATTCAGTGAACGAACAACTCGGCCTATAAGCAGTGTCACTTAGACTTTTGAAAATAAGAAATAAGAAAACAAACTTTTCTTCCTAATCTGTTTCCTAGAGCGACACACGTATAACTGTTTACGGCAGTATTGCGCGGAGTCTTTAGTGCAAGAACTAGAGATCTCTGTCTTTATTCCATTTGGATTCCAATAGATTTGACCGCCCACTTTCATTTACAATCCATCAAATAATGTATCAATTTATTTAGAACTACCATCTATCAGTTCTGCGATATGTGATACGTCTTAACTCAATTCCTGATGTCAAACAAATGGATTGAGACCCTGCTTTTAATACGCACACTTTTCAATACAGACCGTATACAATAAAGACTAATCGAGATACTATGTTTAGTTAATGAACAGGGAAATACGTGTACGGTGTTTATTATAACCGGTACGTGTTGCTAAATATTGCTAACGATGATTTCGTGTAGATCTTGAAATGACAACTCGCGAAAGGTAGACTTGAATTGTTTCCCTTTGACCAAATTCGTTTATAGTATCTATTTTCTCTGTTAGCTTGTTATAACGATTTAAATATATGTGGTACAGTGGTGATAGTGATACGGCTTAAACTGGGACAAATGATTGAATGTGTTACTACAACATGTGACATCGAAAGCAAACTCGTTGGTGTCGTTGGTGTTTTCTTATATATACAATAAACAGCGAACGTAGAAAAACAACACACACACAACGCACACATATTTTCAACTTTTTCATAACGTTGTCAATGCATAGCCATTTCGTTGGAAAACACAAAATCCATATGTATCTTCGTTAGAGGAATGATATAAAGTCATACAATCATCGTACACCTCATCTAAATCTTAATTTTGGGCAATGCATTGTGTTCGATAAAGATCTTCACCATCTTATTAACAGTGAAGGCAAGTTTTTTAATTACTCGCTATGAGTGTGTTGATCATCGGTTGTCTAGCGTCATTCAGCGACGAAACAACAGAAGGACAAATACAAAAAAGTGTTCAATAATATCAATGTGTCATCAGTTGGCTGTAACTGATTCCTCTTGGTACTTAAACATGTTCTGCCAACTGTCCATGTTATCAAATTACACTTTTATAATCCCATCATACACATTAATAGACAATTTACAAAAGAACAATACTACTGTAAAAGATGGCTAGTCTCATTGTTCATTTCTCCCTTTTCATACTGTGTTTGTCATGTTCGGTCGCATTGCCGCTCGTCCATCAACATGTGTCCTGTCCGTTTACTCTTAAGTACATTGTGTATTGTCGAATTGTTAAAAAAGACATGCATTTGCTAATCGCTTCGGTAAATCTATATCCCTCACTCCAAACAGCTCTGAAAATATACTCCCCTGACCTAACCATGAACTTCACAAACATGATATTTAATATGTGCAAAGATCAAAGTGGCCGATATCCAACTACGTTTCGGACTCAGCGCTCAACAGATCCTAATTGTGTTGCCTGGGCGATTTGGTGACAAACAAACAATTCAAAATAATAACCAATAATGCATTGCAAACGCACAAACCACTTTTCAGACCTCTCAAACCACGCTGGACCACATACAGGCTTTTATAATGTTGTCAATAGTGGGTACAATTTCGGAAATGTCAATATTTCGGATATTATTAGGTTTTATTAAAAAGGCAGTTTCGCCTACCGACATGTTCCTTCAGGCTTGATCATAAAAGGGACAACCCAACCCATTTTAACATGAGAACTAAATAAACTCACATCGGTCATGAAGGAAAGGTCAAACGAGCAATAAAGCGAAACACGAAACCCGTTAAAATTAAATCTCAAATAACTTATTTATTACAACGAATATGTATATGGGCTAAACGCAAGGATATCGTTTCTCAAAAGAGAAAGGTTAGATGAACACTTTCAACTGGACACCCTAGCCTAAAGGTGATGAAGAGGGTGGATCCATTGTACCCAACGAGTTTTTGTTCGCGTGACTTTTACAGCAAACTGATAGAATGACAAATACAAGATAATGACGAATGGAAAATGATGAGCCCTTGTTTTAGTCCGGGCGAATGTGTCATAGAATCATGCTTCTAGTAGTTCAGTATGGGTAGTCATCGCACAACTCCCCCGTCCCGATCACAAACAGAAGGAAACAACATCCACAATGATCCCCTCCGTATATTTGATCTACAATTGTGAAGTATACTCAACCTTCTGTTCAACAATGTACTGACTGATCCTTCAGCTGCTACAAAGTTACACACAAAAGCGTGTTCACAATCAAAGAAATCAACACATGCCAACATGCTAACGAACTGTCTGTTCTAAAGAACACGCAAGTTTAGTCGAACATTCATCAATGTTTGCTCTTTTGAAGTACAGACTTGTCAACCTAGCAGAAAAGATGAGCTCTTTTACTGTCTGTGTCCCGTAAATGAACTAGTTTATATATGTATGTTGACCTGCAGATAGAATGGATTTGTCAGGAAAACTGCAATACTGTTAGAACAACGACACACATTTTAAGAAGGCTAGTTAAAACAATGCGTGTTTGCCTGTCGAGTTCAGATCAAGGAATGAACGAAGCCAGATAGAAAATCGGACAATCAATTATCAATGTACCTTGGTTTAGCTATTATGACATTTTCACTGTTGAGACAAAGTTTGGTTGGGCCCGAGTTGTTTTCGAAACTGTGATAATGTTGTTGTTGTTTCGCCCATTATTTCTCACCAATGCGTCGATCTATAAAAAAAATAATGAAACATTTTAGTTGCGAGTACATAATGCCCGTTAATGAAACGTACTGTATGTATTACACCACCATAGATAACCGACTGTTAGACTGCAGACAAAGCGGTTTTATTTTACAAACTTCTGATCACAAACTACAACGGTCTACGTTCTGCTTTACCCATCATATTTAATATTATATGGTATTCTTAAAAAATACATTCATTTACACTGCGTGACTACGTTAGTTGTCTTAAACGTCATTTGAATAACTATGACTCACATGCCAACCCAAACAACATTTCTAAACAGAAGACGGAAACTCCAGTATATGAGCCGGTAACGCCTCTCAGACACAACACCACGACGTATGAATATAATTGGTGTTTCCTATTGTACCAACTCCTTACATTGACACTATATAATCATCCTTATAATGTATTGTATGTAAAGATGAGATGCCTTTAGAATCCCAGTTGGCACCTACGCTCAGACCAGTCTTGGATATACTTACACGTCTCATCCGCGCCCGGTCTAGTGTCGTTTGGTTACTGATGGTACTCACCAAACCTTTATTGTGCTACCAGCCGGTCTTTACGGTATACATTGGAAATTGTCTATGACTAAATTACGTGACGTCGTTCGCAAAGCACAAACCTAGAGTCAGACTAAATGACCATTACTGTATTGACCCCGAACCAACCGAAGGTCAATGGAGACTCCGCGTACTACCACTGTAATGTAATATTTAGGAAGATGGACCATTATTTGTCATTTATGGAACTGAGTGTGATTCCTTTAATTACAAGGGTACACGTAAACAATGGATATTGGCTGTATATGGTGCTTTGATCATTGGATACCAGTTAACATTAGTGAAGGTTCAATGGGTGATGCTCTCTGATATAGTTCATCTTAGGATATGGAATGGTACCACTTTAATCAGAGTTCAACTCAAACATACACTCGTGATACCGAGACCACCCCATAGCCCTGACCTCTTGGATAACCTTTATTGGATAACCGTTCTAATGTTTTATTGACGATTGGCATAGTACCTTTGGGAGTGTAGGAACGCCAGTAAGCCAATCAGAGCAATATTGGTTGCTGGTTTTGATTCACATTTATTTTACGGCGATGTTTTCAAGGTTTGTTTAGATGTGATTGTTGACATGTGGTTCATGGTGAATTATCGTCCCTGCGATTTCTTGTTGTTCTGATTTCATCATTGATTTGTGATAGTATTTACCGTGAAGCCTGTTACCTTCAACATTCACGAGTGCAATTATACAACGTGTATGTTTGTCCTGTAAATGCCAATATATAGCGTTTTCTAATCTTCAAACATGTAACTAGCACTCTTTATGATGGCGTATTTTGTGGAATTATGCTATATCCCATTCAGTTTAGGAAATGAATACATCAACAGTTTACCCTTCATGCCCATCCTATCACTTACTTGAACACGTGCGTTATTTTTATCAACTTAACTTCTTCTGCAACAAAAGAAACGGATCAACTTTCCGCCTATTGTCTTTACACAAGTTCATTCGGTATTTCTATTCAGCTCTGTGTTCTTTTCGCTATTCACAGTAATTGCGTCGGAAAACAAAATGAACAATGTGGTGATTACCGGAATTATGGCGGGCCTTTTCTTGTCTTAGCATGCATAACCTTCGACACAAGGCCATTTACTGTGAGTATCTTCAAATAGATAAATTGTCGTAGATATAACAGCATTACTAACGACTTACAGGTTCAAATTGAATAGAGGACGCCCATTAATCCTGGCTTGCGTACCCAATTAACCCCGTACTACGTTTGTATAGTACTCATGACACATCGACTAGGTACATAATACATGATGTAGTTATAACGTATTCATTCCAACTTTAACCATTATATCCCCCTGACAATCTGCTTTTTAGTCAATTAAGTTAGAAAATGTATTGTGACGGACGATAGAGAAGATTAAGACGTATCTATTATGACAATCACGGTCCATCGCTTGTTTTTGGTAGGAGCACCAGTTTGACATCTAGCTTGGCCTTTGATACCTTATCATTTACCCCTGCCAAATAAGGTGACAGAAACTATATATATATTCTTTCTTTTTACAAAAATACACAGAGATCAAATCGCACGATAGAGTGATCAAAATTACTCAATGGAGCAGGGTTTGTGCTCAAAGGGTGGCGTAGATACAAAGCGTCGAGTAGTTTGCGTGTGTAATTTTCAATTTGTTGAAGGGGTTTTGATGGGTGGGTGCCTGAGGGTGTGGGGGAATTGGATTGTAGATGCTATCGCTCTAATCATCCAAGACTTTACAAACGATACGTCACTCGTTTACCTGACAATGGGCCACCAATAACGATTATCCATACACGGATTTCGCATTATGTCTTAATTCTGACTTTAACCATTGAACCACGAACCAAGCCACGCTAATACGTAGTATTAGATTGATTAGAACTTATGAGTATATTAGTGTATTGTTTATGTTTACAGATCTACAAATAGACTGTTTATTCGTGTTTTGAAAACACAATATCTCGATATGATTTAGTTGTTTGTGTCATGAAGTTTAGATTTCAGTTTCGACCTATGAACAGTCGACGGGTTGTGTTTAAGTTATTACATGTATGTTAGACTATCGACCGAAACATGTTCACCTAAGATGTTAGATCCCTCTGAGTCTCCATGTGTTGTCTTACTACTGAAATATTACTATCACAAATAATCGTATTAAATACAGCCCATGGTAAAACCTGTTTTAAGAAATCACTCGATGACCTTGAAAGTCGTTTCTGTTTAACTTTAGGTGTTGCGAGATTAGATAACAAATAATATATAAAAATATACCAAATACCTCATGTGTGCTTTCTTTAACTTAACTCAACCATGGTCGTATTGAGGCTGTATGAGTTTTTATGGAAACAAAACAATATGATGTAAAAGTACAGTCTTGTTTTTGGTATAGTTTTCGTGTCCTTGGTTTAATATACGCTAACAATAAGTCAGTGAAAGGTGCTAGTTAGAATTAAATTAGCCGGGTGTTCGTGCAGTTCGTACATGTGTTCCCCTTTGTTGGCTTTACACACCATATATCTACAGTGACTAAATCTACACTTCTATTAACCGCATTTCTAACTGTTATTTAAATAGTTTAGTTTTGCTTTGACCACGTCACATAAGTACTGAACGTGAACCATGTTGCAGCATAAGTACACTAAAGTAAAGTGTGAGCATGTTTATTTATACAATGAACTAGATCTCAAGGTGAACATGTTTCTCCTTTTTAATTAGAGGTCTTGTTTTACAGCTTAAGTAAAATAAAGAGTTGCCGTTGTAAATAAGTGATTGACAATCTAAACAATGATGACACAAATATGTATGGGAGCAAGCAATTAAGATTCTCCTTAAATTGTAGGAGGTACTTGATGGTGTAGAAAGTAGCTCTCGCAAAACACTGATATTCGTGTAAAATAAGTTCGGTATTAGCCCGTTAATGTTAGGACCATTAAGTAATCGTTTCTATATACGTACTATGGTTAACCACAGTTCTCTGATACCGGGAAATAACAGCAACTGCTTATTTTCAAAATATTCACCTCACATAGAATATGGTCATTTTGTAAACAAGAGTTTCTGGGTATAGTGCATATAACATCTAGTTTTTTTTCAAATCCGTTTAAAAGGAGATATACGGCAAACACCCAAAGTACCCTACTTAATTTCGATCAACCAGTGGGTTCTTGTCCACAAAAGCTATAGGGCCAAGTGATGCAACGCAGTATTTAATGGACAAAACCATGTTTGATAAAAGCCTTATACAATGTTTCAGCAAAAACTGTAAACTGCAAAACATGTGTTCTTCAACTGTATATAGAACGTTTCTCTAAACCCACTTAACTTGCACAGTGCCAAGCTTCCTACTTTAAAATAGTACAAACCTATTTAATGAGCAGAATTAAATGTACACAACTTGAAATGGAATGTGCAATATTTAGTTTATTTAAATGTGTGTCGTTTTGTCAGAGACATAGTTTGAATTGTTTCAGGATTAGCAGTTGTGATTATTTTGATATCATGTACCATATACACCACATTCATCAGTCAGACTAAACTAATATCAAAGAATTATCACTCCCCAATACTCATTCATTTATTTATATTCCTTATGACATCTCAAATCTTCTGATGTTGCGTTTTTGTCTGGTAGGCTTTCGCTAGGAATCAAATCCGGTAATTTATCAGTTCGGTTTGTTACAATTTTGACAAATGATGCGTTTCAAGAGCAATCAATATCAGTTGAGCAATTTAATTAACAACCTAACTCAGTCGCGGACACCTGCTCTAGTGGGTTGTTTGTTGAAATGTTTATACCTAAACTAGGGTACGTAACTCGGACAGTGGAATGAAAACAGACGGCTTATGGTTAAAGATGGGGTTTGGTTTAGACCCTACCCTATTGTTTTAGTGATAACAGTTTTAAAACCCTTTCTGACAAACCTTAATCAGGCTAATCCTCTCGTCACAGCCCCTAGTGAGAAGAATTCAACAAACCAAACAAGCTGTGATCCCTAGGGGACTTCAGGCACTTGAAATAACTACCAAAGTTTATCATTTTGAGCCTTGTAATCATTAATAAATCGGGTATAGTATAAATTAAATCCACTCCTAAGATAGGATGATTTATGTTATCAAATAAAGAATCATCAACAAATCACTATGATATGATAATACTAGTTGTCATTCCATTCTATACACCACTGATTGGTTTCGTTACCAACACTTGATGAATCAGTTTCGACTAACATTCCTTCAATTTGGTGAAGTAATGACTCTAGCATGGTCTCTATAATGTAGTTTCTAAAGTCATTTACGGGTAAAACGTGAAACCTGTAGATTGATACGTGGTATACGTGTTCGAACTATACCCCACGTGTCAGGCGGGTGCCAAATCTCACATAGGTATATGCCAAGTGTGACCAGGAAAGTGTATGCCTTTTAAATGTTGCTTTATCATGAGTATCTGTAAGATGATAAGATAACAAAGAGAAAAGATGAACAAGTCACGCGTGTGCCATTTGAGAAGTCTACACACTATTTGACAAAGAGCTAAATTACATGTCGCCTTCGTACAGATACCGTAGAGCATACTGTTCTCCAATATAACGAACACGTGTCCACAATAACAGAACAAACGATCTTATTTGTCTTAATCAGGGTTTAAAAATGAAAAGATGATGATACGTATCTATAGGGCATTTGTTTTATCAGGAGAGCCGAGTCAGACGCGTGCGCAAAGACATTCTATGTTGGCAGTATTGTGAATGGTATTCTGTCATTCTTTATCGCGCTGAGAGATAAAAGAGATAAAAGTTGTGTCCAAAGTAAACGACAGAAAGCATCAACTAACTGCCCTTTAACTTGTTGGATAGTTGCAACAGTTTTCGGTTTAACCTTCGAATTGTGATACATCTGTGACGGCACTACTGGATCCTACTGCCGTTAGAAGAAAATATTGTACCGAACAATATGTAAGCCTTTCTTATGAACTATGTTTATAAGTTCTTTTAACTGGATATGGTTATTGTCTGTACACACTCAGAACAAAAGTTATTGTTAATGAGTACCATAGCGACACACACGTTTTAAGTCAATTTTGAAAGAATATACTGACTAAACTACGGTAACTTAATTGTTAGTTACGTCTTTTTGTACTTTTTGTTGATCTTGGCAATGATGAAACATTTTTAAATACATGTTTATCGCTAAATCGTTTCTTTTGATTTCCTTAGGTTTTGATCATCACAAAAAGAGTTACCATGGTTAAATGACTTTGCATCGATTTGACACTGTTTCAAAATGCTCACCAGAGCAACCGATCTTTGTTTTTTGTTCACTAATCACTAATCTAAGCGTTAATCTCAAGTAAATCAGAGGGATGATCTTGAAGTTAAAATCTTTGATGTAGATAAGATCACGATTTGAGGACACGTTTTGTTTTTGCCCAGTGAACTTATCAACACTAATTGTCGGATTGGTGGGTGCACTTAAGGAGTATGAAGTTCGCGTGCCCAAACATAAAACCTTATCACAGGTGTCACTGGATGGCAGATAGAACATGACAACTTGGTTTCTATGTCTTTGTGTTTGTTCGAATATCCTAGATTTGAAAAGTTTTATCGTATGTTCGCTGTACATAACAATTTCTCTAGCTCCGAGTTCACCCACTGTAGCACGTGCTATAACTTATCTAACCTATTGAACATGTCGATTGTACGATGATTACGTTGCTCTAAACTTTGAAAAACCGACTATCAATGTGTTAGAACCGCCGATCTTAGTACGGGAAACTTCAATCGACAAACGATTATCCCTGGATCTCCTTTTCGGCACTCCATTTGAACTGCTTCTACATGAGCTAACTTGGAGAAACTGTTGTTTATACGGTAATCTCGCACACACATATTTATCGAAGACAAGGTCACACGGATCATGGATTCTCAAGCCCACACAATCATGCTTACTATATGAGTTGTATTTCTGAAGCCAAACATAAATCTAAATACATAACTGGCACTTACGAACTTTTAATTTAACTTGATGGATACATATTATTGACTCACATCTTTTTTTTTCAATTACCCAGTACCGGTTTGAATGTCTATAAACAATAAACCAATTATTGCATTTCGCAAAACATACCTATATTTGCTATAAGTGAACGTTTCATTCCCTTTCATTACCGCTTATTGAAATGCATGTTTATTTTGTGTAAATGGATCACCCGAATTATCATCTGCAAAAACGACATAAATCTAATTACTTAAGTTATAATGCAAAAAAACATCGACTAAATCCTGCTTCGTTTAACATAGTCTATGTCATGTTTCTTTCTTTTATTCAAGATTAAAACACACATTGAGACATGTTTCTGTTGATATGCACATGAATACTCCAATTTGAACGAAATATTTGTTAACGTGCGTTAAAAATATATGTGAAAAGTTAACATCGCAAAAGTCAAAATGTATGTTGACTCTTGACTATGATGACCTTTGATGAATATTGTTCAAGGGTAATTATGTAATCTCTTATGTGATGAGATTTACCAATTATAAATCAGATGTACGTGCACTTGCTCGGATATAATGGATTTAATAAGAAACTTATCAGTGGCCAGCTTATGACACACTTATTAAAATACATAAATTTATATTTTCATAGATATTTTGCTCGAAATTCTAGTACATGTCCCAATATAGCATCATTGAAAACGTAGTGATTCAAAATTGAGTCTGACCCATGTACTATTCGACTTTTACAGCTTTTTCAGGCTTACTGTTTCGATCCGTTGAACGTTTCATTCTGGCATTTCAGCAAACGTTGTGTGGCATTGCATCGATACTACACAGTTGGAACTTCCTGGAATTACACTGATACAACCTAAGTTCGGGCATAGTTTGAGGTTTTTACTATGTACAGTTTGTGTATCAGAAACAATTTGCCCAGAAGATACAACCGACGATGTTAATGTCATTTGTCCTAACGTTGTATATTATATGTGCATGTTGAATTGTATCACGGATACCAAAGAAAGCATTTACTCCAGTTATTCACCATGTATGTTCATCAATACGTAACATGTACAGTACGCCGTCGCTCAATCATGATTGTCAAATGCTCAATTTTAGAACAGTACACAGACCAATTGTCCCCTATGTCCACTTCAAAGTAAGGACCGACATCTCAACCAGATTAACAAACCCGCATTAATTACCATGTTTTATGTAAGCCTCCGATACCATACAGGTCTAATCGTTTGAAACCCGATCCGTCTTTTAAACAAACCCATCCGTCAATACAATAGGAAGGCCTATCTGTCGATGGACGCTATTGGAAAGTTTGATTTAAGGACCCCCTAGGCTTTACCTTGAGTATTATAGGGCTATGGGGTAATCGACAGAAGCCCGGTATCCATGAAGGCTAGAATGCCGAGAGAGCCCGTCGTCGGAGCCCTTCAACAACACGCCCATTGACATGTTAAGATGGTACTCGTTCGTTACTAGGATATTGGGCCACAAAGACTTGAAAAGGAGCATCAATAGCGATGGAATTTCATAACTGATTACAGAAGATTTATAAAGTAAACTGGAAGCTAAATAAGCCAAGAAAATGAAACTCCTGTCATAGGACCCGAATACAGAGGAACATATTCAATGTGTTCAACGGTTGTCAAAGAACATGGACCGAACTGTAAGATATAACTAAAGTAAATATTAAAACAAAGGCTACCGTACAGTGGCTTAGATTTCCCTGTTGATGTTTGTTTGGGGTTACTGAGTCAGATGTTCTTTACTGATTGCTTTCACTTTTTGTATGAATCCTACCTCACCTGTGTTGTTGCATTGGGTTATTGAGACACTATTTTAAAGTACAATGAATGGTTATAGTTTAAGTTATTAGATAAGGCCATGTTTCGATCTTTAAACGTGTTTTGTTATGTTGTACTTAGAGAAGGATTCATAACGGAAGCAACTTCGAGCGCAGGTGTTTATACACTGATACAGGTTACAAGAGCATATGTTTTATGTTAGCTGGTTTTTCATAAGACACTATTAACAGACACTCATTCAGACAGTTAGCCACCAATAGTTTAAACACAACAATTTCGTAACCTAATACCGTATACTCATCATTGTCATTGTTTTACTTTTGCTAATTCTGACCATATTCAATGTGAAGTTGTGTTCGTGTTTAACAAAGATCATTCGCACCCTTTATGGTGGGAAAAAGACGATATGGAAAGAAGAACTGAGCTTTGTACTTTTACTTTCCAATTTGCCAATACCAAGTTCAAAAGGCTTTGATTTTTGTTCTATACGTGTGTTTAGTCAGAATGCTACTGTCTAATCAAATACATGTACATTACTATCGTATTGAAATGCCGTTAACGGACCGTCAAACTCTAGGCGCCAGTAGTCTAACTAAATGACCACTGTCCAATATTCATAATGAACAGTTTTCAAAAGAAAGACAAAGCTGAATACACACACGAGGTGAAAGCCAAGTTATGTTTTGCTGTTTGACCTTTTATTAGCCGGGTAGATAATATCAGTTAATTGAAGAATACCTTTATGTGGCCACTATCACTTACAATGGAGAAACGTGGTGGGTATCGTTTAAATAGACGCACATTCACACAGCTAGTTATTTCAAAGTTCGAGGTGGTCAGTTATTAAAGTCGCGATGTCAGTGAAAAGCAGCAAAGTTAATTTGCAATATCAGACACAAGCGTTGATTCAAACGCATGTGTGACAAAACTCGGAAATGTGATGTGTAGACAACACGTTTGAACCAAACACGTGCCTTCTTCATTAATAAACTGACCGCATCATTATCCGAAAGACTCAACTATTGACAATACGTACACTCACGTAGAAGTTTCAACGAAATATCTGGATTGTTTTTATCACACTCACATCAGTTCAGGGCGTGGCTGTTAAAGAAACAAACAATAGATGACCCACACACCGGTGCGAGTTATCAACACAAGCCATATGTCCCTGGATTGACCACGTGGTTTAGAATGTTTCGAGATGTTTCACGTGTTTTACTGTAAGTAAGATTCAAACAAATGTGCAATCTACAGTAACGGGTCATAGAGTATCAGTAAACGTTTCAGTAGCATTAGTTAAACATCGACCACCATAACATGGCATCAATCATGTCTCTCTACTTCGAGTCGCTAACGAAGCCATACAATAACATGCCTTACAAGTCTCATAAAATAGTAGTTATTCTTTTGAAATTATTGATAGTGTGTGCAGTGAGTTCAGTTACTAGTATTGGTGTGCACAGCAGTTCTGCACGTGCATTTATTGATCTTATTAGCCTATATAGTGTTTAGTAAAACGTTAAGCTCCATAGACATGGTTTTTCTCATTTTTGCTGCGCCGCAAGTTAAGAGTACAAATGCCTTTGCGGTTACCTTGCTTCTTAAAATTACAAAGAGTTTTCTAATGGTCAGACTTCAAAGAAGACCTCACAAATGCAGAACGTGCAGACATGCAAACTGAGAAATCATAAAATTGGAAATAAGTGCAAGTTTATCCCCAAAATATGCATGTGCATGGTCGTTCTCTGTTGTCACAGTAGGGCATATTGTCTTCTCATATTCAAAATGTAGAGAACTGATTAACTGGCGTCTACAATAGGTACGTGTTGTGTTAAATATGATAATATGACATTGTGCAGCAACGGGGTTTACAGTATACAGACTAAAAGTTCAAAACAAAAGTTCAAATAGTACATATCCTCAGCACCATAACGAACATATACACTTTTTTTTATCACTGGTAGTTTTAAGCGATATCGTGCATTTGGAGAACTTTTTGTAATACATAACAGAACAAAACAGAACATATTATAGTATGTGTCTTTGTGACCACTATACTTCACATTTTCTCAAGAGGAAGTTGATTCCAAGTGGCGTGCTTTGAATGCGTCATGTATTCGGACATGTTATTGCAATGCTACAATATATTTTGAGCTCGAATGGAAAGGACGAGAGTGAACGAAAGTACTAACAGTTCTAGTTAGTTTACATGTAATTTACTTGGCTGATGAGTGTATATACTGATGGTGATGTGGAGAACTATATATGTTTCAAGTAGATTAATGTACGATGTTTCTACGTGTCAGTTCCGGTCCTTAATCCATAACTTATCATCATCCACTTATCCTGGTCCAAACTGCAGTCACCGTCTCACTAAACAAGTGCTAAACCCTTCAGACGCAATTAATCATAACAAAGGAGGCTGAAAACAACAACACAAGTCGTCATTGTTCTCCCTGGGACAAAATGACACTTCAAAGCGCGCATTTTGTTTTGCAGGAGATGAGTTGGTTTTATGGTAACTGGTCAAACGGAGATTTACAGATAGATATTGTAATTGCCTTCTACTAAGTATTTATACCAATCAAGGACTTACACGCACATGATTGTATCTACCATTGTATTTGATATGTGGTTAGAACACTATGTTGTACATTAGTAGAGTGTGGTTTTCAGTCTGTGGTCCATAACTTGCACGCAAATGTATGAAAATAACTATCTGTTAAGTGATTAAATTAGAATGATACAGTTTGAATCTCGCTTGTTTTGTCTACAAAATGAGATACCACCGATGGACGTCTGGTCTAACTTATATAGTTTACTTAAGTAGATAACACATGGTTGCTCTAACTCTGACAAAACTACTGGGTGGGTTCTCAATGTTTTCTTTAAGACTGTAGTATGTGTGTCTCCCCCATGTGCATTGGGTAAAACTACTCCAAACAAATCTATAGATTATCTCTCAGATACTGGTATGTCAACGAGTACATATATATATGGATGTGCATGAGGCAAGATCCTGTACTTATCGTTGTCTTAGTTATACTACAGATATACATGTACCTGAAGGTGCATGTACTTGCACAAAACCACTGTCGAATCAGTGGTTGACAACAGTAAAGAGTGTCAAAACGAACAGATAAAAACACCTTGCCATTTAATTGCTCTTATGAAGTTTTACAGGTCACAAAGACAATTTATGTGTTAGTTTAATTACAGAACGAGTATTAGTACAAGTATCGTTATCATCGTTATCATCGTTATCATCGTTATCATCGTTATCATCGTTATCATCGTTATCATCGTTATCATCGTTATCATCGTTATCATCGT
>ENA-OREC01000377-OREC01000377.1-marine-metagenome-genome-assembly--contig:-NODE-377-length-16626-cov-13.418454_pt1 | contig 16626 bp, 7 predicted proteins | sample MGYA00248626_ERZ508543 | MGnify/ENA primary metagenome ERZ508543 (study PRJEB26211, sample SAMN05518279) | marine metagenome | isolation source: Puget Sound, Washington, USA | host: Bankia setacea...
TGGTTGATTTGGAACTACCACGTATCACAAGATGGAAGGTGGTTGATTTGGAACTACCACGTATCACAAGATGGAAGATGGTTGATTTGGAACTACCACGTATCACAAGATGGAAGATGGTTGATTTTACAATATACACACTCTTCTTATATTCGTATAAAATAAAACTGGTTCACAGATCAGACATAACAATACCTGTTACACGTTGCTTCATTGTATCATACCTTATATATTGCATAACCTAGAATGTAACACGAGTTTAAGGCACTTCTACTAACACAATTAAATTATAGAATAACAATCCGTAACAAAAACAATTAATATCATTTAAATGTCAAAACACTTATCAAAATTATCCCGGGGTTAACTAGATATTGTATGAGAGATGGTTCAAGTTTCTATAAATTTACATGAACGATTATATCTGAACTACTTGTAAATATTAGATCACTTCATGTTATGTTGCTAAAGGTTGTTTCTATCATTATGCTTAATATCGAACATTACCTATACAATAAACACGAGAACCGTAACGAGGGTAGAACTCTATATCTGTGTAGTTATATTTTCAAATGAAAACAAAACAATGACTTCCAAACATAAACCAAAAGATTGTATTAACACTATCAGTTTCGGGTGAATGTATTACACAATGCATTGTACATCAACCTGCTTTGTCCGTAACTTACAAAGAAGTGTATAACAACATAAGATTGAAGACTCGCTTTCTTAACAAGTTTTGGCAGGATCACCTTAGTTTAAGTATATTTCAAAGTACATTTGATATAGGTTGTTCCAGTTGGGGTTAGAATCCTACTTAACAGAACTTTGCCAAAGGGTAATGCGGCCATGACAGGTGATTTGTATGTGATAGCTTGTTACGTATGACCTGCTCGTGAGATTCCATTTATTTCTTATCAAACTAAATGAGTTCATTGACCGTTTATTCATCCATACACATCTACCCATATTTCGACAGCATGTACTATGTCATGTTATATCTAAAACACATTGTCCCACTGACAAAAGCTTTCAGTTTTTTTCCACTCAATTTCTGTTCAAACATTGTTACTAATTATCTGACTTTATTGACTGTATTCTGCTTGTTCCAGTCACCATATTTTCAAGATGGAAGTGAGCAATATAACTGTGGAATGTTCCTTTCATTTAAGTTTAAAATTTATACATTATATTTATTGACGAAATACATTCAGATAATTTAAATGGTTTCCAAAATCTCACAATCAAATTGAAACCAATGTCTAACATAATTTGTTTTCGTTAAAAACATTAAATTTTCTTGTTTACAACAGAGTTGTTTTGAATAAGAGGTTAACTATTTGCTGCAATATGTCTATGAACCATAGCCCTGAAGCGAACCGTGTGCTGTATTGTCCCTTTTTATATAATAATACTTATTATTATGGTAAATGTTGCAGCTTCTCTAAGCCATATAACAATAGACCTCTGTGATGTGTTAACGCGAGCTCTTGAGAATTCATTTGTGTGTGTGTTGCCTTCACATTCGTTCCACAGTTATGGCTTTTATTTCAGATCTAATGCTCTTCAATGGCTTGGAAACGTCATTGTATAAAACGGTCGTTCACCATCGTAATATGTCGTAAAACCATTACAGAAAACAAGAAAACGGAAATGCAACACCGCTGATGGGACACAATACAGGCAACAGTTGAGGTTACACATAATCATGAGAAACTGTGTTTTGTCACGCAGAGGCCAATGGTTTCTTTGAAGAGAGGTATTACGAGGTATAATTTTAATCTTTAATATGTGCTATGAACCTGTATTATTTACTTGAGCGTATTACTTTTACTATCATGTGTGTATGTATGTTCGTCCGATATTTGAGTCTTTGCTCTATCATATCCTGTTATTGGACTCCTTGTTTAACAGATACATTTGTCCAATGTTGGTATACGCGTATGAATACTCCTAATCGGTGTGTTTGAAAGTATTAATGGTGTACGCTGTATTGTGTCGATGTGAATTATAAACATTACATAACATTGGTTGGTTGTAGTCGGTGGTGTACAAGTGTTTATCAAAGCTAACGGTCGTACGAGGAGTCCCAAATCAGATCATGATCCTTGTTGCTTATCAGTTGTATCACATGTACAGAATCATGATCAACAAATAAGTGAAATACACTGAGCACTCCTAGCACTCTAGTTGTTACAGTCATACACAAAAAAACACTATCTGCACAAAGTCATCACTCGTCAATAAGCAACAATATGTAAATCCGTCAGAACAGAACATTTAATCGCATTGTAAATACTGCGTTGCGGGCACACTTCTGTTATTGTGGTTTGTGTGTTTGCAGGGTATGTAAAATGAAGCACCACCGTTCTTGCACAAATCTTCGAACAAAAAAAGTCGCAGTTTTGTTCTCTCTGCATAATTCTAGTAGCGAGACTCCCTTCCCCATCCGTCACATTCCCCATACTAATCGGCCGGTAATGAGTCATAGACAATAAATCATGGAGTGGAAACGAATTACTCATTTTATCATGACTTGCTGACGATTATGATGAATGAGGATCATATAAAGACGAACTTTACTACAACATTCGTATTGTTGTAGCCTCGCTATCTTATCTTCTCACATCGACGATTAACTGGACAATGAACAAGCTGGTGAGTAAACTAGGAATATCGCATTATTTAAATACATCGCTTTTTTCAGGAATCGCATAAACCAAACTATTTCAACCGCATGATTTTGTTTCAGTTTTTGTTAACTTGTTTCTGGTTGCTGAAATTGCGTTTCGTTAGATGCTACATGGGTAATACTAAACTCATGTAAGATGCCAACGTAATATGTATGCATATAGGAAAATATTTCATTGTCAGTTAAAATTAACCAGATTCGCGATTTCCCAAAATAACACTCGCTTTGGAAGTGTAATAAATATATCTTCATCGATGTCTCGAAACACTTTACGGTTTCGACGAATGTTACTAAAATTAGATGTCCAATAACATTTAAATTAGTTCTCTTATTTTCTGAGAATTATGTAATCATCCAAAATGTGTCATCCTTTGCAATTTAAATGTATCAGCTATTCGATGACGGAGAACGGACATTTTCTTTTCCGTTCCTTATTTCAGAGCAAATGTGTCTTCCTGGTTTCCGTTATAGCTCTCCAACATGTGTTCAGCAATATACACGTGTTTCTCTATAGGCGTGATAGGGCTACACTCAAGGAACACCTGGGGCAGAAGTCAGATGTAAAGCGCCTGATTAAAAAGACCTATACGTCAAGTCAACTGTTTTGGCCATGTGTATACGTGTAAATTATTGTCTTGTTTTCTTCCCAAGCCGAGTGCCACCAAAGGGTCATTGTATGAGGATGGGAGTATACTGTTCCCGGAAGACTCATACACCACTTTCAGTCTGTCATCACTGATCATAACATTACGCCTCCACAATAACACTGATCTAACACAGGCGATGACTGTGTGAATACAAGTCAAAACACTACTCTTATGTTACTGTGGTTAAACGTTACATGTGTAATATATTCTACTATTTGATACATTACACCATCCGGACATGACATGTTGTGAAGAAAGCCTCACTCCTTCAAATAAACACGATCTTGAAACGTAACATCTAATATGCATGTTTACAACCATTTTCCCTGGATTTTGACCGATGGCGCAAGTTCAGAAAATCATTGAATATGCATAGAACGAGTCCGAATGTCTGCTTCTATAGGCTTTGAGCGACTATTCGGTGAAGTAGCCTATTGAATAGATCGGTGTTGCACGTTATCTCTCTGATTGCATATTACGTCTAGCCCAATTCTTTTCGCTTCTCAATTTAAAGTTTGTTTCGCGTTGCTAAGACTATAAATGAGCACACATGGACATATACTTTGCTATGAGTAGGCTGTTTTCTCCCAATAGCTCGATACTAAAATAACTGGTCATAAAACAAACGCAACCATACTCAATCAATGTGTACAAACAAAAGCATAGGAAACCAATCTGGATGTAACCGAAGGATCTGTCAACCGAAGTACAGTTCTGACGTCATACAGTATCGCTATCACACAGTAAATAGTTGATGCGATCAAATTCCATAGTTACAAGATTTCAACTAAATTAGATTTTAATTCTTGTTTAAGTGTTCAACACCTTTTATCAAAGTTAACGATCATCACTTTCTGCAATCCACTAAACGATATACATATGCTATGTATGCATTAAAATAGCTGAGTATATCTTATCAAAATCAAGACATTGTATAAACTATTTTAACTGCCAACTTCTGTGTTCAATCGTGGATACGTTGGTCTCACCTCTGTCGAGATGTATCCCATCAATTACAGCAGGTATTTACACTTAGATTACCAATATCTGGTGCAGTCTTCTGCAGCAACCTTACCAATTATTTTAGCTTGCGCCAGATGTATTTTAATGTTGTCATTTTTTCTCCTTAATTTTATTTCATTTTATAATTTTTCTACTAGATTTTGAGTCCGCACCACCCAGATGTACCGGTGTTTTCAGAAATAGAAAAAAACACAGTCCCCAGTTATCCCAACCCCTCTAACTGCAGACGGAAAATTAATTTGACTTTCTGAGCGCAAAAATTGGCGGCCGAATGTCAATAAAAGTCGATGAAAAGTGTCTCCTTCATCTGAGATATCATGACATGCAGAAATGAATGATTGTCGAGGAGCAGATACTTCTAGATTTGGGCGAGCTATAACAGTGTATCAGTATACATTTCTAGTGATAACATTCTTTTCATAAATCAATTTTACTTTTACAAACAAATTTCTGAATTATGTATCAACGGCATGTTACACCGTCACCAAAACCTATATCGCACTGAATGCCTTTACATTGTATTTGGTAAGTCGTATATTGGCAAAATTAGGGTTATGAAATGTTCGAACCAAATGTACCAACCTGTGTAGAATGTGTTTACCTATATATCAAAGAAGAACAATATAGTGATTAATTATATCGACCTTCGTCTAATAGTATTCATTAATTAGCTACTTAACCTTTGTTCCAATATCAGAGCATCTCGCATACAGGTTTTGCACGTGTTTATTAATTGGCACGATGTCGAGTTTTATGTTGTCTTCCTGTTCCACTACAACTACACATATACAGTCAACTAGTCTAATTAACTGATCTGACTAATTTACCATCAATGCGTCACCAAAACAACATCTTTCATTAATGATAACGCCAATTAACAGGCATCATGCATTAACGTTTGTTTCACGTTTTTGGTGTCACGTGTTGAGTTTTGTTATGATTCTGTTTGCCACTCCCGATGTTAATTTCATTGCTGTCAATTAACATAGAAACATAAGTATTAATGAAGGTACTTATGTGTTGTTTCATTCAATAATCAACCGTTTGTTTAGCTCCTGCTTAGAGGCTTCATATACAACTAGTTCTGGTAAATTAACTCTTGCTGAGTGATGACTGGTTGTCTCAGAAGGCGTTACCAGACATTCAGGTGTGGTAAGTTTCAACGACGATAACACAAAAGCTTAGATCACGAATATCACTGCAGCACGAAAGGAAACATGAAGAAAGACATGAGCTCCTGGTAAGTTTGATGTCTTTGTTCCGTCAATATGCATTGCTCAGTACGCAAAAACGGGCACTAACTGTGAACATAACAGTTTAACACACTTTCTGCAGACTCATTACTAAATGCTGAGTAGTCATTTCCTTGTTTCTTTTTTTCTGAAATCTATCTTATACACAAAAACAGAGCATCATAAACAGGCTGAAATGCAGCTTCTCGTTCATCAAACTATAAATATGTTTCGTTCGTTACTTTGTGTGAAGGGAGATGAAAGGGATAGAGGCAAAACTTAATATATAAATGAAATATGGTGAGCAGTACCCGAGAGACAGAGACCAGTCGCTCGGCATCGCGGATCGTCAAGAGATTAAGATACAGTTAGTCACCATGTCTGCTCATTGTCAAGACTGCAAAGCCTAGAAGCCGGTAAAATGTGTGTGTAACTTTGGTGTTGGTTTCTATCAGACTGTCAAAGAGATATTAATCTGCTCCCCCCTTCCTCCTCCCCCATCTCTAAATTCCCATCTTTTACGTTAGTTTACACCAAAGGAAATGCTGAGTTTAGACCAAGTATTGTGTCAGTTATCATCTCGAACATTAGTTATTTATTAGGTACGTCTAACGTTAAACTCTAACATTACTTGCTTTAAACCATTTACGTCTTGATTCATATTTTTTTCATCTTTCTTCATGGATCTAGTGTATACACCTGCTCGACAGAAATATACAGACACTCCTGACAAACTAAACTCATGATTTCAATATAACAGTGCAACATCCGCAAACTGCAATTATAACCTAACGCGGTTAATAAAACAGTTATGTTTGCCACGAATATGTTCCTTAATTTTCTGCTATACCACGCACACCTAAAGTACATGTATTGCGATTACACACGCGTTCACAACATACGACCAGAACACGTGGCTGACACCAATCCTCGCACATGGCTACAAAACCTCGCGCTACACGTGTACTCGTGCAGTCAGTTTACAGTTAGTTACTATGGCACTTCCTGATACAATGCGAGGCTGTTTAAACATTCCATAAACAAACCCCCTGACCAAATTCGATAAAGCATGATTTAGAGGAAACAATATATTCAATGCCAAACGTTTCTTTCCAGCTCAACATGTGATCGTACAGTTAGATCTGTTCTACACCCGGCAATCATGCCATTCAACATCGCATGGTGTGGGTTTGTTGGTTTCGATGTGCTTATAAACAAATTCACTCTTTACTTTTCCTGTTTTATTCTATCTAGAACTGAGTGTATCCATGTTAGATAGGTACAATGGGAACTAGTATTCTAGGATTATAAATACTCCAAATATCCTTTGAATTGATGACTGCGAACTTTCTCTTCTGCTATAAATCAACTCAAGTCGCAAACGTGTGTCACTTCATTTTGTTTTACCCGAATAATGGTTGTAGTAGTCTGTCTACAAACATTCGCCATAATGTGTAGTCTGCTTCTTTATCAGTTCAATCCTTTTAAGATTTTTGTCGAAAACATCAAAACATGTCGTCTGTTAAACTTGCAATACCATATGCAGTATCAATATTGTCGTTCGCAATACGTAATAAACAAGAAGTCTGCAAGTTTCTTAATCAAAACTTGTCGTCTGCAAAAGACCTAAACCTGCAGACGACCCTTTCACCACAGACGGTAATAATTTCTGTGAACATGCTCGTGTAGATGAGAGAATTCAATGTATCAACGCAGGGAGAACGACAGCTATTGTCCACATGGTTTCTTAACTTGACGGACGTTGCTCTTTATTATGTTTTATCTTTTGTCTACAGCGTAAATATTAAGTCTGACTGAAGATGTGTAATACTTAGACGATGAAACATGCGTGGTCATCACATATTGAAGCGATATTAGAAGTTGAATCAACTCATAAAATGGTGTTGCTAATTTACTGTGGTTGACATTACGTCATTAATTAATTCAAAACAAACGACATTTCACCAGCTGATATGTCAACGTGTATAAATAAATAAACTTGAGGGCAGTCACCATGATTACCCAAGAGAGGAATGCAATCATTTCGATACCGCTGTTTTAGGAAGGTTCACATGAGGAGACAGGCAGGAAGGAAGTACGACCATACAATGTATTCAATGTACATAGAGGCAGACAAATTTCATCAACGTCTTCCTGTTCACACCAGCAATAACATCACAAACAGTTCCAGACAACAATTACATCTGAAAGGTCAATTTCTCTTATCCTCCGCCCTCAAAATCATCATTTGCAATATCAGTCACCTCTACGGCAATTACAGTCCACGAACGTCTCCGAAACCTACTCTTACATAATTATAATATATTGTATACAATCTGCATCATCAGCAATTTCAATACCGAGTTCATACATCGTCCCCCGTGCTCGTTTGTCTTTGTTCATACCGTCTAGAATTAATAACACCCTCTACATCTTCTATACCACATCTCAATATTAAACAATATACCTACAAATCATGAACAATGCAATTCTTTCTCTCCGGTCTACAACATATATACTCAACAATAATCTCAACATTAGTGATAAGTAAATGTATCTTTGCTTCAAATGTCAGTAGATAATAAGACTGGTATTTTTTTCAAGTTCATCCATACGTCTCTTGGTCTCATGGCTCAATGGTCGACATTGTCATCAGCAATTTAAGACATTCTAACAACAGGATTTCTCTATATTTTACCACTCTATGTATCGACAAACGCTCCCTGCTGAATTTATTGTCGCAGAAACCATCGTCAATAGTAATTTCCGGAACATTTTTCTCAGCAAACGTTCGCCCCTAATTTCCTTTCCCAGCATCTCTATATCCGCAAAAATGCCACCCAGACAGTCCTCTCTGACATTTCACTAGTTTGACATCGCTTCTCAATTGGACAGTGCTCTCTTTCATTATAATTTAGCCACTCTTAATATCACCACGAACTATTTCTCCACACTATAAACGTAATACCCCACCACGCTCAACATCGTCATGCAATTGCAGCACTTATGTCCCAAAGTACACCCCCTTCCCCGGGTCGGCTTCACCTTACATCGCCCTCATCCCACAAACAGCACGTTTGACGCTATCATCACCAATTACTATTAAGTTATTGACACAAAGTTGCACGTCTCAGCAAATAAACTGATCCAGTCTTACACCATTAACATCATAATCATATTTGGATGGCACTGATGGAGATGACAGCATAAAACTAGTGAAACAGCAAGAGAAATGGCAAGCTCAGACCTATTTCGAACACTGTGTCTCATCTGGTTAAACTACTAATCAAAATGTTGTAACCCAGTTCCTGAGCTTCATGTGCTTAGATATATGTGATATAATCAGAACAATCGAAAACAGAGAAGTAATTATAAAGACTAAACAAAGCATGTGTCGCGTTCATTTTCATTTGCTTCGCCATAGTTTCCCCTTTTTTATCACAATCTTATATTTCGTGAGCGTTCACCGTTAATTTATTTTATTACGAACCTGGTAAACCCTATGAAAAACATAGATAACACATACCACATAGCCAGTTCGAACAGTTAATACTTGCCTTTACAGCTAAACGAGTGCAAGCTTATAGCGAAATTGAATCTATTCAACAGAGAGATGTTAGTGTCGGATATCGAAATTAACGACAGCTTATACTAACTAAGCACGTATGAATCAAGTGCAGTTTTACGGCATTTGGTACATTTTCAGTTTGAAATGTTTAGGTACGATATATCGAATCTCCGATTTATATCTCAAAAGTTCATTGATTAAATTCGGCATGATGTTGTGGGAACTGAGCCATTTGGCAGCAATGTTTAGAATGTGGAACAGAATTTTGAAAGCATTGGCAACTTTCGTTTAATGTTCGGATTTCATGGTTATAACAAGATCGTAAATTAGTATTTATTAACATTAACAATGAAATGTATTCCGGGTATAGATTGTGGGATTAGGACAGTGGGTAATACTGGTCTATTTACAACTTCCTTTTATTAACAGTTAAACGAGTTTAAGCTTGAAGATCAATACAATCAGTAGAGAAACATCGCGTATATACCTTCGTTTAACACACGACGTTAGAACAGTTTTCTATATTAATAACACCACGTAATGTAAAATTCAATGAAGCTATCATAACTTCTTGCCAAGGTCGATCACAAATATAGATGAAAAGAAAAACCCAACAAATCGTTAAAGATAAAAATAATTACGCTTTTCACCGCCACCTGAGTATTGTGGTTACTTTCATGATTGATTTGTGATCAAATAATACGATCCAATTTGATTAAAACTAGGAATAGTGTTGTTCATTGCTATTTGTTGCCAGCATCACGATATGGTTTCTGTTTCAAAGATTGGAAAGCAAGTTTCTCTGCACACCTCAAACGTGCGCTCAAATATAATTTTGACAAAAGTCTATTTTTCAAACAACACCTTTACTTTTATAACAGTTTATAGCAGCTAATCGCCAAAGGACTTCTTACATAAACCAACGATTGTGCATGGCAAACAAGTTAGTCAGAAGGCTCTTAGTGCATGTTATCAAGTGTTAAAACGGTATTTGTCTGTGCTTGTGTTAAAACTTTTCAACGTGTTCTTTGTTATGCCAGTTACAATTTATATATTCAGTCAGTATATTAACCAACTTTATATTAGCAACAATGGCCTGGAACACATTTGTACGTGTATCAATAGCACACGTATATAATAAGCTGTAAGTATATAATTCAACTATACTGTGACTGGGGGTTTACAACTACAGTACAGGACAACGCGTCTAACGAGAGAATGCGAGAACAAGGCGATATTTGCTTATCCAAATGTGATTTATGTACCGCTATAAATTTGACGGAATGTATGCAAATGGGTCGGACTTGAGTAATCAATACAGTGGTTCGCTTTCCCAGACAACTGTATCGGCTGAGATTATATTTCCCAGCTATTGTGATTATCGGTGTCAAAGTGATCTTGTGATATGTACCGTTTGGACCTCGCCGGCTGTTTCACGTGACTTACAATTGAACACTGTAGAGTATAATCTAACAGCTACAACAATGATACGCGCCTTGAATTACAAATTGGCACGCTATAAGCTACTATACATATCAAAACGAGATGAATAAAAGATAGCCCATCTATTTTAAATGTGAGTAAAAAGTACAAGTATGCTTTAGTATGCAATGTTATATTAACGAACCCAATATAGGCAAACAGCGAGCATTGAGTCTTCACATTTAGCTTTCCAACCATAGGTAATGTTATAGGGTACTCCTGTGTGTAGACAACGGTATTAGCTCGTAAACATTCAGTGCTTTCAACTCGGTTTGACACTTGTCCGCCCTATTTTAAGGTAGAGTCTAAAATTACACGTGACTTCGAGGCCCAATGCCCGCTGTTTACCTATATAACACTTACAATGACTAATGTTTAGAAAGCAAAACAAGATTTATAAAAAATAAACTTGGTCAAACGCGAAAAGCCATAGTGAAAACAACATAACTATACAAATCCATGACTATCGAAAATGTTCGAGACAGGCTCATTATAGAATACGACAACAACTACAAGTCATGGACCAATCGCAAGGACGAAGTGAAACCTATGTACTACTGACACACATCTCGCATGCTTGCTGAAAGTTATCCGTTACAAGAGCAATGTAAGTGAGTACACGGATCGACAATTTACCTTTGAAATATACCCGTACAGTAACAGCTGGCTTTATGTATTTCACATCTGTGCGGTTAACCTGATACGACGGACAATATGCCTCTATGTACGTATGAATGAACCGTTGGATAAGATTAAGATATATTAAAGTAGATATGTAGGAGTCTCTTTGAACGACGATAAAAGCAAAACTACAGCTTCATCCACCAGGTATTGTATAAAATGTTTTGTAATCGCATGTGGTAATCGATCTAATTAAATGCGTCATCAAGGCTTCAAGGAAGTGTTTCACAACCAGTTAATCACTTTCAACAGCATATGTTTATGACACTGATACCATATATCTGAGACCGGACACAGTGCACTCTTTGTATTACTTCTATCGATCGCAGATCTACAGCGGTATCAAATTATACATGTAACTATTGACGTCCATATTAACTTTAAACAATTGAGTTTAATCCGAAGCGAATAGTGTTCAAATATTGAAACAGCATCCAAAATTTCCACTTAGCGTTTCTAGCGTATCCATTGCGAAAAAAACAAATACCCTAACTACATCAATAAGCTTTCTCGAAAAATACTATGGCCAAGTTTTTACTCCCTTTGAATGTATTATCTAAATCTCGGCGCCAGACTTGTGGCCGTATTATACAGTGTAAATCAGGCCCGTGTCTATAAGCTAGGCGCTCGTTCTGATTTCAGCGGTTTTTGGAACCCTACAGGCTCTCAGGCTATCAAAAGGCATCGGCACATCAGTGCAAGTTATTCTGACGATAGAATATAGCTGGAGCAATTTTACACTAAGATAATGATATCATGATAAATGAAATTTGGCAGTCTCTCATGGGCAGTAGGGTTTCAATGTTCTGATGTTATAGATATGTTTTGATATGTTCGCTTTGTGGCATCTGTAGACTTCATCGTCTTTAGAGAAATTACAAAACTGTCTTTAACGTATCTGCAGAACTAGTGAAATGCACGACACAGGCATGGAAAGCGAGCTGATTCTTATTTTAATCACTTAAAATAGCGAAGATCTGCTTTGCAATGAAAATGTCTCATCGCATATTTTTCAATCCGGCAAAGACGTCAGAACCGATGAAAGTGAAAAAAGCCACGACCGGTGTTGTCCCTGTGTTTAAAAACTATCAAAGCAATGTAATAACAGAGTGAATATCTTAGCCATTCTGACTGAATCTGGTTTCCTGAGAATATTGATCCGTTTGTTTGAGTTGATTTGGCTTTAAAATTCCCAGAGACAATTGTAACTGGTTTTTTGCAACTGACGAGAGCGTGTGTTTTATATTGGGTTGTTCCATTTCAAGTCTCAAATAACATAGTGCTGTGAAAAGTGAAGGAATTCGTGTTGCTTTAATGACCGTTTGTAGGGGAGTTTGTGAAATATTTATGACATTGTTATATAGTTGGTGTCTGGTTATATAGGATGACATGTTAACAGTTTGTTACATCCAATCGAAGCGTTCTGCACTGTGTGACACATACTGTTCATCATGGGTTTTTATCAGACTTTTATTACTCAGTACAAGAATAACGTTGTCTGGAAATGTGACAACTCCCCGCATCATTTCCCTGTCGCATAACAATAAACCTGAATTTAACACATACAAAAAGTATGGTAGATACCAATTTCTTGGTTTGGTTACCGTGGTTATGAAATAGTCTTACGTATACGGGTTCTTCTTTCTCATACACCCTGGTGAATAGTGTTAGGGTCACAGGCCCAGTCACAAATAATACAGTCGAGAGTCTATGCTGCTGTAAAGTGATGTTAACTATATCAAAATGAAATGCATTAGAGTAGAATTCAACAAACAAATGTTATATTTCATCCAGGTACATAATCATAAAACGTCAGTAATTACTGATAATATTGAGCTTGATTAGAACGCGAGATTGTACAATATATATGCACCTGTTGTAACAAAACACGTCACAAGAGTAATTTGCTAAGGTGAAATGCACTTGCACAAGGCAAATACTGTTGAATAATTGATCACTTTACTGTTATTGTACCGGGTTAATGTTGAGAGACAAATATCGCTACAGATATTACACACACGTTAGCATATCGATCATCAATCCTCTTAACACATCAAATGCAATACAATTGATACAGTGTCACCAATTTCTAAATGCATGTTGTATCAGTAACGTATCATTCATTTAGTACCGCATTCATGTACTCTTGACATACACACGGTTCGCACCAAGTATTTACACCATTTAGCTAAATATTGTAGTTCAAATGCCGTCTTGTTTTGCTGTATAATCATGGTGTAACAAGATTCAGTTGATACCCTCGTATTGCCTTCTTCACGAAGCAATCTGCACAGACGAGTGTTCTCTTTTGTCTCGTGTAATCCATTTAATTAGTGCTATCTAAACTGACGTCAGAGGGCTTACAGTTGCATCCATCAGAACAGCATATTTCTTCTATTAAGTTTATCGCTTCCAGTTGGACCAATTGTGTTCTATTAGATTAATAATCTTTGATCTGGAAACTCCTAACCGTTCAAGACATTCGATTTACGCAAGAGCAGTAAGAGAAGCGCGTCTTTGAGTTCTACCATCATACAGTGCCATTAGCAACAAGCTGTTATTTATAACCCCAGCTGACGACCTTGTCTGGCTTAAACGAGAATTTCAAAAACGATCTAAGACACAGAAATGAGGCAAGAGGGTAAGGAGAAAGTGTGTCCTGCACAGTTTCGTTCATAACATTCCAAACACAGACATTGCATGTGGAGACAGTTTAAGTGCGGTTTTGCGTTCAAGTGACACAACATTGGACTCTCTAGAACATAAACAGACGTGCAGAGATGGCTGAAACATTTTGATAGATCAATGTCCGGAATATTCAGGACTTCAAGTAGGCTTCTGCTAAAGTTGGTCGAACAAAACTTAAGTATGTCGGAGACTAGTACCCTTCATTGGTCTTTTTTTCTATTTGGCACACACATATTTGCTAAAATCGCTAATATTTGAGTTATACATCTAGAGACATTCCTATTCCATTTTAAGGATGTATAACGCCTAAATATATCAAAGGATCGTCATATCCAATAAGAGCTAGATCTACGTACTTGAAAGGCTAGTTGAGTTACGTTCGCTTATTATGCAATCATGCATAGTTCATTGAAATGTTACAACAAGATATACATTGATAAACTCTCGATAAACAAATCCTCCCTCTTGATACAAACAATGTATGTCATATCCACGTGATAATGTCAACTTGAGTCAATGGCATTTAAAGAAATATTCGGGATCGTTTAAAGACAGTAATTCCATAGAGATGTAGATTGGGGAGGAAAATAAACAACAAAGGAATGCCTTTAAGTTGTTTTACTCTTCAAATCGATATGATATATGTACAGTAAGACGTCAAAGTTGACATTTAAGGCGTAACAACAAAAGACCACGTATGGATTTTTACACAATTATCTACCGAACCGTATGTGTAAGATTTAACCACTTTGTTATTGAACAAGTTCAAAACAAGATATTTCAGCAATAAGAAAATGTGAAGAAATCTCTACATATGGTTCTGTTAAAATAGTAAGTTTTATAACTTAGTAATTCCCTATTTTAATGACAATGTTAGTAATCTCATTGTACTTAGTAAGTTGACCTATTGATCTGCATCTGGTCGACGTGTTCTATAAAACGTGTTCACGAACTTCAAGACTTTCTTTGATCTATCAGGTAAATAGGGAATCCGACAAATTACCACATATTTCCCCAGTATTTACTAATGCGCAAAACCCAAGGCTCTCTGTTTCTCCGTTGAGCCTTTGCAGTAACAGTACACGAATAATGGTTGCTGATAGAACACTAAAACAGACTGAATACCTCAGCTTGGATCCGTATACAAAAGATACTCACACAAAACCATGCATTCACTTGCTTGTTTTAAGTATCAAGTTTGGAAAAAAATAGAAACAACAAACAATGCAAGGTATGCTAGTAAGACCAGCAGAGAAACATCCCTACGCCTACTAAAGTGATATGTGGGGCACGAAACGTCTGCTTGCCTGTTTCGTTCCAAATACACCAGCCGTTCTCTGGTGATTTACAATAGCAACTGCATTATTTCATTGTCCAGTTGATTGTTTAGCAATTAGCGTTAAGTGTTGCTCGCGTCTTAGTAAGACAGGTGCGTTTTAGAACATGGGAAATAAAAGAAACCACCACCTTTACACCTTTACCTGTTATCGTTTTATACAGAAAGAGCACATGAAACAAACGGGGCAGATAAGAAAGAAACAGAAATATGTTCGTTTTAGTATTTTATATAGTCTTGCGTACGTTTTACAACCGACACACGCAATACCTTTTAATCTCAGTAGTGTTATAAGTATGACGACAGCGATGATGATGATTAAGTGGACAATTAAAGTAATGTTTGATGAACTTGTTCACTGTACGTCCACCTCGTCGTACATGTTGGTTTAAAAGGGCCTACCATGCGTCAATACATATAGTGACATTAAGTTCTTAACCAAATGGAAGACCATAAAATAAATAAGTTTAAGACATTGATTTAGACTTAATCCAAGAGACGATACATTTGACACAGCGTATTTACTATAATACGTACAGAAACAAACGATTGAACAGGACGAGAATATTAAAACTGTCAGGCTCGGAGTTTCCCCAGGACACATCTAACTGAAAACCACACGCTGGCACTTAAATTTACCAAATTTTACGAAGGTGATTTTAGTTCGTCTGGTTAGTTTCAGGCAGCTTTTATATCGTGCTTGGTTAAGAAATTTACTAAAACATGATATTTACTGTCAGTACTGTTTCATGCTTTTTAAAGGCGTGCTATGAAATATAATCTTTAAACAATAACAAAACATACACCTGTAATTTGATTTGCGACGGTTTAACTTCCCTCCTGTTGGTGGGCACTGAGGTGTCACACGTAAAACATACACGTAATAACATGCTTTAATTTGATTATTGTAATTTAAAAAACCAAACAAAATAGTTAATAATTGTCAAAACTGCGAGCCTTACTTAAATATTTGTATTCAATTAAATTTAGAAGGAAACTAATTTAATTAATTTAACTGTCAATTATATTATATGTTACTTCAGTAAATTTAATTTCGAATGTGTTTTTTAACGTTAGAGAATAGTAAACCAAGTACTTGTTAATTATTTAGTTCTAAATGTACAAGTGTTGTCTAAGAACATTTATTATTACATGTTCCTGCATCTATAGAAAGTTCTAATGTTAAAATATTACCATGTGGACGTTTCAACTAGTTAAAACAAAATGAAAAAAACACACACTCCCCCTCTCTCTCTCTCTCTCGCTCTCTCTCTCTC
>ENA-OREC01000378-OREC01000378.1-marine-metagenome-genome-assembly--contig:-NODE-378-length-16622-cov-11.832215_pt1 | contig 16622 bp, 4 predicted proteins | sample MGYA00248626_ERZ508543 | MGnify/ENA primary metagenome ERZ508543 (study PRJEB26211, sample SAMN05518279) | marine metagenome | isolation source: Puget Sound, Washington, USA | host: Bankia setacea...
TGAGTCATTCAAAATTTGGTCAGCAATTATTAGGATTAACACTGAGGGTAAATCCTTGATTATGAAATTGGGCCCTGACCTTTAAAATTCAGCTAGGTACATGTAACATATTTGACAAGAATTCTAAATTCTATTATCCTCTAGTACATGCACCATAGTTGTTTAAGATCTGTCCTTCATCCTACTGCTCATCCCCCACCCACCTAACCTAACCCGTGTTTACAAATACCATCTGCTAGGGTTTTTTCTTCTCTTTATGGTTCACTTCAGTAATTAAAATTTTCGGGTTAAAACTACCATTAAATATAGTGTACATGCATGAAGAGAAACTCGATTATCTTCTAACAATAAGAATCTAGTTGAGTGGAAGCAATTTTAGGCTTGTCTGATTATCTTTTTTTCTCCTGTAATAACAATGTTCCAGCTTAAAAATCAAAAGAACTACCGAAAAACAAGCAAATAAAGGCTCACGGTAGTTCATTGAAATTTGACAAAGCAACTGGCATTCAAATTATTTTCTGTATTTCAATTCTGAAACAAAGCTGAAACCTAAAACCATTTCATTAGCAGTATATCATGGATGTTTGAATCTTTAAATCTCTTTATTTCGACTACTACTACGTTTTGTGAAAAGACTGAATTATATCATTTAACTGTGGTAGTGATTGTGAATCTGTTCTCTTTGTTGAAGTAAGAGGAGCTTGCTATGGGTTAATGAATAGTGAGTTTATGAGTCAACAGTGAATCTTTCTCCTGCACCTGTCACGTTGTTTGGACCCGTAAACTGTTCAACTCATCTTGCATGTACTTTTAACAGCTTCAACAACCCGAGTGCATGTGTGACCAGAGTGCATGTGATCAACTTTAGCTCTGTTACTCCGCAGTAGTGAAAAATGTCTTCTATTTTAAATCTGCTGTGTATGTGTGTGCATCTGAGGGTAATCTGCTTAAATGAGCCCCATAGTTGGCAACACAGAGAGCTGGCAAATGTGAAAGTCACCATGACGTTAAAAGGTTATCAAGGGTATTATATCATGTCTTTCGTTAAAAACCTGTATGCAAAAATGGAGGGGACCACTGGCTCCATGAGACCTATCAAACCACAGGATTCCAATTCATATCTTAGATTATTATAAAACACAGGCAAAAAGTACAGACATGCAGTTAATGTAAACTGATGCACTTTAACTTATAACACAGCTCAGTTCAACTACAACTGTACGCAAAAAACAGACTTACTTGGAAAACTGAAAACTGATAAATTTTGATAAGAGACACCTGTTAAAGGATAGTGAAAATCATATCCTTCGCTCAGGTTTAATGAATGATGCTCGTATTTTTTTGGTATTCTTACATCGATTCAATGAACATTCTAGGACTCACACATCATAATCAATTACCTCAATAACGTTGCTGCGTATAAAACATCAAAGACGTGACAAAGAATTTCACCTTCACATACATCTTTCTTAAAAAGAAAATAGGGGAAAGTTTTGTTTGTTTTTTTGTTTGATTAAAACCTTATACCAGTACTGCCTTATACAAACTAGAATTTTACAAGCCAATATGACACAACACAGAATTTTATGACAGATCTAATACAGTGAAGTAAGAATGCAACACAAAAATTCAAGTTATGCCATGCAAAAATATAGTACCGGTATTATCTTAAGCTGATAAAATATTTAGCGGGGCTATAATGCAGCACAGACATGTAAAAGTGTTCAATAAGTAAAATGACCCCCATTCATATGTTTGAACGGAAATATTACCCCTGTCTGCAAATACGCAAATATTTGTCCATTTAATTACGGGAAACTAGATGATAAAGATTTCCAATAGCCTGTCTCCGTGTTTCTGTGGCTCTGTAATACAGTCTCAATGAAAATGTCGTCGGTCAGCTTCGGTTGGTCTAGACTGCCCACACACATGCTGAGTCAGTGTATACAGTGACCGTTCTGACCACCACACTGACCAGTAGTAGCCTCTCTCAATATTTGTTAGCTTATTAACTTTGAATGGAAAATCAGCCCCCTCCCACCCCACCCCAAAAAGGCACACACAGCTATGTCAAATCAGTGAGGGGTTTAATGCTAAACTTATTTAATCTTTGAATTAACTTTAATCGCTTCACATAGCCATGTTAAGTAAGCCTCAATTAAAAGTTACAAAAATCAATTTTTCATTTCAAACGAAGGATTGACTTGTCAGTGAATTGGGTCCTTAAATTTCGGGCTATGGTGTAACCTATCGACCACTCCATATCAGAATAAGGTTACTTTTTAGTAATGGGCCTGTCTAATAACTATCTGTTACCTCAAGTATTTTAACTGTATGATAACTACCTGTCTGAGCACGAATCATAAAATTTTACTGGTGTATCCTGTATATAATATAATATTCATTCATCACAAACTTGACAGCCGTCCCTTATACACAAGTCAGGCATGCAGGGAAAAATACATATTTCATTCAATAATTAAAATTCTGTCAAAAAGTTTATAAAAGCTAGCATGTAGACCTGGTTACATACATTAAAACCTGATATTGGAATGACTAACTCAATAGAAATGGTACATCTTATCTCATGAAAAAAGGTGCGAAAAGTAAAAAACTGCCAACTTATCATCAAAATACATTGTGTTATGTAGCATGACGCTCTCCAACAGCCTTTGATTGTAACAGTCACTGACCCTAGGGGAGTTGTTTTAGGGGTTTTATGGAGGTCAAGATCTTGATGAATCAGACTGCAACTACAACTGGGGAACCTACTTGGGTACCTATATGGAGTTAGGGTTCGAGACATAAGCTGTTTTAACATGTTGACAGTCACTTTCTTGCACTCTTATTTGAAAAAACATCATGGACAATAAACGTACATGACCCAGTAACCCACAATAACCTTTGACCTTAACCACCAAACAGTCAAATAAAGGGAATTTACCACATTTTCTACAGACAAATCCCTAATCTTCACTCAAAGGGATTAAGGGATAAGATTATCGTTTCAAACTGTTCACAAAGTCACCTTTTTGCTGTTTTCGTCCAGTATTTATGACTCTTACAATAGAAGTTTGAAAACATGTACGAAGAAAAAAAGAAAAGGGAACGTTAACAACCTAGAAGATAAATCTATGAATAATATTTACAAATCTCTGGTAAACTTAATGGAACATCAAACAATTGTTCTAGATATATGATAAACTACCACACTGTTGTTGTAACCGACAAACTTTGACTGCTTAGCCTTTGTAACTCTGTCGCTCTGTAACATTTCTTACGGAAATAGATTAGAATTTGCTTTACTTATAAACATTGAGATATGGGTTTTGCTACATCTGAAGACACTTTCTCACTTTTATTTCTCCTCATTCTCTTTCTCTCAGACATTCTGCTTTTAAATATATAACATCCGGAGTGTCTAGGAATTCACTAATTGTTAACTCTTTTGCGTTAGGGAAAACTCAGATAGCATGTTACACATCTGATTATCATCTAGGTACTTTTCTTTTTTAAAGAAACTCATTTAGACAGAAGCGTTTCATTTTATTTAGAAAACAGGTCTACAGAAATGTCTAGCAAGAGTATTAACTTATGGATGGTGTGTAGACCAAATTTGACAAGATTTTCAAAGTGTCTATAGGAGTGTCTGTTGGTGAAAATCAAGAAGCGGACAAATTTGTGTAGTACCTATAGACAATATATATTTAAATGGTAAAACATAAGAACAACACTGTCATATTGAGGTCTCCATGACTCAAGACTTCTTCTAACTCATAATGATCCGACACATATAAGTTTAGAAAAATGTTAAATTGCTTCAGCGACCTCATTATTTGCTTTTCAACACGAAGATTCTTTACAAAAATGGACTTCATACTTGAATCACTAAACAGGGAAATCAGAAAATTTGAACATCGTACACACAAACCATGCAACTTTTCATCTCTCACTTTTTAAATTAAACCATGTACCACAAGACTCAGAGACAACATAGCTAATCAAACAAAACTCAATGGAATAAACCTTGTTCAGCTGAGTAAGGCACATAAAGGTCATTTTGTTAGACGTTATTCATTCAGGGGGCGGTAATAAATTGTCTCCCTTTCTATATAAGAATTTCCATATTATCGAGTTGCTTGTACAAATAATTTATGAAGTGGGAACAAATCTAAGCCCAAGTTATAAGACCTGTACGTAGGATCATACTTAATAAACAACAAAACAAACATTGTGGCACATGGGTGATAACAGTTGTGTAAAGGTAGGCTACTCCAGTTGAATGAAAGGCTAAGATAAAGGATTAATGTTAGATAACTCTATTTGTGGATTAATGCAAGATAAGTCCTTTCAATGGGGTTCAGGTTAGGTAACTCTTTCAGCACCTTGTGTAATGAGTCATTAAGGGTTACAAATACAAGGTGACAGGTTTCACACTATGACGCTGATAAAATCCCAGATCCTGTTTGTATTGAATCAGAGGTGCCTTCATAGAACATTATTCCCTGGTCTGAAAATGGTTTAAGCCTTTCAGCTATTAGTGCAAGTACATTGTGTTGTGTTATTGTCAGCCTAATGTAATTTAAACTCGTTGTTATTTTGGTTACATTTGCACTTTGTGTTTTTCTTTTTTCAGACAAACCCCATTATTCCTTTCATTCTTGTGTAACATATAAACTGCTTCAAACTTCACTATAATGGATAGCTTTAAATATTTTAACCCCCAAGCCTTTTAATTACATCTGGTTATAACTTGAAAAGTGATCTCAACTTACTAAAAATGCAAAGATACGCCAAAAAGGTCAGACCCATATAATGCGGCCATATTGATTACCTATCATTAAAACAGTAATTTCTGTAATACGATCCCCAATATTTCACCTAAAACAGAACAGGAAAGTGCCGAGAAAACAATATTACGATTAATAATTCAGGACATTCAGTCACAGTAAAGCGGCAGTAAATTAATCATTGTTTTCCACGTATACTGTCTTGGATAACAACTTTCTCTCCCCAAATTCCCCACCAACCCCCATCACACACCCAGCAAGCAATTACTGTTAATTGATTTAGGCTACCTTGATATGTATCAATATTAATAAGGTCTGGCTTAAGACAATTTTCACCCTTAGAGTAAAGGGGCATTAGATCTTGGCAGCGTAATAGAAAGGATGTGTAAACATGTATAATTAAACGATTATCATCATATTGAATATTCATGAGGCATTTCCTAAGATTTCCTGAAGTCTAGTACCCAGTATATATCCTCCATGGGATTTAGAGAAGTAAATAGATTTCCACATCTTTATGTGTAGGAGAGAAGATTCTGGGCATTAAACAACATGAATAAACATGTCTAGATGAACCAGCTGGCAAGGAAATCTTTACAGAAGGAGGTAATAAACTAGTCCTGCTTGTACCCAGGTAGTATGTTTCTGGATATAGGCATGGCAGTGCTATACAAAGTGACTCGAGTTGCATCAATTTAAAGCTTTTCAAACTTGTTATCACAGACACACCAACAACCAACCATCATCAACAACTAACTACCACTATCCCATATTCTACAGCAACATTTCCCCAACAATCTTATATCTGCAGTGTCTAGAAAGCCATCATGCTCCCACATACAAATACCCTATATGCTAGTATTTCAGGGGCAAGGTTTAGTTCAGACATTATCCTAAGTCACTGATATTTGACTGAATGGCAAATATCCTGAAACAAGAAACCTTACATGTACTAGGAAGTCTTTTATACACAGTTCAATGACAAGATTTGCTGAAGACACAATCTTAGTAACATAAATCAGTTCCTGGCCACATTAGCTGTACAACAATCTGGAAGGAAGACCTTGTAACCGTGGTTATATTGGAACTACTTTCAGATGATAACTCATGGAATGCCTTAAATCTCTACCTTACAAACAAATCTTCAGAACACTAGCAGAAATGTTGATACTTCATATCCTTGACTAATGTGAATTATATATAAAATTCTGATCTTGAACGGAACGAACTTAAACCAATGTAAGTAAAAGCAAGTATCTATTATGTATTGGATAGATGCATCAACGAGACTATGAAGGAAAGATTTAATAAAGAGGAAGTTTTATAGAATTGTCTACATTTCAGTCCTGAGTTACTGTAGACACCATTTGTTGTTCTCTCCAGGAAGCTTGTGAAAGAGACAGTCGTAGACAAAATCAGAGAATACCCCCCCCCGCGGAGAATGGAGAAAGTGTAGACAAGTTAAAGTCATCATAGATATAACCTGACTCAAACTTGTATCTAGACCAAGCGAATCAATCACACACAAGGAAAAGAAAGGACAACCAAATTATCACCATAACAACGCTCTTTATTAGCTTAGAGGGACTTTTAACAGACCTTCGAACAACAACAACAACAACAACACCAAGTCTTTATTAGGTTTACAGCTTTAACTTAGTTGGCAAGAATCCAGAAATGTTGGTGAAAGTTAAAGTCTTAGGATGTCATAACTTTTTTATCAGGATTGGAGGAGGTTGTGAGAACGGGCTGACATCTTACGAGAACGGGGTGACACCTTGCGTTGAGATTTTATAGCTCTTAAAAACACAAAGAATTACGTCATAACTTAAGCAGGGGTCCAGCTGGCTAACGAAAGTTAAATTGTGTATCATTGACCGCTAAACATTTGATATGAGAACAGTAAAGAGTAATGCAGAATATAGCACTTTGTAATGATACATTGGTGTGTTAACAAGTTATCTCTTATGCATACTTGATTCTGTTAATTGGAGATCTTTGCAATTTAATCTGACCAAAAGCCTCTACACAAAGTCAAAGTGCATGTAATCTTTTTTATAAAGCTCCCATTTACAAGAGCACTCACGTGTCTAAAGATAGCTTCCTAAAATAATTTCATCGATTTGTATAAATTTGAGTGTTCAATTGGGTGTAAGTTTGAAGTTGAATCGGTTATAATTAAAAATGTCCATATCTCCTAGTCAGCATAGTTAAACAACATGTTAAAAAGGTAAGCCTCGAGATACTACCAGCTGAAGCCTCGAGTTACTACCAGCTGAAGCCTCGAGTTACTACCAGCTGAAGCCTGAGACAGAATTGTACATCAGCTACATCAAAATTAAAAAAATATATACAAAAATAGATTACGCATTTGCTTGCCACCTTTATGTTAAGAAATGTTAGGAAAATGCATGTCTACTTAATTAAAAACTTATTCTCTTTCCAATAAGGGTTGCTCTGGGCCAGGGTGACTAATACTAAATAATCTAATAATCTGTTGTTATTTCCCCTTTGCTCAAAGTTCATTTAACACAGATCTATATCATGCAAAACATGTATCCATACCTATAAAAAATATCAAGAAACCTAGTTTTATATTAAAGTATTAAGCAATTTGTTCTCATGTTCAGATAAAAAGAATTCAGACAGATCATGAATAAAATATCTGCGTGTGTCACACAATAATTTTACCTATATATAAGGAACAATTTTTGAACAAAGGTACTTTTAACATTGACCAGTGAGTGGAACATAAACAATTATAGTACCGGTATGTAGCCTTTTTAAAAATCAAACTTTAGTGAACAAGACTTAATGTTGGTGACATTGATATATTAACTTAACATTTATCTTATTGTCTCTAAATCAATTGACCTGAAATATATATATATTAATACGTCTAACAGGAGTGATCCAACCTAACTATCCAAGGCACCTGCTGTGCCATTTAATTGCTATAACTCAATCAACTTGGTTATATAACATTCTTAATCAACTTATCATCAAGCCTTGAAGTTGAAGAGAGGCTCAATGTACTGATCAATTTAAGAGATCTTGTCAATTGGCATGTTCACTGAATGGACCTCATTCATACTTCAAATATTTACACACAAAAGTTTAAAGCCATGAAGGGACAAAAAGGTTACCCCTGACCTTATTACTGTGACAATGAAAGCAAAAGCAAACACTGAACATTTGATAGGTTTTCATCTCAGTTAATTGTTTGACAGGAATCTGGAGCACACATGGCACGACCCAGGTAAATGTTACTAGATCTCACTTAACAATCCACTGTTTTACCAATCCAACATTTTTTTTATCTCCTAACGGCCCAAAGTCAATGAACTGTAATCTACGCAAAGAATCAGGACATCGGTAAATACACGAATACACACGGCCCTTAAGTGTTTCATACCATTGTTTGAGGCCCTGGGTGAAGTAAGACAAAACTTATCAGCCCAGCTCCACCTGTTGGTAACAAATGTTCAGACTTCACACCCCAGCTACATTTCATACAGGGTTCATGTACTATGTCCCTCAATATAAAACAAAGGACAACAGACTAAGCTCTATAGACAAGCACGCCAAGTCATAACATTATATTTTAAATCTATCATAGCCACAGGAATTTAAAATTGAGACAACTTGATATGTCATGCCTATTTATGAACCGGGCCAAACCTACAGCTTCCAAGTCCAAAAACAATGCGTTACTCATTTGGCAGTGTGTTTGTATTTAGTTAAAACAATAATGTAAAACTTGGGATTAATAAAGTAACTGGGTCTAAGTAGAAACCACATACATGGCTATCTTGATCCAATTAAGTTTTCACGAATGACATATCTTAGCTTTCGATATAACCTTTATCAGAGATTAATGTTGTTGTTTTTATGCATTCCCAGAAATCACCATCTTCAAAAGTCAATAAATACACCTATGTTTTCTATATCTTTATCTTATGTTACCAATTTCTGTATCAATACTTGGTTTTACATATATCTGTACTCCTAATATCTCATTGTTCAACTAGGTTCTATTATTCTACACCAGGGGGCAAGTTTGATTACCATGTTGTTGTAGCAGGTATCAACGCACAATGTTCTTATCAACCATTATCTGTGTAGTGCCCATTCAATTATCATACCAATAATCTCGTCTAATGGCCATTCTCAACTATGTTATCTTGTATTTAAGGTATTCAATTCATAAACACACTTGTTTTAAACCTCTAACCAATTTTCACAACATTAGCATACTCCACCTGACTTACAGACAACAATTAATAATACCTCAAATTCACATAATTTAATAGCATATAGAGTTTAATGGGGTATATGAAAAATGCTGACAATGTTTCAACTCGGAACTTAATTCTTTAAAACTGTTAATGGAATAGCTTATGAACAACAAGTGGACAGGACAAGTTACCATATCTAAGGCTATCAGATTACATGTCCCTGTAATCATCCATTTAAGTTGCTACATCAGTGATCATTCTGTATTAACTGTGTGCGTTCTACGTTATTCTCACTGCCAGTCTAACAGTCCAGTGGTCAGTTTGCCAGTCTATTACTTGTAACTTTGTAGAAAATAACTGGGGCTTGTTCTTGACCACATGTTTCAGACCGGGCTTATCAGCAGGTAATTATATAAGTCAGTGCTCAATAGATAGCAGCCTACTCCTTCAATTATCGTATGCCAACCCTTCAAGATATCATACACTAAACCCATGGGTACTAGGAGATATAAAGGGTCGATTGTAGATACTAGAAAAGGGTCATGTCTGGTTTGAAACGTGTCTACCTTGCTCCTTCAACTTCCAAGTCATTTATTCACATGCATCTATAGACACCTATCAATCCAGAATCCCTACAAAAAAGCTGTTGAATCAAAGGCATACATCAAATGTGCAGCAATCTTCATTCATTTGAGAGAGAGAGCTTTCAAAAAGAGTCCAACTAGTTTATAGTTCAATATCAAGCAGACTACGGTAATAAAAGATCATCACCAATTCTTCCAATTTCCACCTACCAGAATCCATACTGAAATAACCTACTAGATTAGCTCAAACTGGTCGAAACACAACCTTATTGGCCTCAACACATCACAAATTTGACCAAACTTTGTTCCCCAAATGTTTAACAAGGTAATTAGAAGCAGTTTCCACACTACCATCACTAAATGCATAAACAGCAGTGCATACTGAGTCAACATCAATTTGTGAACCACAAGTTTTATAAGGGTGCAAACGAGCTCCCTGCAGATTGTGTCTAATTTACAGATATCTGTGAAATGAATGTGGCATCTCTTTGAGTCAGAGTTTTTACAGAGATGAGGCATGTGTCAACATCTAAACAAAGGCTTGATATGACACCATGTTCACAAGTTCATACCTATGTAATTTCCACCCATTTGATGAAACAGTGAAAAATGAATCATTGTATATATATATAATTTAAGTAAAAAATAAGTTTGAGAGACATTTCATAAAAAAAAATCTGAAAATAAATACAGGTAGCTTTAGTATAAAATAACAAACTAAATAAGTCACTTTTATATTGGTCAGTCTAATCCATACATTATAGTATATTGAAACCCATACGACGGTCACAGTGGAGTTATCAACAAATTAAAAACAAACATATCACAAACGTTTGCATTAGTCAAACTTACTTTGCCATATAATTTTTGTTTAAACATTTATGCTAGATAAGTAATTCCCTTTGGGATAATTCAGACGAAGCCAACATAGGCAGAAAAGTGTAAAAACATTGAAACTAACGATGACTTTACAACAGGTTATTGTTATTACTGACTTAAAGGTTAACCAAAACATGTGGTCAGTTTTCTGATGTGTCATTATTATTCTGACATAATCGTGAATGTAATGTTCTTGATAAAAATCTAACATATGTCAACGACAGAGAATCCATGGGGAATAAGTAACAATATAACAATGGTAATTGGATATCTGTGGTTTTGATCATCCTACCTTTAATTTAAAGCAAGGGGAATTTTGAAAGCCATTGAAATAACACATCATGTAATGCTTACTGTGCTGGAAAATATTAAGACAATATAAACATATTCACAAAAAATAAAATCTTAACTTTACTGTTTGTACTTTTAGATGTCTTAATTATGCAAAAGTTAAGTAAGCCATTTTTAAAGAAGTTGAAGACATTCCATGTAACAAGCCTACAGAAACTTCAAACTTTCATAACAATCCCTTTTAACTTGAATTCTTGCTGTTATTAATGAGAGATCAGATTCAATTACTGCTACAAGTTTGACATTTCACTAGAACATTTTGAGAGGCACATGTTTTCAATGGAGTTAGTTCACCTTCTCCTTTGCGACAATTTTTTTTGACAGAAACATCCTGTTGGCTGAGACATTACAAACAAAATATGGTCGTAAACTGATCAGACACATATTGCATGCTTTAATACCACCTCAAGACTTAAAAGAGAAGTCCTCCAAACGCCTGACACTAGGGTGATTAAACATGTTCGCCTTATTACTTTTGTGTCATTCTTGTTAATTGAACCATGAATGCAAAATTGTAGACCGCTATTTATACAAACTGTGAGTACAAAGGTTTCTAAAAGTCAGCGACAACATGCATTTGAGATTAATTTACATTGTGGATTAAACTTGTAATATAACTCTACCTTTTAGAGGCTAAAGTCAGAATTTAGATGTATCATGGCCTACAAATGGTCGAGGTTAGAGATTCTGAAATCTGGCTCAGAAAAAAAGCTAATTTGACATACAGTACTGCTACTGAAGTATAAACTGTTTGTGGGAGTCAGAAAAATGTAGCTTACTTTATAGGTGACCCCTAGTATTACCTGACCAGTTAACTATACATGAAGTGACAATTACAAATTAGCAACGGCTACTAGTTACATACTGGTCAACTAGATAACAGATTTAACAAATGCCCAACACTTATGGTCATTGCTATGGAAAGATCTAAAGAGACGAAACATAAACAGCAAGATTAAAACCAAGATTTTCACCCCAATTTACAAGAAAGATTTTAGAATTAGAAAGAAATACTAATGACATTGGAAACCAAACAAGCAATTATATTTGACAGTAGAAAGGGGCACTGAATACCAACAGACAAAATAACAATCTTGAACTCAACAACAAAATCAAAACTCGCAAATAGCAAAATTGTCACACATGGGGAAAAACTGTTTTTCTGTTCTCTTTAAGATGTCTGGCAAATATTTTTAGACAGTAAAAGCAAAAAAGACTACATTTATGAGCATTTGAGATGGTGAAAGTGACACACATTTTCACACATAACATAAGTAATATCTCTTAAAGGAACAAAACGTTATAACAAATATATTCAACCCAGCATAAAATTAGTGTTAAGATGGTCTAGATAAAAAGGAAACATTAATCTTAGGGCTGTAACTTAGTGCATCCTTAACTGTAACCACAGAACTCCATATGGAAATTAGTCTCTTATTTTACCAAACCTCTAGCATTACACCAACCTAAGCTTTATCAACTATGCAGACAACTTTTAAAGCCAGTTATACCATCCAGAGAAATGTGTCATTTTTAATACCTTTTTATAGCAAATCACTAAGGTGACAGACAGAGCGAAAAGCTGTTAAAACTGAAATATGTATCTGAAATATTTTCTTGACACATTTCCCTTTCACCTAGCCTTGCCTAGGGGCAAATCTCAATTGACTCTAATCATTCAATTGATTCAATTAACTTTGTAACAATTTTGATTACCAACTCGCCCATTAAAGGGTGACATTATTGTCCGGAGGTGTGAACAAACATGTAGACTGCTAATCATTGAAACAACATCTGGAGCCTTTATCTCCAGAATAGAGATGTATCTGCCAATTGAAAACATTCTTTTGACCATAATTGTTTTGACAGTTCTTTTCACTTAATTGTGTCCGTTAGTAAACTAGAAGCTAACAAAGGGTTGACTCAGAATGCAGCAAAGGGTCTGAATCTGAGGGAGTACAAGTCAAGGTGTTGTTCTTTATTTCATGTTTACAACTGCTAAATATCTGAATTTCATGTTGTTGTTCTTTAGTGTATGGTGCTGTTCTTTAAATCATATTGACAAATGCTAATTATTATGGTATTGTTCTTTGATTTCATGCTGTTAGATGTAAATGTCTCAATTTCATGTTGTTGTCCTTAAATTCATGTTGGCAATGACTAAACTCAACAAATGCTTGTGGCAATATTATCAACAAGCATTGTGTCACATACAGCTCACTTACACTCATGAACTTTGCTTCACCATCGTTACTTCCTAAACGAGAGATAATGAAAACACGTTTGCCATGCGACTCAGATATGTAACTATGTACGGAAGGATATGTCCATAGTAATACAGAATTTTCCTACAACTTTTGCTTGTTCCCATAACATGGTTATCTTCACTGTTTATTTGCAAACTGAAATAACCCTAACCCTTTATATCATTGGCGTACATATATAAAAGCTGTACAAAATACGAATAAAAATAATTCAGTGTTTTCTCTACATTTGGTCAAAAGTCTTGAAACACAAGGTCCAATTCAACATGATACACAAGTAGGAAAAAACAGTATTCCCTGCTTTTCTTCATTTGTGTTGACCAAAATGGAAATGGTTTACCTTAGAGTCAAACAGAAGTTATCGACATTTTGAAAAACATGGATGTTCAAATTGAGGAACATATTTTGCAGCATTAGCCGTTGAATATGTTTCTCCCATTATCAGAAGCTTTAGAACTCGGCAATCTTACAAGAATTCAAACATGAAACGGGTACTATAAGTTCTGCAAATGAAATGAACATGCGTATAAATGATGTAAATATACAAGTTTGTAAACAATCAGACAATAAAGAATGGATACAGTTCTGATACCTGCTGTATCGGTAAAGTCTGAATGTCCTATATAGTTTGTTTTCGGTCCTGGGTTTAATTCAATATCACAATATTCAAATGGAAACAACCACATTCGATAAACAAGAATTCTAAAACACGTGAAAAACAAAGTTCGGAAATCTTACCATTTATGGGAGAAATAGGTATGTTGGTATCTCGAAATCCCAATGTATTCACGTACTCTTTCTTCACTTCCACACAAGACAGGTCAAGGGAATACCCGACATCAAACAAACTGGACACGAACACCGCGAGTACACACAGCTGTGTAAAGAAACACGAACTGTCAGCCATTTTACTACACAGTCTAAAAATTACCAAAATGTAAGTCCTTATAAAATCAACCGATATAAAAACTACGTCCAGATTCACTTAAATCCAACATTTCCTGAAATAAAACAGTTAAAATCCAGAGCGGCACACATCAAAGACGATAAAAAGCAGGTAAAACCTTCTCGCCAAAACAATTAAACTACCGTCGTCAATTTTCACAAAGGCAACTGATTGCTCTGGACCGTGTGTGTGTTGAGGGCTGTTACTTTACCCTCCCTACAACAGCAAACGCACTTGTTAAATTGATCTTTCGACGATATAGATTGATTGGTTGCTGCATATGATAAACATGGATAATAAGATATTTTTAGAACAAAATTTGATGGTTTGATTGATTGAATAATGCACTTTGATGGATTTAAGATAAAATAAACTGCTTATATGAGTCACAGAAGGGAGGTGACGACAACAGCGTAAATTCTTTAGTACTAGAGTCTTCTGATTGGTGGAAGTGGTAGCCGGTCTAAAACACGTCAATTTATGAATGAATGAACTAAATTTATTTCACGCGTGCTCTTCACTTTCGGTTTAGTGAAGCATATTGAGTTTAGCGGTGAAAAACACATCTTTATGATACACTTGTTTATCTCTGATAAAAGTTTATAGTTGAAAAAAACTAGTAAAACTTTCGCGCACTAGTAAATACATCCATAACAGAATCACGATACATTCAGTAATGCACGACTAAAACTAAACGAAGACAACTTGGTTTGCTTTATATTCTTTCATGTTTGTTTGATATTGCTTGTTTTTGTTTCTTTGCGTGCTAATTGTCTTATTTAGCTATCGTTAGTTCCTTCAAGACAAGCCATTCATTCGAGTATTTGTGTAACATACAAATTATATATATTATATGGTCAAGTTGTTAACTGAGCTATCATACTCACTGGTTCTTAAAGTAGAAACGATAACAAATTATTTTGAAAGTTGAACTCAACATTACCACGGCTTCTTATACTGTTATCGAGTTGTAACATTTCCCCTATATGTAAACTTATGCAGTGCTTAGGACCATTTGTACAAATGCTGCTGATATATATAATCAAATTAATGTACAAACTTTGGACGAGCTTAAAACTACACAGAACTATATGAACGAGTTTACGCTGGATTTAGTTGAACGTTACGTACGTACTTAAATGTTTAGTTCATAGAAATAGTCACGGCCAAAATAGCTACGCGAGACAACTCAACAAATGAATTCAAACAGTAACCTGAAGTTGTTTCCCTTTATAAAATGCTTTAATCCTTAAATTAAAACATTCGAGTTTCGGTTACCTGTTCATGGGCGTAGCAATGGTCTACACAATGTGTTTTCTGGGGACATGCTCCCCTGGATTAATAAACAAATAATAAAAAAGGCGTTTGCAAGTTCTGACTATTGACAGCAAACGCATCTAGGTGTAGCTTTAACAAAAGTAAACCAACCAACCAAACAAACTGAACACCTGTTTGCCTTTACGTTACATTAACTAACGTATTTACAATGTACGCACTTTATATGGTTGTATTTGAGACCAAACATTTCGTCTTTTCCACAGTTGAGTGCAGATCATATTTTACTTATATAACGCCACAGCATGCCGCCTACTTATGCCCCACAATCAAGTACCAAAGCCCCTTACCCCTATCCATGTCAATATACCCGTGTCCCCCCTACCCGTTTCCCCCTACCAGTGTCCCCTTACCCACGACTCTACTACCCGTGACCCCCTTCCAAATGTCCCTCTACCCATGGTCCTACTACCTGTGTCCCCCCATTCCCGCGTCCCCACTACACATGGTCTCCCTTCCTATGGTCCCCCTTCCCATGTCCCCCTACCCATACCGTAACCCAAATCCATGTCCCTACCCATACCGTAACCCAAATCCATGTCCCTACCCATACCGTAACCCAAATCCGTGTCCCCATTCCCATACCCTAACCCAAATCCATGCCCCCCTACCCATACCCTAACCCAAATCCATGCCCTATACCCATACCCTAACCCTAACCCAAAGTCATGTCCCTCTACCCATACACTAACCCAAATCCATGTCCCTACCCATACCATAACCCAAATCCATGTCCCCATACCCATACCCTAACACAAATCCATGTCCCCCCTACCCCTACCCTAACCCAAATACATGTCCCTACCCATACCCTAACCCAAATCCATGTCCCTACCCATACCCTAACCCAAATCCATGTCCCCTACCCTAACCCTAACCCAAATCCATGTCCCCCTACCCTAACCCGTACCCAAATCCATGTCCCCCTACCCTTACCCTAACCCAAATCCATGTCCCCCTACCCATACCCTAACCCAAATCCATGTCCCCCCTACCCATACCCTAACCCAAATCCATGCCCCCTACCCATACCCTAACCCAAATCCATGTCCCCATACACATACCCTAACCCAAATCCATGCCCCCTACCCATACCCTAACACAAATCCATGTCCCCCTACCCATACCCTAACACAAATCCATGTCCCCCCTACATTCGATAACGATGTGGGTTTCATCTTTGTTACATGTAATACACTATCTTCACGTGGATTTTGTTGTGGACGATTCCACCT
>ENA-OREC01000379-OREC01000379.1-marine-metagenome-genome-assembly--contig:-NODE-379-length-16614-cov-12.689242_pt1 | contig 16614 bp, 8 predicted proteins | sample MGYA00248626_ERZ508543 | MGnify/ENA primary metagenome ERZ508543 (study PRJEB26211, sample SAMN05518279) | marine metagenome | isolation source: Puget Sound, Washington, USA | host: Bankia setacea...
CATCGTTCATTCCATCACCTCGGAATTATAACATCGTTCATTCCATCACCTCGGAATTATAACATCGTTCATTCCATCACCTCGGAATTATAACATCGTTCATTCCATGTGTTCATACTAAATGCCCCAACATGAGGTAACACTATCACTATAACCAATTATATAAGAGTCACAAGTGCAATACTACAACTCAAGCTTGTTCTCTTGAATATTGAAGTGTTTTAACACCGGCGGAATAACAATATACGGCAATCATAACACATTCACTAACAGTTATTCAACATTACCTTAAACTCTACGTTTATACTGTGAACCCTTGATATAGTTCCAATATCGACATTAACTCAATCCACCATGCAACAATGCAGGCTATAACTGCCTTCGGCTTCCATAAATATTAAGGTATGCCACCCTATAGAGCTTCCTTCAGCGCTGCAACTTGTTTCGTTGCCCCTCATTTATACTTCTCTATGAGGTATTAAAACCTTTTATACTTCAATTTGGTAAACTTATATTCACCAGTAACTGAATGCTGAGAGTATGATATGTTCTCAACATTGTTACAAGTACAAGCACACCATTTAATGCATTACATTACTTTTTGTGAGACATTTAGTGAATATATTTGAGTATCACAAAGTGCTTTTAGAATTGGCAAAACTGTTTTCATCTCTTACAATGGCTCTGTATAATCTTCTACAGGCATAATCTCCAGCATTCAAAACCATTTGTGTACAGGTTTACATATTGAGAATCGTAAACAGTGAAAATGACTGTACAAAACGATGAAAACAGTGTTTAGTGGCAATAATGAGCATCAATTATAAAGACTATTAGTGCTCTAAATATTGCTCCTTGACTAACACCTGGATTGAGAAACACCTGGCGTTAGTACAATACAGGGACTTCGTGTTATTGCATTTTTTGACTTCTTGTCCGTCGTATGAATTTCATGTATTACATCTTAATATGTTATACACTCTAAAAGCAGGTTTGATTAAATCAGTCTGCGAAGAATCTAGTCCAGCCACATCTGAGGGAAAGTAAGTCCACCATCCACGGGCTCATCAGTCAATCCAATCTTCTTTGAAAACTTTAATGCTCTAAAAATAGAATGAACTGTCACTTCTTCAAATGGATCCATTATAGAAAGAACCATTACGAAAGATTTCCGAATTGCATCACTGTCAGTATTTCAGAAATAAGTCTGGTCTCTTTTACTTCTTTAGTCGTACAAATCTATATCTCATTCTAATGCTTCATTCAGACATCAGCGCCTTCGATATCGACCAAGTTTTTCAGCATCGACCTTGCAAACGCCATTCGGTCCAAGATATCGCGTTGGCAGCCATCTTGGATCAGGTGGACCATGCTGTAAGTGGTTGCTTTGCGATCCTCGTCAATGTAAGTGACAAAGTAATCGTTCTTCATGTAGCTGAGTATAATCTTAGTGTGGTCATCAAAGAAGTTCACCTGCAAAAATAATAATAATAATATCAATAAAAATAATATACACAAAAATACTTAAAAATTAAAAATGATAACAACAATATATAAAACACAACTAACAATTGTAATAATAATAATGGTATGGTATTAGAGGCTGATGTAAATAGAATTTTCAGGTTGAACAACAGATGAATCAAGTAAAACAATTGTTAAAGATTGTAGAAGACTTGAATATAAGGGAGACCACTCTGTTATTTACAAACACTAGAATTGTAAATCAAGTCTACAAATGTTCTCTTGATTGATAATGGCACAAGAATGTTATGTAAAGCCAAACTTATACTATAAAAAAATAACAAATAAAAATATTTGAATGGTTAACAAGAATGTCTCTTATCATATTCTCAATGAATGAATCAGCGATCAAGATAAAACAATCAATATCTTGTTTTGCAGTTGTCTTGAAGTTTGAAGAACTAGGGTATCTTTCCCTAACACCCAGTTCCATCGCATTCCAAGTTTCATCCTTTCTTTTACGTCACAACTTGCTGATATACTCATTCAATCCAGTGGAATGTTTCAAACGTAAATATTAATCTTAGATAACCTTTGAAAGTAGATATAAATTACAGGAAAATTGATCTGAATTCCTGATAAATACCTATTACCTATTGATTTTAACCAGAAATTGGATTACGAAATTTCAGATTGTTTGCATGTGTACTGAGCACACCAAAATCATGAAGTCTTTCTTTTAAACTGGTAGTATTTTACCTGTAGTGTTCCATCGCTCAAGTACAGAACTATCGCCTTGGCTGTACGGAACCACTTCTTCAAACAAAGGGAGCCAACACTGATATCATCTGAATCCTTGGAACATTCCAGGTTACCTCCCTTAAATAGAAAAAAATAGTGGTGTTAGTTATCTCCAGTTTATCACAACATGACAGGTGGTTAAACAAATGTAAATTGGCTGTTGGACTACATTTCCTTTGTGCCAACACAGCAACATAACCAATTTATGGTCACCTGCTTTCCGAAAGATAATGACATATTTTCACAGACCTTATCTAACTATAATGACACATGAAAACGCCATAAACTGATCATGATTTCTAGGCTGCAACACACAAACTTTACTCTTTTTTTTTATCTTTTAGGCATTGCATTGAAGTGTAATTGCTTTAAATATATTTTACAATGTACTTGAATGGTATTTATTTTAGGAATTCAATGACTAAATAATTCTAGATGTTTTGTTTTGCTCACACTGCCCTGTCAATCAAACTGAGGTGTCAATGACAAATTTAGAACACATTGATTACTTCATAAACATTTTCAAAATTATACAAATGTCAGGGTCCCATGTATAAATAGTGTCAGTGAGATATTTTGAATTGTTATATGTCAATGCCTACCTGAATCAGATGTTCGTCCATATATTTGGCAAAGTACATCAACAGCGTCGTCTTCTTTTCTAGGTCATCTGGGGGCTGGTCTGATGTGAAGGCGTTAAGTCGGCCTGTGATGTCGTAATACTGTACAGATCTGTAAAACAATGACAAGCGAAATATAGACAAAGTATTGTATGATAAATGGCTCATGTGTATGAAAGTTGCAGTTTTGTTTTTGATGATGTAGCATAACTACCTCTCAAAATCCAAACAAGAGCTTAGAAGAAATGCTTGACGGGAGGGTTATGTCTTTAAATGGTTCCATTTTGCAATGTTTCAGTCGTAAGGCGAAGTTTTCCATCAAACACTAACATCATACATTACATGACAGAGAACCAGATCAGATAAAGTGCATCTTCTAGATATTTTGAAATCTTGGTTAATCACTAAAGAATCTATATTGCATTATATTACCCTTTGAGTAGCATCCCTGAATTAACTTTGCATATTGAAATATGATGATTTTTCACTGATACTGGTGAATGATCAAGATTTCAGTTTATTCAACACTGCTTGCCAAAAGATGAGATAATTTCCTGTAAAGCCGTCTGCATCAGGAACCTGTTCAAGTAGCTTAATGCCTTCACAAATACTTTTACTACCCTGTTTCAACCACAGTCATGTGAAATAAAGTTTAGCTTTGTTAGATACTTCCTTATTTAAGAAAACGTGAGATTCACATATGACAGTGCCACATTTTTATAACTCACATGACAAGAAACATAAATGCAATAAAAAAATAAGAATAGACAATCATGTTTCATCGACTGCTGGATTAATGATATCACATATTCACCCACAAAAAGCCTATGGTAATCAAATTCTGTCTACATATGCTGCGATCCGGTATCTGGTATTCCAAAATATACAAGAACAGTAATTGCCGTATTCTATCAATTCCATGCTTACACAGTGACAAATATGAGGGATGTATTCAGTCTGTAATGAGCACAATCCAAGCTTCCCTTACATACCAATAACAACATGCCTGAAGGCTACATTCAATTCTATTTTGTCCTATGTTGATCGGGAGAAAGAATGGTAACTAACTAGTATAGAGATGACGAGAGATGAAGGGGATTATTGAAGCGTTTGTTTACAGTAAGCTTTGCTATGAATCCACTATTTTGTTCACAGTAGTTTAGTTTGTAACGTGGATCATAGTTTTCTTATTATAAATCTGCAATCTGAACTGTAATAGATTCAAGCAAAGTCTGCTGCGCAAGATTGAATTTGTTACAACCTAATTCTAATGTACAAACAAAACTTTTTCAATCCTTACCTTCCATCTGGAGAGAGGACGATCTTCGAGGTGTCGTTAAATAGTACCCCGATTGAGTCATTTGACAACTGAAAGCCGAAGCCGTACTTGTTAGAATAGTCCACCCACTTGCTCACCCACAAGATCGTCATGTCAAGTACAGCATCAGGGTTCTTTATCACATCTGGAAAATAGAACAAAATGTCTCATGTTAATTAATAATGCCTTAATAACAATCGGCCCTAATTATGATGTTGAAAATGCTGGTAACAATACTTATAAGCGTCCCACTTTGGTGATGTAACTACCTATAATACACAAGCCACCTGTCCAATCAATTGAGGTGGGTGTAATACTGAGATATATTCCAAAACAGATAAATTAGTGAGCACCTGAACATTGTCCTACATAGTGAAAACTCAACGATACATCTAGCATTAGAACAAGTACCAGCCAGCATTTTTACCTAGTTTGTATCATAATAGAGACTTGAATAGTTAACCTTAAGTTCGCAAGAGTACACAAAACTGTGTCCCAAGCTTTGAACAGTAAGCACATTACATTGTCATATGAACTTACTGAACATACATGGAACAAGTGTTGTTGGTAAGAGAGGAAGGGTAATATTACAGTTTCTCATTTACTTTCCCCCCCAGACATGACCACCTGATCGTCAGTTGTATCAACAAGATGAGAAAATCGTGATGAAATGTTCACCCGTTACATATTAAACAGTATCATATATTGCTTTAGTATTAACCAAGTATCATATAAGTTATCACCTTGATATATGTAATTTATATTCCCATAATCACTGGGCCACACTGGATTGGGTCTATAGCTTTACAACATGAGACATATAGTCAAACTTGGCAACTTCTTTGACTTGTGGCAGCACATTTAACATCCTTGCATTAAGTTTTGTATCAAGTCAGGTAAATTTATCAGACTATATGGGTAGTTTTATTGGGGAAGTAATTTTATCACCATGGTTTCAAGTTCTTATCAAACAGGTGCATTTACAGCTATCCCATAATGCCTTTTTTTCTCAGATAAAGTGCCGATAACATTTAACTCATAAAACAAGGAAACTACATGTACAGTTCCTTTAGCTAGGTGAGTACAATAGTTATCTGCCCTTCCTACAGGCCTTTACAGTTACTACAGTGATTTCTCGATTATTTGTATGATATGCATCTGTGTGAATTGAGATTACCCGCTAATGACTCTCAGAACATGGCTACATGAAGGATCCTTTCGCACCTGTGTCTTTCAATTTCAATATTCTTGGCATAAATATTCAATAGTATAGATTACAAATTAGAGAAAAATGATATCACTTCTAATTTATACCACAGGTATTACATAATTCCAGATGTTTTAAACAGAAATCAGACCTAAAAAAACTGGCAAATTGTAGAAAACAAACCTACAATGTTCCCCCTATCTAGTTGTAACATAGAAGTTTTTTGAAAGTATGAAACTGTTAGAATGATTACATCTATTTACAGTATCAACGTTTTGCTTGTATCAGAATCTTATAAAACCCTACGCCCTAGGGAAGATTATTTTGTTCTTGATGGCTTGATGAAGTCAGCAATTTTCCACAGTTCTGACATTTAATAGACAAATTCACATTTTAAGATATCATGGCATTTTTCATAGACTACAAAATTGAGACATTTCAATTTGTTCTTAATCTTGTTTTTTTTAATAGAAAAAGTTCTCCCTGAGTCCAGGACCAGCAAACATTTTACTGTGGATTTTATCAGTGCACAACATGGCTAAACTAATCAGGAATTATCCTGTAGTTTCCAGCAATCTTTTGGGAAAATCTTAAATATTTAGTTATTTTTAGAGGAATTGTAGCAAGCGTGATTTAACAAGTACAAACCATCGGAGTAAAAATCAAAGAGTTACTGCAAAACAGTCTTAGCTTCCTTACTGTTTCATTATATAGATACAACTGTTTTACTTGCATGATTTGATATGCAGAAATAGGGGTTTTGGAATATGGGCCCACACCTACAACAATCAACAAGTTAAGAGAAGGTGTGAACAGTTATAAAAAGTATATGTACCTTTGGGCATGTGTTCTAAACACGTGTTGAGCACATCAAGAAGGTTGGCAGCTGAGCGTGGCTTTGGGGACGACTCTGAAACAAAACAATTACACAAATATAAAAGTTGTGTGCTATGCAAAGTTAATATTGAAGTTCTATACGAGTTTGTCAATATTACATGTCTGTCGCCATTCACATCAGATTAAATGTAGTCACTGCTGTTTCACTAATGTATTCCACATAGTTTGTTCTGTTGAAAATGTTGTTTAATTGACAAGAGCACAAGTTGCTGAGTTTTATTGGAATACTGAATCTGTTTTCTATACACCAACTGTACTATGTTGTGTGCTTGTACATGTTTAAGTGGAGTTTTGTCAATATTTATCACTGTTGCAAACATCTGCTGCTGTTTTAAACTCTTGTTTTGGTCATGTTTATGCCAAGTGTATTAAATTCTCAATATAAAAATCAATAGACCAGTCAGCTGTTGCTGTTCTCATATTGTTTGTAGGTAATTCGTGCAAAATCCAAACAGCACATCCTAATAACTAACACCAACAATAACATATGCTTGGATTTCTGTATGGCCTATCACAAGGTTTCACTAGCTGCAGTTCTTATTTGGATATACTTTCTCTTCCTCCAACACACTTCTCTTATCAGAGCAGCCTGAAGATTGCTAACTAGTCGCTGACATTCCCTTTAATGAACATGATAAACTCAGCTCACTAATGTTTTAATGAAAAGCAAATATTTGGCCATTTGTATGAGCAATGTTAAATCTACTTCACGATGTTGACGATGTTCATGGCAATTCCCAGTTTGGCATTTTTCATAGTGCTAATATATTTGTTTAGTGAGTCTTACCTCTGTTCTCTATTCATTTTTTAACCAAGCAAAACATTTCTTCATTCAAACACAATTCATTTCCTTTTACCACCCAGGAACATTGAAGATAAACGTTGCTAATCAGTCTAATGCATTAATCTCAAAGTCAATTGTCTCCCCTTAATTAAATCTTCAATGCAGTTTATTTAAGATTATGTGGGAACACAACCCTTGCTTTTCCCACATCACCAGACAGTGCATGAACAGATAAGTGTGGAAAGACTGATAAGCAGTTAGGTAATTTTGAGTCATATTTTTGTGTTCAGTATTTTATATAGAAGTAGTGAAAGTCACAGCAGTAAAAACTAACTGTGCAAATTTGTGATTACACATCATAAAGCGTGAGAAAAATAAACAAAGAGAATCGCTTCACACCTCCCCCCCCACCCGCCTAGTTTGTTTTTGCTTGCCCTTGCTTTCGAATGAATAAAAACCCAAAGTCAAAACATATAGGTTATAGAGACAGGTCCATCAATCCAGGCTAATCTAATCTCAGTGCCTTTGCTGTTTTCTACCTCATTGACAACTTTTGATAACACACAACAAGTACAGCAAGTCCGTAACTGGCCCTAAGTCAATAAAAAGACTGTTACTGGCCCAAAGTCAAAAGAAAAACAGAACAGTACTTAACAGCCAGTTTCAAGTCTTTGTGTTAAAATAGAAGACAATATTTAGCACACAAGGAAGGAATATACTGATCAGCCACTTAAATGTATCTGGCAAGAACAAAATATGGAAGATACCTTTGATAAAACAAATATCAGAGAAGCACGAGAAAATTTTAACATTTGACACATATCATGTCAGGCAGGCAATATCTAGAAAATGTGAAAATAGGCTTCTTCTGGGAAACTGTACCTTGTCTTAGATACTAGAGTGTCAATGCTATCAGATATTGAAGATAAAATTGAAAAAATAGATCTGATCACACAAATCAAGAGTGAGGAAAATGATAATGGTAACTGAAGCATGGTACAAAGTGCTTTTCTGGCAGTATTTTTCAAGCATTCCAAAGAATGACCGATAAAAATTAGAGAAAGGAGTTATGACGTGATAAATCAGTTTTTCAAAGGAGCTGGTAGTAGTGCCAATAGATACATCCCAGAAAATCAGACAAAAACTGCTGACTTTCTGCACCATTGAAGAACAGGGAAGGTGTCAAAATACAGGAACATGTTATGAATATCTATACTTGTAATAAAAAGGTGCAAGAAATAATGATATATATATAATATACCTCTCAATGCAGGTGAGTCGGATCTGTCTGAACGTGTTGCCTCTGACCCTGATGTTCGACCACTCAGGCGTGAAACAGGAATGAAAAAATCTGGTGTGTGGCGACCTTTGGATGCGCGATCAGATCTAGAGTTGAGTTCAAGGTCGCGGATAGGGGACGTGATACGCTCAACCCCAGAGTCTGGTCTGGGTTCTGGGACGGCATACGACTTTGGCCTGGAACGACATAAAACAACAACACATTAGATATTTAACAGTTGAGGTATATTGACTCGTAAAAAAGATCATAACAACAATATGGACATTCTAGACTGACTAAAACTACACAAGCTAGCTGTCTGGGACCCATTATTGGTCTATTATTAGTTCCAAATTGTGTTAATAGTTGAACTTTGCTGTAATTGATACTTAAGCTAACCTTCTTTCTCAGGCCTATTCAAATAACAAAAGTTAGTCAACCAAGTTGTTTTTTTCCAGTACGAAATATAATATTCAAGGTCTAGTGTTAGCACCTTACCTGGTACAGTGAAATGTGACCTATAAATTACATGCAAGATAGTCACAATGTGTGCCGAGTTAGAAAATTAGAAACGAGAATTCTTGAGTTTTATGCTTATGTCGGTCACAGTTAATTTAGTGAGTAAGTCAATTACATAAAGTATAGTTCTGTCAATGGTTACACACAGTAGTTATTTGGGTTTTCTAAATTCCGTACGAGTGACAGAAGCTTTAACATCCATTTAGTATGTAGTTTATAACCTTGGCCTCAAAATTACATTGTGAAAAGTGTGTTATACATTCCACACATTCATTATATCAGTACAGACAGATTTTGCTTTTCTTTGTTATTTTTTCACACAATTTGTCTGGCGTGTGTAGCAAGCCACTTTTTGCACATATTGTTTTGTCAATAAAGTTGAATAAACGCTGTTCTCATGTAAACTGTTCCAAGGTTTTGCATCACACTTCTTTATTTGCAGTGTTTACAGCTGTTGAAATTAGCTCACAGCTGTTTCAACTAGTGAACAACATACAGTAAACTTTGGGAATAACAAACCCAGTTAAATTAAGTCAATGCTTGCTTACATGGACTAAGTCTTTATCAGAACACATGTACATACTGTTGATTTTGTTCATCATAGCTTTGTGCCAATTCAGCCAACAATTACTTAGCCAATTTTTAATCTACGCTCAATTAAGTTTGTTATGTCAAAGATCTACTGTAACAACTTAATCACTCATGTTTCATAGTGTTTAAAGAGAAATGGACTGATATTGGTAATAAACCATTAACTGTTATATGTATTGCTAAGTTACATTTATTGATCTCCACCTTGACAATTACGTTGTTTTCTCATGCTACGATAAATGATTAACTACATGAAACTTAAATACTCACAGGGTCAGATTTACATCCAAAACAGATCAACTTTCAAGTAATCTAGTTTCATAATTAATGTAAAAATTAATACCAGGATGAATATAATAGTGTGTTTAGAGCAAGGTGTATTTTTGTCAAATATCAATTATCATCACTATCATTTTCATGTAATTACAGAATATAACCTATTAACGTCGATTACAATGTGTTGTCATCAATCAATGTATAAAATGAGAATCAAAATCTATCCCAAATTTGATAACAATACAGAAATCATCTTTAATTGGATACTTGATGATTCTAATTTCTGTTCAATTTAAATAAATGCATATGATAATACAGTCATCCTTATATAACATCCATATATCAATATCAAGGCCATATTTGCATATCTTCCACATTGATTGTTGTGGTGAAAAACAAAATTTATATAAAATAAAAAAGAGTAGGTGCCGCAACTCTAGCCTTTTAAAGCAATTTGACTTTGATGTATTGAATCACAAAAGTGAGCCCTTTGACAAGTGAATAAGCAGGAAACATCACAATTTTAAGCTTATGTATAATATTATTCTGTCTATTTTTTACATGCTATGTCTCTGCGCAAGGTACCGTAACACCTTGCCGGAAGTTTATGCCGCCTGCAGTTTTAGACGACAGGTATTTTAATTGAAAAGTTAAAGAATGACATCGTAATTGGAATCCCAGCTGTGTTGATGAAAGCAATCCTTTGGCACAGTTTTACACCAGGATTACCTCTCAAGTCATGTTTTGAATTTGTACTTGAAAATCTAAGGTCATTGATGTGTTGCTTCACAGAATCTAATACTCTAAGCTGTAGATTTTGTTCTAATGATCTCAGTAGTGCATTATTCAGTTTGGTGCAGTAGGCAACAACCATAATCTACACATCGCTACAAAGATTTCAATAATCAAGTTTCAATATTGATGCAAAGTTCATAACATGTCATCATACCTTCCACCACATCAATAAGTAACTGCACTAAACCAACAAGAAGTCAAAATGTTCAAAGTTTGTGTTTGCAGAGTTACATTTATTTTGAATCAGACATTAACCCTATGCATATACCTCAGGACTCATTATATTTCCCACAATTATCGTATTCAATAACCATTCATTTTTGAAACTCTCAGACTTTGAAATATTGCCCTGTCCCTATTTGCCCTTTCGCACTTTGCCCCGGGTCACAACACATTATAACTTTTTTAACTCTAATGCACTGTACCAAGTGACCAAGTCGTTGTCAGGTCATCGCAGATAAAGCTTGAGTACCAATGGTTGAGTGGAACATTGTGGTAACAGCCTTCATAATTCATATATAGATACATGTATGACAGTTTTCCCTTAAATCGTTTATACTTTCTCCAATATGTTATCATTAAAAACAATTGCTTGCCATTTTCATTAAATACAGTTATTCAGACATTAAGATAGAAAGATAACACAGTAGCTGTCACTATAACAAACTATGGCTGTGGCAAATATAAACGTAGCCTTGTACAAGTTTACATGTTTTCAAAGCTTAATGTGTCAATTCTCGTGCAAAATGTGCATCCTAATGCATGTTAAACTAGAAAATTTACATCTCTGAGGTGCATAATTACAACATTAAACATGATCAAGTTGGTATAATGTTGCCTTTGTGGAGAGGAGGTCTATGCACAACTGTGGGTCAATAAATACCACAATGTGTCAAGGGAAACAAAACAGCAGAATCTGACATTACTGGATTATCCATAGATTTCTCTTCCAACCTTGTATAGTCCTTGTTCTGTTATACTTATGAGAAAACAAACATTCCAGCATTTTCCCCCCTTCCACAAACAATAGAGTTAATATTTTTGTTTGTTATTACAATCTGACACGCTGTTATTACTCTAAATGAAAATGTGCCACTACATTGACCATATTGTTTTACAGAACAAAAACCTTTTTATAGCAAAATTGATAAGTATGAGAGAATATTGGCATTCTATACCACCAGTTATTTGAATAGACTAGTGCGACTGTAATGAACGCCTCCAAGATTTTATGGGTTAGACAATAATGATGTACTTGTTATGTAAATAGACCTCCATGAAAGCAACAAATTGGTTGGAAATTAGAATATCAGACATTTTTTTATAAACAAAAAACGTATTTAACATAATATTATGTTAAACTTTTATCATTTCAGAGTTTAAAGTAAAAGTGTCCTATCTAACTTTATAACACATCTATAGTTAAGGTTGTTTCACTTCTAGAACTGATTTTGTCTTTTATACCTATATCTCGGTCAAATAGAACCCGTTGACAATTCCAACTTTTTTATTACCATGGTAACAGATTTCTGGTGTTGAAAATTGAGTCCACTAGATATTAAGTATATTAACTCTTCTCCTAAATGTCTACAAGATTCTTTGTCTGGTATTAAAGAATGAGAAACACTTAGCTCCACAGCCAATTCCAGTCCCCCCCCCCCCCCCCCCCCCCAATCCTAACAAATATGAGGTCATTTGAAGTAACCTTTTTTATGAATGCAACAATGTGTAACTTTTGTGACAATGGCAAGGTCTTGTGAACTCTATGTTTTTGTTTATTTTCTAACAATGAGTCACTAGTTAACCTAATGTTATCATACATAGCCAAGTCCATGTAAAAAGTTGAACAAATTATGCTCAATTTCTTGTTTTGCAGATAAGAAACTAAACAAAAACAAACTAGAGACAGGCATTAAGGACCTTGTAAACTTGATTCAATCGCCCAGGAATGTGGGGAATGCAACGCTTCATAATGCTTTGTTAATCTGCAAATACTCTCCTGATAATGAAGTTTGCTAAATTCAATACTCTAAAAGATAAATTGTGAAATGTATTGATTGCTCCATGTTCAATATTTGCTTTTGTTCAACTTGCAAGAATTTGTCAGACTCATTTAAATTTTACAGCTTTTGTAAGAGAGTGTCGGATTTTGACTGTTAACTAATTCTTATGATATGCAAATGAGTTTAAAGGGATCAATCATTATTCACTGTACATATTTAAAGTATATTTATTGTCTTCTATGCATAGGAACAATGTTCTGGTCTATTTTTAACCCAGTGTTCTTCAATCAAGTATTCAATGACCGACAGTCTGCTTTACCTAAATCCATTGTTAAGCAAAAACTAGATAATGTTTTGTAAATAATCTATCAGTTAATGTACTGAGCTCAAATTACAGTATCGAGATTACATCTGATTAATAACAAAAGATTATTTACAAGCACAATCAATATAGAATGTCGGCCAGACTATTTGTTTTTAATCTGAGACTTGAGAAATCCATAAAAAAAGTTATAATCCTCATGAATATGTATGATTCTGCGGCACTGTTTTCAACGCAATAATCGCTTCCCATCATCTATACATTAATTCATCATGGGCTATGTTTTGACTGGAAACCAAAGGTGTTTTCTTGTATTACCCGAATTAATGTATTAGTGACACTAGATTGGTTCATATATTTCTTTCTTATTTCCTTACGTAACACTGTAAACGAGCACAGCTGGATGCAGAGTTACTGAATGCGGACTGCCCTAGACTGCTTCATGTTAATGTACCGTAGAACAAAAAAGCAATTTCTGAGATTCATTCATTTCTCACAGCCGAATGCCGAGTTTTCCCAGGACATGGAAGCAATGATATCCTGTGTGAACAAAACAATATCCTGGTAGTATGGTACATGCATCCTAGTGCTGGGTTTGTTTATGAACTAAATGACTTAGTTCTACCTCTACTTGCAGTATTTAGTTAATTTTACTGCACATAAAAAGGTTTGGCTTGTGGTTTTGTCATAGACGTACTTTCTGCTATTGTTTGGCATGCAATATCTAACAAAACAGAAAATGATTGGTTTATGAAACTACTCAATATTGTTGTGGTTGCAAAAATGCACAAAACTATTGGAAAATATTCAGTACTAGATCAGCGACAGAGAAGTTTGTGGTAGAGATTGACTTCTAGTTCACACTGGGATGTAATATTTTATGAATTATTGATACCGCAAAATGCAATTACAAAGTATCGTTGCACACGTTATGCATGTGTGTCAAAGAATCAGGACATATTTAAAACTTCATGTCAAATAATGTATTACCGTTGAGGAGAGAACAAAAACTTGTGGAAAAAGGGTGGAATAAATAAATTGTTGCAGAGATATGAGGTAAAATGGTATTAAGGACATAGAAGGGAACAATTTAAAACGTGTTTGGACAGATACAAAAGTAAGATTTCTGGCTAAGGGGACAAAATAAAAAGTAGCGCACCTTGAGGCTCGTATATTCTGACTGGTTGTGGATGACGTAGGTGACTGGTATCTGGGAGGTGATGTACAAACGCTGGACGATAATCTGTTGGGGTAATGTCCACTAGTGAAAAACTCATCCATAAGAATATTATCCAGAGTGGGTCTAAGCTCAGGCTCATGGGTCAAACACTTTGTCATCAAGTTACGAGCTTGTGGTGAAATCCAGTCTGGTATAGAAAAACGGTTTTCAGTGATCCGAATGTATGTTTCTTTTAATGTGGCTGTCTCAAACGGTGGATGACCAACAAGGAGGGCGTACCTGGAATCAAGAAAACAAAATCAACATAAAACGTCTGCTGCCTTTCATTATCACCTGCACATACTATGTATACATCAATCAAACATTTCAAAGAACAGACGTTTAACTCAAAAGTTGTTAAATTTCGAACTTCCAAAGGCACTAGATTTTTTTACTGAAGACATTTGGTGCCAAATTTGTCAAGTCATCTGCCAAATATAACCACTCCTATTAACAGTTCTCATGGATTTCACGAACTGTCAAAGAGACTCAAAACTTGGTGCCGCCATTCTCAAAGGCACACGTATCACTTTACTGAGACTATGTTAATTGACAGGTGCTTGTTTAAATTGACAGTGGTGTCTTATTGATTCAATGTAAGTACATATCTCAAACGCCTGTACCAGAGTGCAATGGAGACAGAACCAATGATTCTCAATATGTAAATTAGATGAAGTTTTTTTAAATTCAACAACTATAGTATATGTCACATCAAGAGTTCAACTACAGAAACAAACTATAAATTTCACCAACTCTGATGAACACAATAAATAAGTTCTGACTGATTTTTCATTTTTATCGTCTGACATAATATAATGTGACAGCTACAAATACCAACTGACTTTCGAGCTCCACCCAATACACTGTCAAACAACTGTTCCTTATATACATGTGTAGAATGTGTATTTAAGTACGTTTGAGAGGAAGAGGTCTGCTTTTATAAATATTCATCATTTGTTTGTCATATATTTCCTCAACAAACTTTACTCAAGATAAAAACAAAATTTGATTGCATTTGGCAAGAATTACTAGTCTATGATTTATGGTTCTTGTGGGTTTGTTGGGGGTGGTTGTTAACCAAAGGTTTTCTGTTATATCAAAATAAGACTTACATGACACAGCCTAGGGCCCATATGTCAGCCTCGTAGCTATGGCCCCTTTTTTGTAGCACCTCGGGGGCAATGTAGTTTGGAGTCCCACATACAGTCCTGCAAATAGAAAGGAAAAGTCTATCAGTGATGGCGGAAAAATACAAGTGTATTAAGAGAAACTTCTCTCAATATTGAGGTAATCTAGCTACAATTTAGTACAATCATAGAAAGCATCTACAAAAATGGTTCTCTAGTCTAAACACTAAACAAAAGGAGTATTCATAATTAGATGTTTTTAGGCAAATGTTGTCTGCAGCTTAGTTCATGTATGGTGTCTGTTAATAGTATTCCTGAGCAGAGACATGAATTATCTACACCAGGCCAATATTAATTTGATATAGAAGTCAAAGCATAAGGAGACAGTTTGTGCCATGTACAGTACAGGAAACATGTGCCACTTCTATACGCAATTACAACATCTTAGTATTGGGTTTTCTTTGTTCGCAGCAGACAACGTTATATTTGTACTGGGAGACATAAGGGATGAAACTCCACGTCCCATGATCAATATGCATAGAGACGCGGAAAAAAAGAACGAAAAACAAATTATCACCTAAGGGCCTCAATATTGAATTTGCATTAACAATGATATTCGCCCAAGAACAAATGTTTCAAAGTAGCTGCTGCAATCATTTGTTTCTTTGTTTTGAGAAACTAGTTTGATTTGTACGAGATGATTAGATCAAGTGATAGTGTAATATCCAACGCAATTTGTCGTGGATTCAGACAATTTTGATACTATAAACAAAGGAATTTGTGGGCAATTTGTAAACGCATCTAAATTCATAAAATGCGATTTTGTGAATTTGTTGCATGAGGGTACAATTTGTAGTTCTATTTGCACAATACAAGGGCTATATGTGTAGTTATTACATTTCTAAATTCTTTTCTCGGATACCAATCTAAGAGAACATGAGAAAAACAATTAGCAACTGAATTGTTTGCATAAATATTTGCACGAAGCTGGATTCCAAAAACCAAAGATCTCTCATTCATAGATTGGTTTTTACACTTACATCTTTTTCTCGCCATCGTATTCTACTCTCGTCGCTAGACCAAAGTCGGCAATTTTGATCTCCATTTCTTCATTGAGCAACATGTTGCCAAGTTTGAGATCGCGATGGATGATGTCATGATTATGGATGTATTTGGTGCCTTCGACGAGCTGTCCCATGAAATAACGCACCTCAGGCTCTGTCATGGTCTTTCTGTGTTTGAGCATGTACACCAATGACTGGAATTACAAAAATGATCAATTGAAATACAATGTACAATGAATTGATACCAGTAAATTATGGCTCTATATTGATTATAACCACACCTGTCATAAACACTTATGTACGATTTCATTCATATTGTTTACATTTG
>ENA-OREC01000380-OREC01000380.1-marine-metagenome-genome-assembly--contig:-NODE-380-length-16598-cov-12.570123_pt1 | contig 16598 bp, 4 predicted proteins | sample MGYA00248626_ERZ508543 | MGnify/ENA primary metagenome ERZ508543 (study PRJEB26211, sample SAMN05518279) | marine metagenome | isolation source: Puget Sound, Washington, USA | host: Bankia setacea...
AGAGGTCTTTCTCCATCATAAGCCCAACATTTTTCATACTTCAGACAAGTACAACATTAACAACAGCTTCGATAGCCAAAAACGACCTGTTCATGTGTTTTTCTGATCAGATTTAGAAAGCTTTATGTTACAGACTTGGATTTTTCACTCGTTCTCAAGTCATTCTCAAGTCTCCGCAGACCATATTCTTCTGAGACAGAGATTTCTTATAAAGCCATACTCCCTAAACACCTTGAGCAATAAGCCATTACAAGTTCTACACGCTAGTCAAGGTTTCACAGCATTTTAGCACTTTCTTATCAAATTCCTCCCAAGTTTTCAGCCACACTGTTTCTCAATTTTCAGATTTTCCAGATTTTCATCTATCGGTCAACACTGCCTGGTCAGTCTCTCATCAGAAGATGCTTTTCAAAGGATTCTGTGATTATCTCAATGGAGGGGTAATAAAATTACAAAGATTTCGAACTCTACAAGAAATCATTGTCCTCGATTGACCGGTAAAACAGTTAAATATACGGAGAGAAAGCATATCCTGTAGTGCCTTAATTTTACTTCATGACTCCACACGAAGTAAAAGTCTACAGTTGAGCGGAAGAGTAGCGTAACAACCATATTAGTTCATAATAGTTACAACAATTTCCCATTTAACACTTAATGTCTTTAGTCAATAGGAAATATTTCAGTGAGTTTTACAGACAAACAACAAAGTCATATAAAGTTTAAACAGCAGCCGATTAGTCTATACATTTCTGAGAATAAACAACAGGAAAACACCAGCGTGTAAAACGAAATACTGGTGGGTGTTAAATGCAAAACAGCACAGCAGACGCATATAAGTGTGACTGCGTGACCCCTACAAGCTCTCATATTTCTGTGACGAGTACTTCCCATAATCACTAGACAGATCAGCCATTATGGCGGAGAAATGATGATGAAAACATTGGGCACTAGAGTTTGCATGTGTGTGTACAGAGCTGATCATGGTTGAGAGAGAGAGATTAATACAAGAACTAGGAACAAAACAAAGATTAAGCAGAACAAAATCAAATTTCTCCCTCTGATGTAGATTCTAAAAACCATCTCATACCCATGGTTCAAACCGACATAGCCATACTAAGAAAATCTTCAAACACAAGCGAGTCTGAACAAACAAAAGAATATTTATTTGTAAGAGTGATCAGCATCATGATGACAGAATGATCAGGGCAATCGATGATTTGGTTCTATTTGGTCATACGTGTCGGGCATAATTGTCGGGCATAATACCTAAGGCCACAGTATGTGACTTTATATGTTTGTATTACCTCTGCCAGTATCACTGTGGCCTTACTAATCCAGCCATGTGTCATCTCCTAGGGAAAAATAACAAGCTGTAAATCCCTGCTGCTAGCTCAGTGTATGCAGCATTGATTTTGATGGCCAGCCACATAATGTATTTTTCCAATCTCACCCACATCATTAGATCTCATTCCATTTATGAGCAGCGGGGCACCATGCTGTTGACTGCAATGACAATCTATAATCTTCTAGCTGTCATGTGTATGTCACCTCACTTCATATACAGACTATACACCTCTACCATTATAAACATTCGATCTACACACGCTTGATCCCTGTAAACCAGAGTCGTTGAAACCATAGAAGTCGTTGAAGTCATAGAAACAGAGTTGAGGGTAAGTTTGAAGGAGGGAGGGTCCTCGTTATTTCCCATGGTAGTTAAGGGTCATCTGTATCGATTGCCCAATATCGAAGGCTATCAAAAGATAATAGACTTATTCCTACTGGAGGTTGCCAAACAATATTTACGCATGGCTTCACGTTACTTCCAGCTGCCTCTAAACAAGTCAGCATGTGGCTCACGTAGGATTAGGATTATGATGAAAACAAAAAAAGGCTCTTGGTCAATAACTATAACAAGTTTTGTGACGCTACCACTCAATATGGCCTGAATCTAAACCTACAAAAAATTTGACTTGCATTTACACGTTGCCGTTTCTTGTCACTAATATGAAACTCAAACAATGACCTGAAGCACAGTCACATTAAAATCAGCCTATTGTGTACACAACATTAAGGCGGATTTACTTCAAAACATTTTAATCCGGTCAATAAACAGAGATTAGCTGCCCTTGAGTTCTGCACTCCTTACTACATAAATCAATGTTCTTTACATGTGTACATGCCATACAAGATTTCCAAATTTAGAGCGTTTGGAGAACTCGGATCATTTATCAAACACTATAGACTAAATTCTACGTATCATTTATCAGACATCTGACTATCTTGACCATATTGTACAAAAAAACAACTTCTCCGTACAATAGCTCAATTTCCAATTTCCGATTCTACACAGAAACAAACTGAATCTAAGCTGGGAAAACAAGCTGTAATATTTTTAAGCTTGTTCCTTTTTTATGCTCTGTGAGTTGCAAAACCAATCTCGACAAAAATAATACCATTTAGATCAGGAAATCATGTCGATGGTGATTTAAGTATTGCTTTCATTGGGAATGTCAGACTCCAGATATTTCCACAGATTTGATGGATTGAAGACAGAAATTGCATGCCGCCTGGTCATAAACTTTAAGGCCTCGTAGTAAATCAATATAAGGACCCATATATTCTCTCACTGTCAACATCATTAACCGAGGCTCTGAGACTAACATACAAGACTTTTAGCAAAGGTGACGTAACACTATAACCTATTTATGACTCCAAAACACAGTAAAAACACTTGTATAGTCGGATACACCGCATTAACTCAAATTGAGACAAATCAGAAATTGAAAATTAGCGGGGGAAAAAAAGGGACGGACAACAGAAATTGAAAATTAAGAATTATCCAAAGGGGAGTGGAAGTAGGAGTTTGATGTAGAGGTGACAGAACAATAGCACCCATGGATCGTCAGCTGTGAAAATACAAGCATATATAACAGCACACGCTCTGTAACGGAAACAAGAGGAACCTCATACATCTTACTGGGCATAAATAACACGTCAGATTCTTTATAGCTCTCTCCCTCTCCTGCAATATTTTTCTCCTGTGTAATAATAGTGTGTTCCCCATTCTGACAGAGAAGACTGGCTAGAAATTTATCTACCACATGGTCAGCGTCCTTCCATCTCGAAAATGTTAAACTGACCACCTTTTACTTACCAACCACCTTAGAGTAAAATACAAGTGTATCAACTACATCCTATTTTCACTTGACATTTTTCTATCCATAGTTTTAAATTCAGCAGTTTGTAAAAGCCATGTGGGTCTAAGTTGAATCATAAAGATTTAACTGATGATGACAACTGTTCAAAACACAGACATTATTCATTAGCAGTAAAAGAAAGAATAAATGAAGGAAAAATACAACAAACAGGAATAATGAGAGCCAAAGAGCCAAATCCAACCAATATCTTTACACGAGAAGGTATCTCAGAATTCTACTTTCCTTTTATATTCAGTTAGTAATCTGTTAACCCAATAAACAGATGAACATCTTTCTTTAACAGACACATTAACTTCATAACAGGCTTACTAGAGTAACATTTATAACCAATTATTGTAACAAGTCTTTCAAAACTCAAAACAGCTTGCAAGAAAAGGAATAAAATGAGCAATATAAAATGTCAGGGTGTCAGAGTTGGTGTAAATGTGATTTATTCCCAAAACTCGGAAACAAAATTTGACCTCCTATATTTGTAATTCTTTCTTAACAAAGTCGTACTGTCAAATACACTTCAACGTTGCTCCAATTATTGGCCACTTTAAAGAGAAGCACCCAAGCAGTAAGAAATTTATGGTCACCCTGTAAGATAATTCATGACCTACCCTTTTCAGACTCATGCCATGGAGCTTTCAGCCTCATGGAACGGACACAGTCAACGAATGAAAGCCAAAAGATTCTAAATGCTATTGAACAACGAAGCGGATAGAACACTTTCGCTTTCATACCTCGACGTTTGGTACTTCTACTGCTGACCCTGTCCCGCTTAACAGTCAACCATGAGAAATATGCAAATAAAGGGTCCAAAGAAAAGGTCAGTTTGTCTACATAATACCGCTTCTACAGAATAAGAAATGATACATTCATATTCTTTCCTTTTACTTCTGCAGCGTAAGCTACTCGTAACAAATTATAACGTTATCAGTTATCAAAATCATTGCATGAAATTGTCAAGATATTACTTCCTTCTCAACATCAGCACAATTGACCCGTCATTTCAGGGCAGACAGATAAGAACAGTTCATTTTGATTTCCTCTATCAATATCTTATATCGCATAGATAACCCCATCATTTCACACCTTGAACAGTGATTAAATGTTACCAACATTATCCCACAACGTTATCATCCTCATACTGGTAATGTTTCAGACAGAGGCTGATGTTAGTTTCTCAAATGAACCCTAAAGTTAACATTTAAAGATAATATAGAACTTTGTGTTTATATCAAATTTAAATAACCTCAGAAAAAACAAAACAATGTAGCATTAACATTGTCAAACTCTCTACTCACTCTTCAGATGGTATGGTAAAAACTCGAACTTGTCCAGCATCCAAAATCACTCCGCAATATGAGTGAAATTCTCGCGCCCTGCAGTCATAATTTATTATAATAATCATTACGAAAACTGTAATTCTAAACGCTCCGCAAAAGTTATGATTTTTTTCCTCCAACGAATTATTGTTTCATTTCAAACAAAGATTTATTCTATTCATATTTCGATGATTGACGTTGCCAAAAGTTTTTAACACCTTTTCATTTCTCATCTTCTTAGTTGCCATTATAGTTTTCTCTACTCAAAACTCTGGGCCAAATGAAAATCAGGGAGAACGTCTTGCCAAGTTGGGAAACATGTTGGATTTCACATCGCTTATAAAACAGTAACCAGTTGTGTTTTTTTGCTGGAATGTAATTCATATAATACTCAGCGTAAAACAGACAAAATCTGGCTTAATTTTTTTAAGAACGTTCAGTGCATCCTCTGTCAGACAGTTGTTAAACTACTCCCCCAGGCTTGGAGAACTAGCAATAAAAGTTTAATAAAAGTGATTATTTAGGTGTACATGGTAAGTGAAACATAAAAAACAAGACCACCATTGATTACAAGCAAAGAGGTAGCTGGTCTTTTTTTCAGAGTTGGTCTAATTATGGAGTTATATAGAATAAAGAACACAAACTGTACCTATTCTAATGAGTGGAATGGTCTTTGTTCTCCAGTGGTCTTTTTTACTAAATGTAGTCTTATAATCCACAATAGAATCCTATCACCATGAATTATTCCTCAATCCTGGAACCAATCAGTACTTACATGTGTGTACCTAGAAGCACTCACGTCCATAACGAACAAGTCTAAACATAGATATCGCCTATTCCACCATGTTTGTTTACATCATCCACATGTTACTATTTATAGATTTATCAGGGGACAGGAAGCCATCAAATTAAGGGTTCATGTTTCAAACTCTTCCTATACACAATCGTATTTCATGTGTGTAATATTAAGCTGTTTCTATTTCTGTGTTTGGTTACATAAAGTTAGTGTCCCAGGCCTTTAATTATAAGCTACCAGTGAAGAACTCAAGATGTGAAGAGGATGCAGTTGTTGGGGCCAAAGTTTGATACTTGATGAAATATCCCCTATGGTCTATCAATTAGACAGTACAAGCTCTTCAATTAGACAATGAACATCAAACAGTCAAGTACCACATGTATTCAAAATAACTTTTAACTAACATTGTACATACTGTATCGTACAATCGTCCCTAACCCTTGTTGTATCTACAGACAATTAACAGCCATAACTACTATAACAAATTATGTGACAGACATATGTAAATTTTCCTTAAAAAAAAAATGTTCATTAGCCAAATAAAAGACCAGATTTTACAGCTCAGCCAAGGTTTTAATCAACATAGCTTTACTGCTCAACTCTTTATTGTGAACTTAACATTGCATGTGTGTCACAAAAACATTGTTGGAGAGTTACAAAGAAATCTATAAAATCATTCAAAAGCCTGCCCAACAATATTGAATCGTTATTAATTGAAACTTATCCCATTTACCTTTGCAACTATTTTTTTTTTCTCACATCCGCCAGTCTCCTTATTGATTAGTAAAGCTGGCTCCCTCCCTCCCCTTTCCTGACAGAGATATCTAAAATCAATTGTCAGAAATTTACTACACAACTAAATTGCTGATAAATGATTTCGGAGTTCCTGGGTATATATCACTTTGATTATGCCGTCTGTCAATCCTAGGAACCTAACAACCTCACAACATTCCAATACATTGATTGCAGGGTCTTAAAATTTGAAAAAATATATACTTACATCGATGTCTCTTACATGAAGACTCGGCATTGAAAGGAAAAATCACTGCAGAGCTGAGGGAGCTGAGGTTAAAACGTAGCTTGAGAACTTGGAATCAATAACGTATCAAAGAGCGAAATAAACTGATGATATCTCTCGCACCTGACCTTCTGTATTGGAATGGAGTTAGAGACAATGAGTATCAAATGAAGTTGAGACTATTTTACATGTATAAGCTTATAGTCGCAGCAACTGGTGTCAACAATGATGATAAGACCTGACTGTTGCAAAAAAGTAGATAATAATACAAAATATTTCTACAACATGAAACCTTGTTTGTTGTCGAAGGGGTCAAAGATGATGTTTCATAACAAATTTGATACTATAAATGCATAGACGAACCCTTAAAACCCAGTAGCTTTCTGATGATGCGGAAATTACACAAGTTGGTACGAAACCTACACGAGACAGTAGCCCCTAAAACCTTACACAAGTAGAACACACAATCAACAGGAAATAGGAAACAATAACATAAAACTGAAACGTGAGACCAAAAGCTGTGTACAGGTCAGCAGAATTGTTGTTGTTCGCTTTTCTATTTCATCTCAGCAGACACTACCATCTGACTTCAGCAACCATTGTCTGTCGTTAATAGCAGAATATCAAATACTCTCTTCCGTAATCAAAGCCTTCTACACAAATCTAGCCTGTTCTTTTCATAAACCAAAGAATCGTTAGGACACTAAACTACATTGAGTATGATATCAGCAGAGACATTTATAAACATGTAGAAAATCCATGAAAATCAGTCAGTTACAGTTAATCTATTTTTCAATTACTTTTAGAACAAACTGAACTAGTAGCTATTTCATTACATGCACTGTAACAAAACATCACAGTATGACAAATCTTTCTATATGTTGAGTACAAGTTCTTTGATTCAGCTATGTGTTGTTTGTTACAAATTCCAATACAATGACCTATTCTTCACCTTTGTTATTGTACCAGTATACATCACATTTATAATGTCTATAATGGAAATTAGATGCACACAAGTAAACCTGACCAAAACCTTAAAACATAATGAAACAGGCAAAAAGGGGTAAAAAGTCTAACTAAAATTTCAATAAAAACATCTTTACACATGCTAGCCATAGTCTACAGTGAAACACCTCTACGAGAACTCCCTGTAAGTCAAAATGAACCTGACCAGTATAAAACACTGTCTCCCCTACACTCAACAATAACCAGATCTAAAGGGTAATTGGTCTCCAGAGGGTTTCACTGTAGTAAATGTGGCTAAACATTGAATCTGAAAATTGAATGGAAAGTTAGCTCTGTGTATTTTCTACATTTGTTTACCCAATATATTGTAAAGGTTAAGAACACAATAGTAATGAGTGCCTTTTTCGTTAATCCATCAAAACGACTGAAATTACATGAAAGATCAAGATCTCTTTATGAACTCAATAGCTTCAATAACATCCAAAAACATGCATACTTAAAGACTCTAGAACCAAAATACTTATAAAATCGTGAAAACTTGGAAGATCTATCAAGGAAATCCAGTAACCCCTGAGGCCAAGGCATTTACTGACATTACTTTCAAGTGTACTCCACGGAGCCAGCAGATGAAAAGAAGAAACCGAGGCAATTATCATAAATAATATGGCACACAGTATACCACCTTTTCTAACTCCCATCTTTCAGTATCATGCTGTTAATTCAATACCGCGCCTTATCTTCAAGGGTTAGGGTCGGTCCTTAATTCTCCATTACTTACAAGCAGTCAGTGTATAAATGGTAAATGCATACAATGACAACAATAGGCTACAATTTGTTTCAAGGAAAAGTGGTCTTAATTGTGATGCGGGTCTTATCAGCGAAGGTATTTAAAGGTACAAACATTTTCAAATTCATCATCTTCAAAGTTAAAAACATCAAGTCTGAAATATATCAATTTTTAAGAATAAACGTGAATAACTACTGCATTCTTCTTCTTCAGCGTTCGATGTAGACTTGTTATATTTGTATATTTGTATTTACTGCCTTAACAGTGACTACAACTAGTAATGCCTTTACACCAGTAAATAGTGAATACCAAAGTAGACACAAGAAGCCGATTTAATAAAAGTGGAGATATCTTTTAATTCAAAAGTTGACAAGAAAATGCCAGAGTATTCCTGACCCCTTACAAAACTAAAGTTTTATATTGTGTCTGACTCATTATTTAGTAAATAACTCAATTGAAGAATATCCTTTTTACATGATTGTGTTCTATCTATAAGAATTGTTCATAGATTGGGAGCGCGAGTGTATCTTTAAGAAGAAACCAACTCTAATGTTCACTAACGAATGGTCATTCTAGAAGAGTGGTCAATATTTGGAGGTGGTCTGTCTATATAAGCTACAAATAGTTATCAGACAGGATCCACTTGAAACTGGATTCAGCCCAGACTAATTATTTCCTCTAAAACATAAAGGACGAATTCTTTGATTAATTAACTATCATATAGAATTTCCAAAGTGTGCGAAAGTGGCAAATGCATCCATAGATAAGATCGAAAAAGCGACTACAACAACAAACAAAACACACAATTGCCATTTGCATTAACATTTCTAGTACCTGGAAAAACAGTCCCGAATTTCAAACTTTAATTATACTTTTCAGGCTGCAAAACACTCATGACTAATGGATTAACAAACTAACTTCACCTTTTGACCATCCTTTCTACACGGCTAAAATCTGACCCTCAATATCTGACCCGTGTCAAGACCATTATGTACTGTAACTCTAAACCATCTTGTATTGCTAGCGAAAACATGTTACAACACAAGTAGCCTGTCAATGAAAACGAGAAACAAAAACACCTGGGAAAGATTTCAGCAGTTCAACAGATTTTAGCAGTTTTCAGATTTCGTTTTTTTAGTGTTACAATAGAGTAACTTTGGTATGAAGAAAATCATTTTGATGATAACAATTTTTGATTCAGCTTAATACTTAAACTACCTGTATAAAGCCAGGTATAAATAGAAGATGACACATTACAGAGAAGTTTCCTAACTATGATTTCTCGATATGTAGACACTTAATAGTTCTAGCAAATTGAGATTTTTCAAAAGTAGAAAATTATAATTCCTCTGCAATTATAATAATTTTCCTAAAAAATCATTGAGGTACACAATCATGTATATTAAAATGTAAGAGTTTAATCAAAATGTTGTCTAACATATATCTACATATAAGACCTAGGTGAAATACTGAAGCTATCATAGACACCTTTTTCCTTTACTAATTCCAAATCTCTTAAAGTTGAAAATTTGCCTAGAAAAAGGTGATAATCTACGAAACCATCTAAAACACTGCCTTCACATTAAATACTCTACTGTAATCTATCATGTAATATCTCCATCGGGCATCTTAACCCACCATTACCTTTTTGACATTTTTACAATTAGATGGAGACAAAAGCCACCTGCTGTTACGTCTAATAAGCCCTAGAACTGCTGATAGTGGGTCAATATACAGTGCTTCTAGATCTGAGAGTGATGATTTTTGGTTTCAGGATTGATGAATTTAGGTTTCAGGATTGATGAATTTAGGTTTCCAATACTGTTACCAAAGTCAGATTACTCACACAATTGCAGATGTATGGGTCTTAGAGACAAAACTAATGCATTTTAGTTTCATGTCACATGGTTCACAACTTTTTGGCATCGTATCACATAACTTATGTTCTCACATATTTTGAGTCACATAATTGATAAGTTTTTTGGCTTCAAATCCCATAAAGGATGAAGTTAGGCTTAAAAGCAAAAATATTTAAGGCTCCAAACTACAATAAATGAAAACTAGATACAAAACTTATCCTTCAATTAAGTCACAGAAATATCACTATACATGTATAAATAATTTTGGTTTATTCATATCAAATTATGTTTCATATTACAAGCTTATTATGTGTTTACCTTAGCTCCAAATACCTCCGTTCATACTTTGACTGATCAGTACTTGAATTAGTAATAACAAGAGTTGAGTGCCCTTGGATGCTATCTTTTAATGCAAGGTTAATGTTTGGCAATATATTGGCTCTTTAATCTTACACATTTATGACCGTAGAGAAATCGTAAACTAATATAAGTAAATTATCAACTGACCCCCAGACAGCTACATAGATCAAGGCTGGGAAACAGATATAAAGAATGGTAAGTCTAATTTTATCTCTATGGATCACTAGCAGTAACAAGATGCTGCCAAAAAAAGGGTCAAACACTGTCATTTTGATGAAAAAACAAAGTACAACATCAAATCACTTTTCAAATTGATTAAAGTCTAGAAAAATGTGAGAGGAATTGAAAGTTGAATTGCATGCCATGGGCTATCAGCAGTAACAATGTGTGGCAAAAAAAGGGACACAAATTAAAGAGGTATAAATCAACCACGATAAAACTGTTCCAAACTTAGCTTCTTGCTTAATGTATAGTGTCTATTGCTTAACCTATCATTTACAAAGAAGATGTTTCATTCCACCCCATCTCAGCTGCTAGCACATCAATATTTACCGTACATATGATCTGTTATACAAAGAATCAGCCTGAAAACACATGCTATATGCTGAAAGAAATCACAACTACCAATCTACCGTCCCTTCAAATTGAATTATTACCCATACCTTTACTCCAGCTATTTTTTGCTTATTAAGCTCACATAATTCTCTAGAATGAAAGGTCAATTTCTCACCACGGAAACAACCTCGTACAGAAAGCTCCACTGACAATAGCAAAGGAGGAATTAACAACAACTGGGGAGAGAAACAGTAAAGAGATGTATATTTAAAGAAAATTCCTCAAAGCCATTTTGGGGGGTTGATTTACGAGTGCACTTCATACGGATATAAAATAAAACTCCATCAAAACCTAGATACTTAAACACTACAAATCATGTGTGTTACTCCAACAGAAGCAGCCTCACAGAGAATGATGGGTGGGGGGCTTGTGAGAGGGGATTCGGTTTTATATGACAAAAATGTTTTCTTGTTTTCGAGCTTGATTAAAAGTTCAAGAACAGCTTTCACGCTCTGCTATAAAAAGCTATGCATGATTGATACATCTAATTTTCTCTGTCGTTGTTACGTTTATTTCACTTATTTCAAGCAGATAAAGCTGTTAGACAAAGCTTCCATGAACTGAAAAATACTTGGGTAGGGTATATGCAGATCGTATTTTCATATTTCTATACACTATACAGCACACATGGTGAAAGATAACATTCTCGCTGTTCAACTCACATGCTGAGCTCCTCGATTTATGTCAAACAATTTTGTAGTTCCCAGGTATTGTAATATGACAACAAAGGTATTAAAGCTAATATTATGCCCACACAAGGTCTCTTATGACTAGAGAGATAACGACAATCAATGTAAACCCATGTATTTTACCTTACACAACCAGTCTGCTTCAATCGTCAGACTTAAATTTACCTGTCCAGTCCCAAAACTTGCATTTCCTGATCAGTCTGTTTCAGATAACATATGACAATTTTACAAAATGACTTATACATTAATACAAAGTAAATAAGACCAGGCCATGAAATAGTGTTGACAAATGAGTAATCAACGATGTAAACCAAAATGTCTCCATCCAAACAGTCAAAGTTGCAATATAAATTAAAGATGTCCATAGACAAACATTCGTATAAGCTTAAATGTGTCACAAACGCTGCTTGATTAAAATACCCTGCTTATATTGGCCTATTGTTTTCCTGACAACATAGCTATTTCCCTTACAGGATGATCGGATGGGTCAAATTATGGGAAAAGCAATAACATAGATAACCATCAACTCTTTTTATAAAGTAAATAAAACAATTTGTAGCAAGCCACGAGTGTTATTCCTTCAAACGCCTCAGGCTATTACCTTACTCTGTTGGCAAATAAAGAAAACACATTCTACAACTGTTATCAAAAAGAAGATCTCAGCACTTTCCATTCAATGATCTAGCACATAACTGTTGACTACAATTGTGTTATCAACTCGAACTCTTTTATGACCCTATTTCTACATGTAATGGAGTCTTAAGATACTTACAATGCAAAGAAATATATGAAAAGTTGTAATGTTTTGAACTGACCAATCACACTGACCATATTACACCTAACCTTTACACATTTTAAACCCAACTTGCATATACGAAACTTACACATATACATTGATGAACCAAGCAATTCAAATTTAAGGGGTTAAAATCTACAGTTTTGGCTTAAACATATGGTGTTGTTTTTCACATACAAAACTAACTGCAACACGTTACAATTCAAATAGAAAAAAGGAAAATGATTACTCCCAGCCCTCTAGCTCCCTCCCTACCTAAATACACAAACAAATACAAGCTAAAGAATCATGTGTAAGAAAATCAGATCAGGTTGCTATGTATACTTTTACAGAATGCTTGCCTTTTTGTACTTGTGCTTACGAGTTGCCTACAGACATATGGTTTAAGTCTATCATGAGTTGCCTAAGACTAAGATGTATTGGCACATTTCTGCGTTGATGAAAACCCATGGAAAATCAATAGCTATCCTCCAAGACTGAAAGAATTAATTTTACCCCATTAATGCTTGGAGACAAAATCTATCACCATGCCAAATTGGAAGTGATTCTTCTGCAATGAAAAAAATGACCTAGTATGGAAAGTCCCTTACAATTTTCGGAAATGACGTTTTAAGATCTAACTGAGAAAGTAATGAGGCCGCCAGCTATTCCACAAAGATACAGACGTCAGGTTAGAGATTTACATTAAACTGTGACCAAATACAGAAGTCGGGAAGTCTATCAAATTTTGAGTTACTTGACGGTCTTTTCCTCTTTCAGACCATGACTGTGATGAAATATGCTTAGAAAAAAGGTATTTTGTCCCTTATATGGCACTACATTATTTCATGTATAACAATATAATACAACTTGCTATTAAAGTAGGTAGTAACTGGATACATGTCGAACTTTAATAGCAACTAGGGCCTAATGAAAACAATTAAGAAAAAAATGTTACTGGCCACAGGCTATTTTGAGAGTTCATATATATTAATACACTCACTTATCAGCAAGTTCATTGATCCACAATTATGATAAAAAATCCATATAAAATTACTCTGAATTCTGACCAGATGATTTGTATGGAACGTTTCGCGAGGTGAATGCAAAAGGGAACTATCTGTATAAATATTCAATAGCACATAGAGCCCTTTAGCTTTCAACCTTCAGCTTGTAAAGAGGGAAGAGTTTACACACGATATTCTACTGATTAGTGAAAATCTGGGAAGTTTTTCCTATTTTACCAGCTGTCATGTCAATTAAGGTAAAATAGCATAAATCAATATAGTTAGCAGACTAGGTAACATGCACATACACCTAGTTATAGTAACAATCATTATTCAATATGATCAGTAATATAAACATTAAACAGACCCATTGATCAGCTAGGTGTGCTTGAACCTATATGCAAACGTTCACCTTTCGCTATGTAATACAAGAAGTTTCTATATCATATTTGATTGTTATGTAACTGTAAAAAAAACTTAAGTTGCTGTGATTTATCAACTTACACACATAAAACATGATAACACATCGCAAGCCTTTCCCCAGGTGCATTGACACAGACATTCGATGCATCGTAAGGATTTGATTTGACAAGGCATTAGGCAGATCTTCTATATAAATATTTGTCCGCAAAATGGCCAGTATAATGCCCAATAAAGTGAGAGTAGAATTGTTGCCATCTCGGCTCAGTGTCAGGAAATGTCTGGGGAAGGCTTACGATGTCTTCCGCAATAATGTATATTATACAGACATTCTGAAAGGAACACACATTCTTCATTATATGCTGATACATAAAACACAGCACTAAAGTACCAATAAACTGTAGAAACACATAAACATTAAAAACACTGGAGTCCAAATGACTAGTAATGTCTGGGGTTTACAGTAAAGTACCTTTATAGTGTTTGTCATCCAGTGTTGGTGGGTTTGAAAGCACAATGTATAGCAGCACGCACTCTCTCTCTTAATTCTCCTGTAAAACGTGTCACATGCACAGATGCACAGGCAGCAATTTTTTAGATTTTACTCTGAAAAATAACACTAAAAGTTCAAATTTAATGAAGCTTTCCACTCAAATGGCAAGTCACACTTTTGTTCAGCCGAGAAAGTACAGCATACATGCACTTCAATCAGTCCTTCAAACAGAATCACCACCACAGTAGCATTTCAATAACAATTTGTCACATGTCACATATATTAAAATATCACAAAACAGAGTTTCACCTGTCCGATCGCAGACACACGTATCCAGGTACAATCCAAAATGGTGAAGTTTGATGATTTCCAACGTTGATAAGACGTCTTCGCAGCTTCATTGTCGGCCGTTTTATAATTTGTCGAACTCCTTGTTATCCTCCAATTTCTCGCTTTTTAAAATTTTATCCGTGTTTTTAGTAAGCAGTGTAATAGGAACATTTTACAAACTAACTGGTCGACCCGTCTCCTTAGCTCGCGGGTAGTTAGGTAGAGGGAAGGTGTATACAAAGGAAATGGCTAGGATCTGAGTCAAAAAGGTGAAAACCAACATACATGTACATTGTATTATGGGATATACGTAATAACAACAGGATGATCTAAAGGAATGATGGACACTGGACAGAGGGTATTGGTCATCTCCCAAAGCAAAGGGTGTTGTTGTTGAAGGGGGGTATGGTCACTATGTATATGTAAAGACATGGGTGAATTGAATCTAGAAGGAATATAAAAGCTGTATGATCACATGACTGAGACTGTTATTATAAGGAAGAATTGATTGTATATGTATAATAATACACATCTAATTTGAAGCATGCAAAACAAAGCTAGTTAACGAAGATTTTGAGGCAGCAACATTGACCATCGAAATTAAACCCGACAAACTACCCCTTATTTTTACAATACTACTTGTGTATAGCTATAGTGTACACAACATAAAATAAATAAGAAATAAAAATAAAATAAAATATGTGTCACTTATTTTCACTTTCATTTTCAATTAAAATTTTCAATTATAAACTGTAAGTACAGATGGTCAATAATTAAATTCGAATTGTAATAATAGCATTCAATGATCAAGAATATAAACTAATTTTGAAATAGAAATAGAAACAGTTTGACATCACTTACACGTGGAATCCTAATCCATAAAGACAGTTCAATACTTCCCGTGCACCGGTGAACGCTCAATTAACTAAGTCCGTACAATCAATTAGAGTGCAATTAAACTCCCGTAGCAGAATGGTTTACACTACACGTTCTCGAGCAAGATCATAAATATATGCACAAAAATATATGCCAGATTGTCTACACGAAGAAAGCAGTAAGTGGAATGAGTGCCATATAATACCTCCAATATATAGTACACGGAAACGCTAACTTCTACGAGTAGCGAAAACACAAGGCAAATGAGTGAAACATGTAAAATAAAAGAAAGTTAATGTGTAAAAAAGGTGTCAAGCTACAATGGTAAAGTGAATAACATACCTGGGTATCTAGCAAGGGATCTGGATAAAATTAGAACAGGCAGGTATATCACATACACAAAGTGACAGCCAAAGGAAAAATAAATAATCTAACGTGCTATAATAGCGAGGAGAGGAGTCGTACGTCAATGAAGTAACCCAACCACGCACTTGCCGAGTGTGTAGTCAAACACAAAGTAGTTCCTAATTATATACCCATCAACATATATGAACTGCGTATACATCAATTCTGATCGGTTATCTGAATACTTATTTGTTATAAAACTTACCGATCTGTACTATTGATATGGCTTGATTGGAGTTTTTCATAGTTTACACACAAATGGTATTCAAATGCAGCATCATTTTCAGCGGATTGATCTCATGTAAATAAAGAACTACTTCGGTCAAAGTTCAAGTTGGTCACATGACAGATCAAAATGGCAGCCCCCGTTGAAGTTTTGCAGTGATTTTCTGGAAACGCAGGAATGTCGGGGTTTATGGATAAAACTGACCGTGACAAGGAGTTCCCGGCCCTGAAAGGTATTGCAACAACTCTACTGAAGACCTATGCCTCATTATTTCCAAGTCTACCTTAACATGTTTCATAGAAAATGTAATTTAGTTACTTGTTAACAGGTCACCAGCCACTATAGTTCTTCATGCATTTGTGATAACGTTTGATGTGTCAAATGCAAGGTTCTTCACTTTTACGTTAAAAACATGTAGCAAGGCCAGTTGAATTGTGAAACCAAA
>ENA-OREC01000381-OREC01000381.1-marine-metagenome-genome-assembly--contig:-NODE-381-length-16594-cov-13.226797_pt1 | contig 16594 bp, 7 predicted proteins | sample MGYA00248626_ERZ508543 | MGnify/ENA primary metagenome ERZ508543 (study PRJEB26211, sample SAMN05518279) | marine metagenome | isolation source: Puget Sound, Washington, USA | host: Bankia setacea...
TGAAAGTAATATGAAATTCCTTTCGACAAAACTTTCAAACTCCAAAAAGTTAAAAGTCATTAGAGGGATTGGTATTTTACTAAACACTTAAAACTTAAAACCTCCTTCTGTAATTTTAGATTGTATTAATTGATTCAACAGCTTAAAAACCTCCACAAGATGCAATGCTGATCTAACGTACTATAGGATTAACATACAGTTACAGCAGTTTTGTGTAAGAATATATGGTTGTAATTAAAGTCATTAACAACTAGCAAGTGACGTACGTATCCGTTGTCAATTTACACCACCGTCGTCATCATTTAAATGAAATAACGAAATTTGAATAACACCCTTTCAAGATGTCGAAACATTCATGGGAATAGTTGTATGTATCAAATGTATTCATAGATTCAAGTAAAATAAGTTTAATTCTAGACATTTTTGAAATACTGTCTTTACATCTTGAAGTCTGGTATTATACGTATTAGAGCTTTGCCTGTTTTTGTATGACAATTGTTTGTATGGGTGAAACTTAAAACATCGTATGACAAACACAAAACAAGTTCTTAAGTCGTATATATGACCAAAGAGTATATTTGTTACGTTTTATGTAACTTGATTCTGCTTCTGTGTTATGACAATTGCGTTTGCTTCTGTTTTATAACACTCGCGTCTTCTACTATATAACATTTGCGTGTGTTTAGAGCTCTGGTAGATATCGTTTAGTAAGACTTTTCGAATTCGTTGTACATCCTGTGATTCTATTTCAATACCAAACTAAACTGTGAACACACACACACACACACATACACACGCACGCAAAAATAAACACGTACAGAAAATACATGTACCACTTTGAAAGATGTGGGTGTAAAATATCATCGTTGCAATTCGAATAGAGAACATAACTGTAGAAGTAAAAAAACATAAAGCATGACTTTTCATCTATGTTGTTTATAAAACTGATTACTTCTCGTTCAATCTTTGAGCCACAGTCGTCTTAAAGTCTCCAAGAATTTAACGTTCAAATAAATCACAATGGTTTTAAAAATCCAATATGCTCAAAATTCCATGTGGAATAAACCTAATAAAAGTCACATCGGATTCTTTAGATTAAACAGAACAAATTATAGGATTCGTGAGCTTTTTTATGCTGATGTGAATACAGTTTGACTCAAGTATCGCTTTAGGAAAATATCACTTGTGAATTACTATTTGCTCTCATATTTCAGTGATATATGTGCAACACTTCCGGTCATAATAGCATATCAGTGATGTCAACCAATGTATATGTATCGTTGATAAATTGTGGAGTGTATGCAACATGGATGGCATTGTTTTGAAATATAGTTTACATGTGTTGGTCACATCTTTCATAAGGTTACACAGACGCATGCTTAACATCTTTAACTTGGCATTCATGTATTAGTATGAGTTAAAAGCATTTAAGACTTTCTTCGTTTTATAACTCGTCAGGTTGGACTAAAATCGAAAAACAATGATAATCAGTGATAATGATCTAAATATAATAATCATATAGAGTTTGAATGGAATTAAAACGTCCGTCGGATTGTGTTGCAAACCGAATAAAATATCAAATTCGGAGCTTAACTACGAATTACCACGTTTTCACTTTGTGTGTGTTTTATTTCCAACTTGTCAGCAGCCATATCTTCCTTCTTGAGTTTTGTTCTCCTTCCGTGTTAACGCCAATGTTAAATTACACAAGTTAACTCTATACAAATCTTTGCTTTGGATTTCTTTTTATGAAACGTTAGACAATAATAAAAGCGACGTGCAGAAATGACACTATCAACTTTGATCTTTCAATTGTTTCTTCTTTCATGGGTTGAGTTAATTTCGCAGATAAGTATAGCCCGCACTTATGAAGCCTCTATTCAAATGCGTGACTCTATGACGAGCTTGTCAAAAGAACTAACTACGGCTCATAACGTCGCAATGGCAGTTTCCAAAGCTTTAACAGCGCTTCTGTAGAGTTAACAGACTTCAAAAATGGTGACTTTTTTGTTCCAACTCGAGATTCCCGCTTACTGATTAAACGATTAACTTAGTACTTTATAATAAGCGCAGACATTAATATTGTTTTGAGTTATGCGCTCCAGCGGTTCCTAATATTTTCTTCAAGTTTTCTTCAAGTTGGTCAACATGATGTGAAGAAAAGATAACTAAAAAAAATATTCTCCTGGCCCTTTCAAAATATCTAACATTTATTTGTATATTTTATGTGTTTTGGCTTTGTATCTAGATATGTATGTTTTGTCTGTGTATTTGTTTTATAAAAGTGCATTCAGTTGTCTAAATTTGTTTAATTTCATACCAATTACAATACAAGACGCTTCTATTCCTCGTGGGTTTGTTTTCTTTCTCGTGTTTGAAATCAGTTTCTGTTCCATTTCTTGTTAATGTATATATGTACATCTATGGGACTACTTTGATTTGTCCGTTCATTTATTCTGGTTGCTTAGATAGCATCGTACTCTCTCCATCGAATGTTACTATACAATTAATGCTACGTAAACCCAAAATAAGCATGCTAACGAATGTTCAATAGCTCTGCTGCGCTCTTTAAACGTCATGTTATAAAAATGTACCAACTTGCTTTAAACAATGTATAAAAATGTTTGCTGGTACTTCGACATTCATTTTATTGCGTCAGGTCTGTAGATAAGTATTGATTCGATGATAAACTGGAGAAATTCATAGAAATGGCATGCCTGCCTGTGTAATGACCTCTTGTGTGCTATAATCAAAACTTTCAACAACCTTATTAGTGGGAGTTGAGATCCTAAAAATGAAAGCGGAAACACATGTTGCACAAATCACAAAGAAGCTAACAATAACGATACACAAGCACACGACGTTGATGTTACAGAAACAAACAAACACAAGCATACAATAAACAATACTATACAACAAAATGACCAGGTATGCAGTAAAAGAAATACCAAACAAGACACGACAAATGTATGTTACACAACTTGAAAACGGTGCTACGCGACACTAACAATGTATTTTAACAGACTCAACTAGAAACAAGGATGTAAACTATGGTTTCAAAGAAGGTATTTAACAGTGTTGTGAGTCAAGAAGGAAGTGCATATGTAAGTTCTAAAAGAATATCCTTGGATTTAATTACTGATGGTAAATAAAAATCTAGTCTTTGGTGCAAATTTAAGGAGGAGACAGGTGGAATTTTGTACATCTGTAAAGTTGGGATTTGTTGCAGCAGCTGGAATTTTATTTACATACCAGCTAAACTACACATAACAGATTGACAAACCATAAGTTTACAAACGTTTGACAAAAGCAATGACAGTTTAGTATTCAACTTAAATCATCGAAAAGAACGGGAAAAATCTAAAGCGTAACATATTGACGTGTATCTAAGAGATGCTGGTGTCTATGTTGAGTCATTAATGGTGAAAGAACACACATGCACATCTGTTTGTTTTAATATCTGCACGATAACACAAACCAGGTCCAGTACAAAACAGGACCTTTTTAGTAATGCGTTGTGAATTTCGTCCGTAGCATGTTGTACGGGAAGAAACTGAAGCGATTTTCAACTTCCAAACTAAACGCAACGGTAACTAAAATGACTGGACGTGTGTACAAGATCCACAATCAAAGTCTCACAACAAATAGTTGTCGATATTCCCAGTCAGAAGGTTAATCACAATATCAAATATCTTATCAGTCTTTGAAAGGTGATTATTTAACAGTCCGTCTAAAATAGCGACCCAAACAATTCTTTTAAGGTGAATGTCGATTATGGGTCTAAATGAAGGGGTCCCTCATCCATATATGTCATTAAAAGGGGCTTGAGGGCTATCAGGTATCGTCCCCTACTCTATCTTATCTCTCGCTTGCCTCTGACTAGGGTCTTTAAAGTAACCCTTATACAGTTTGTTGAATTTTTCATTGTCCCCTTGCAATACCATGGAGAAGCATCGTGAAATTGATACTTCATCTTTTAACAAGATATTTGGAGAAAAGGTTACCCCAATACTTCAGATCAGCGCGATCCCGTCTAATTTAAGGCAGTGTTTGAATACAAATAAAAACGTTATTATCTTTAATGAGTACCGATTAAAACTTTAAATATTTATTAAATGTTTGTTCTTCAGTGTTTATATTTTTAATAATATCGCCTGCTCAACTTTTATTGCTAGTTACAATAGCTTACAGTTTTGGCGAAAATACTAAAACAGTGTTTATAACTATTTGTATTTTGTTTCCTAAACAACTATTACCTTCTTTAGGTCATAAACATGTATTGATACTTAATACGGTGCTTATGTGATACTAATTATCAAAGATGTCATTAATGTTATCTATTTTGCAAATGTTAGATGAATATCTGATTTAGTCTTTAATCAAAAGAACAAATTGTCTTCATCAGCCGGAGTGTTAGATTGTTTTATATTCAACGATGTCATTATAAGAATTATCCACTGCCTGATCGTGTAATATCTTAGATTTATTCAAATGATTAATTGGTGCAAAGTGGTTGTCAGAGGACATGGTTATGAATGGGTAGCACACGGGTATGAAATCTAACACCTTTATATCACATTCCTGCTGTCTGTAAAACGGTATTTATCTTGAGAATATATCTTTCCTGCTTGTTGTAACTTACGTATACAGACCAGCTGCTTCAACTATATTATGGGCTTCTCAAAAGTTGTAAAAAATGCTTGGCTCTGAAAGCGGATACCTCCTGTCTAACTTGATGAATATTGGCTGACATTGAGTAAGCATATAAATTGGTTTACTAGCCACGTGTTCACAAGCAATGACCATTTTAGCTTGACGGGTAGCCCCACTGACACCAGCCATACCAGACAACCAACTTTCAAACTTCAAGACTAACTTACTAAAGGTTACTAACTAATTGGTTGATAAGCTGCCATATAAGTTGGGTAAAAATGTATGTAACTTTCAAACCTTCAGTCAAATGGGTTAAAGATGCGCTAAATTTCGAGATTTCGTTTTCTCTGGATTCTGTTTGTAACATCCTAATACAGGGACATACTGACTTGGTTAAATGTTCTTCAGATTTGAATTTCGTGTGGTTGTAGTATCATACAATTGAGCAAAGGCATGACGTACTCAATCCATATGTGACATGAACATGGTCAATATAGCCAATTCATCCGACTAAATAAAGCAGACATTAATTTGACATTCTCAAAATTAAAACTAGCCCCTTATTCCCACAATCCTCTGAAAACATTGTAACGCCACCCTTTGGTTTTTACCCAATGATTATAAAATAAAACCATTAACTTTTAGATTTACAATGCTTGATTCCGTGACATTATGTAGTATAATTAAATTTGGGAAGACACGGGTAATCTGATATTTATTCATGTTTTGTTTGTTTTCATCCCCTGATTCTATGGTCGGCTTGTTTATATTGTTGAACTATTAGGGGGTATACTGTATACAAACATCTGGCTGGATATTGTTGCACTGTTTTGAAACACTAGACTATTATTTATGCCCACGTGTAAAGAAATAGGCAATAAACCTGGGTATAAATCACTCTATAACGCTAACAGTGCCCTTTTTCACATCATCTTGTATGGAAAAACGGCATCGTTAAAACCGTTGAATATAGATACCATATGAATATACGCTGGCTACAACTGGAGTATTGACTTAACATACAGTATTTGTTTTCTATGTAACAAACTGTACCCTGATTACGTCGAGGTCTGCGCTCACAGAAGGGTTCAACACCATTTCGGCAGCAGACGACAGAGATATAAATTCGTCCGTCGTTAGTACACTGTTCAGATTACGATTGATGTACCATTTTCCCATCTCAGTCTAAAGTCTATACCTAAGACATAAGACAACGTGCAACTTATGGTATGATATTAATGAAAATCAAATGTTTGATAGTTGTCGATGTATGATTGTATATCAAGATGTCAGAAATAAAAATGTACTTTACCCTCAGATAAAACACAGTACTGGCAAATATGTTGCTAGTAAAACAAGTTGATATTTATTTGGGGTAGCAAACTTTGTCAGAGCTATTTAGTTTCATGGCTTCAGGCTTGTAAAATTGGCTCGCCTGAACATTCATGGTTATAGAAGTGGTTGCACATATTACGCGTATTTGTTAAGAGTATATTGTTTTATACTGCAAGGCAAACGACTGAATTTCTATTTACAACCCAGGGTTTAGCGTTGAATCTAGATAACCTATTACGTATCATGTCCGTACAGTGTGACGTTCATTTGGACTAGGATTTTATTTATAGTTATTGGAAAGGCTAACGAAGTAAGGGTCCTGATGTTAGTGATATATCTAAATGCAGGTGAGCGAAATAAGAATATACAAACCTTCTTGTTCTATTTGCTAATGGTTATCATGCGAGAACAGATGGTCGGGCAGGGGACCATAAACCTGTAGTGGTAACAAGATATCGAGTCTGTATACAGTTTTACACAACCACTCTTTGTCCTGCCAGGTTTTGAGTTTTTTTTAGATATTTTTTGTTCGGGCCTTTACCTCCTAACACGTGCAAGGCATCGCTTCAACTCTCCTTCCACATGCTGCAACGAAGGTCTTCGGGAACACCTACAGCAAGTTACGTAGTACTATGTTTCTGTGTAATCTAACAAATATCTTTATAACGCATTTGATGTTCGGGTCGAATTACCTGATGAAAAGCCCTGATTATTTATTCTGACACGTAAATTTAGTTTGGTGTTTAAACACAACACTCGTTTTTTTCCTGATATGTTGAAGGCAGATAGTTGTACCACATGATACCTCTATTTTCCTTGACGTTGTATGACATATACAATGCTTGATTAAGTTACATCATTGTTCATTCATAAGCAACTCAACGCTATGTAGTTTCGAATATCAGTAAATAATTAATTGAAGCTCTGTTTGGCTTTAACAAAAGATTATGATAAATCAATTGATTAAAAAGAACAACTTGCAATTCAAACTTAAATGTTGACAACATAATATCTAGGGCATACTTATAAACGGTTCCACTGTTTACAACTTCTCGTTACTAACTAGACTCCGTAAATTAATACTCAGATTTATTTCCAGAACTGTATACATATTCGGATATCAGTTAATTATCAGATATATTATACCACTCACTAATTGATAAGTTTACGTTATGTGTAATGCGATAAGGGTTCGGACCTAAGTTTCTAGCAGGTATCTATAGATCAATCTAAACATCTTTTTCTGGTGAAGATACTCCATACAGCCTGTGCAATTCGTGATTAGTATTTTTACTAGAAGGTCAGGGTTTGGGATTACCGGAAAGGGAATGGCGAATATGGACTTAGACCCCTATGGTATGTAGTCTGATTAACAAATATTCTAACAAGGTTGATGTATTACTTTATATGTTAATTTGTATCTTGACATGTAGTTATGCTGTTCAAATACGTTCGACATTCTATCATCTATGTATATTATTTAATGTCAAGATATGTTTGGTACATTCGGTTTTCTTTACGTATGCTGTTTCAGGTCCGAGTATTTTCGAAGCATTATTTCCGTTACGTTTAATGTTTAATGTATAGTTGTTTCGACAAATGCTGCTATTACTTCGACTATTTTATGACCGGGTATTAGTGATGCTGTACTTTCCAAATTATATTTAAGATAAATAGAGTCATGTAATTCGAATCGTAGAGCAGTTAAAGTATACGCCATATCTCGAATGAAGTTATTATAAATGTATATTTGTCGCATAATTCTTCACGCCAGCTATAACATTTTCAACAAAAGCTTGTAAACATATCTGATAAGAGACTTGAGTATGAGCAAAGCAAAGACTTACTTGTTACATTATCTGCGGGGGGAACTTTGCTGAGATCCTGTTCCAAGCCTTAATCATCATCAACAAGGAATTGTCGTTTTTGTAACATAATCTTGAAACTTGATGAAATTACGGCACGCTATCAATTAACTCGACCAAGGATTCCAGTGTTTAGAGGCTCTGACGCTTGTATATTGTCCCACTGTGGACAATTAAAAGCAGGCTGTCAGATTTCCCAAGATTGCGTTTCAATTTAGAGTTCCTTCACAAATTGAGAACAATGGCAGTGTAACACAAGCAGGATATGAGTTTTATTCTTGCGTTACCGGATGTTGTATGATGGTACTATAACTTTGTCGTTAGCGTTTTAGACCGTATTCTTGGAAGAGAAAACTCGCAGAAAGAGTTGGCTGTCGATAATCTACTTGAACGTGAAGTTTGTATTTGTAGGATAACATTGAACATCACTCTTTCTACATTGCGTTTTCTCTTGGTGATTTTCGATATTCGATTCTAGAGAGCAGAACGTCATGAAATAGTTGCATTACCTATTCAAAAATCGCCTACATATTTATGTGCAACTCGCTTTATCTTAGTTTTAAAATATAAAGCTGAACCAAAAGAAGAGTCTCATCTAAAGCGTGAGTTGTTTTATCTACGCATAATATGTACTAAACGCTTACTTAAAAACTATTTATCGCATTAGACACGTTCTTATCAACCTACTTTACTGTTAAGCCAAATACTGGTCGGCAATGCATAGCCTAATCTTAGCAACAAGTGAAAGACAACGTGTTCTATCAGATAATTAGAGGCGTCTCTCTTCTTTATAATGAGACAGAGATGTAGATTCTGTCAGACTCAGCAGAGAATTGTAAATAATCCAGTTCCGGGGCTCGTTTGTCTAACCCCACATTCTCTGCCTCTTCCTTTACACCGTTTGTTCAAGCTACACCAACGATACTTTTTCTGAAACATAATTAAAAGCCGAAAAGCGCATGGTACTACAGTGCACATGTTGAACAGAACACATAAATTTTGGACGCCGGCACAGAAAGAGGATGATAAATGCAGCCGTAACCTGATCCAGACAAATTGCATTGTACAAAAGTCGGCTTATTATAGTTAATGTAATTCTCTCCTATTTGATTTCCCGTGTATAAAAGATAGCGCACTTGTACAGTCCGCTATTGCTGTAATTAATTTTCCGATAATCTCCATTTGCAATGTTTTTTTATCAGATATAATGATGTGATTTCGTCCGACTGCCGCGCTTGTAACATGTCGTCAGTTTACAGAATAACCACGTGACCGGATGTTGACAATGGGATTTCCGCACAAAACTGATGCAAGTTTGATCACGAATAACCACGCTTCATTTAGATTCGTGTCTTTTATAACTCGAATTGTTTCATTTTTATAATAATTTCCTGTAATTCTAGACGAATATATGTTTAACGGACGATGAATATGTTTTTTGCAAACGCTCATATGTTTGTGGTCTGTAAATTACATTTGCAATACCGACGTGATACCATACTATAACCACATGCTTATTTAGATACCATGACATTTGTGATTGAGCAATTTGATGATGACGTTTTAATCCCTAGTCCTCAAGCATATCACATATATAGCTATTTTAGTTTCTCAACGTCATCATTGATTCGCCCAAAATATCAGAGTCATCCAGGACGAGCAGACTAGTTTATTTTCCGGGTCAAAGTTACCAACAAACCCAGAACTGACATCTTGACAGAGAAGAAACCCATTCATACAAAACAGATATGTCCTATAAATCCTCTATTCCTCATTGACTCCCAATCTCTTAATTTTCCGTTTCCCAAATGCCCTGACTGAGTTCTTTAAATCTCACATCGACCGAGTGCATCGCGATGCCATCTAATTCTCGCGGAAAGCCAGCAAAGATGTTTGGGAGATGTTATAAGGCTCGTGGACTTAATTTACTTCTTGTAACCACTGTTTTGGACGAGCCCCAGTACAAGTCCGGAGTACTGGATAAATTACCGATAATCGAGAATTCTTGACTCGCCGAAATTGTAGCTGAGAAGTTTGATATATATCCTTGCATAGTATTGACGGCACTGATGCTGTTTGGCCGAACACTACGCCGTGATTGATGGCTTCTTCGAACAAATAACCAGAGACTGATTCATAATCTGTCATATATGATTACCATTTCTTTCTCATCTGATATTTATTACAGGCGAGATAGAAATCTTAATAAGACTTGTATTTTGCGAAATTCTTGCCCTAGCTGTTGAACGGGTTTTCCTCCGCGGAGACAAATAGTTCCCATATTGGGGTCTTGGCGAGTCGAGGCTCTAATATTTCTCTCCCTGGTCCAGAGAGAGATAATATTGCGGAAGCCTATACGTCTTTATTTGGGACGGTGGAATCTCAATTTTCCTTAGCCAGATAAGACGACAGATTAAGGAAATAAAGTGCAGCCTGGTCACCAAATGTCAGCAAAACCGGTATGTTGCCAAGCATACAAATGACTTTTACAGGAATCGATGGAACCACTCTTAAAATACTGGTAGGAAATGTTGGCAAAGAAACTGAGACTGTATTGAGATTTGCGTTATATCCTTAGAATGTGTAATATGATTTCTATTATAAAAAAAATAGTTAGGAAAAAAAGATGAGGAATGGTTGAAATCCCTTCCAGTATAAAGTTATGATGATGTACAAATTAATGTAAGTGAACAGACATTATGACCATTTGTTATAGTCTTAATATTGAAAGTTATCCCGATGGGGATATTGTTATGTGTTAATCATTTGTTTGAATACACTGCACGCATATGTGTTAACAGTACTACCAATGTTATATTCTTTCTTGGTGATAATTCATGGAAATGTGATTGACCTTTTCTTGTCCTTCGGTTTCATGTGTACCTTCGTTGTGTGTTGTTACAAGGTATATCCCGTGTGATGCCCTTACAAGCAAGGTCAGATTCGTGTAAAAGACCCAACTTCAAACGATCGCCCAACACTTATCTGCAGTCTCTTCGTTTATTTCCAGTTCGTGTCATGCAAAGGCAAACTATTTGGAGTTGTGTTGCGTGTGAACTCTAGAACAAGGTCTCATCTTCAAAGAGATTTTCTATCCCGTTTATGTGCGCTATAGTTTCTACATCTACAATAAAACCTGCCTGCAACTCCATTAACCCGTCACGAACCACTCTCCGGCATGGGTTATGGGTTGAATTGTGTTGTAATGTGATCTTATGTATTGTTTTACACTTGTCAAGTACCTCTGTAACTCAGCCTCAACAGTTTTCTATACTCTATTCTCACTGCAGCGGCGAGAAAGTTGACGTCGTTTCAGTTTTTTCCTAAGTTAGAGACCTTTTTATTGCATCGTGTTTGTGTTCTAGCTCTTTCAGACATTTTCGTCATTTTATGTCAAGCGGCGAACATAACTCATTATCCATTCTAGCTTAAATATGGTTATGCAGAGTCAATACTGTCTAGTTCTCTGACGTGTGATACCATTGACACTATGGTATTGTTGAAGTTTTTGTGTCAGTGATGTAAATATTTGTAACATTACACCTGCACCGTATTGTCAAAATATGTAGGGATACGCCTTTGTTTTAGAATACCATAGTCATTGTGCTTACATCTGTTTTGGAGAATTGGCAATGGTGACGTACAGTTTAGTAGTTTTAAGACCACGGGCAAAGCATGTATTAATTTAATTTATAATGTAAGAGCAGATAAAAAACATTTAAAACATACACACATTGACAACATGTGATAGACAATATAAATAATTCTGAACCTAAATTCTTGCAGGTTTTAGATAATCAGCTAAATACTTTGACACATGCATATTGTTGTTTCATGTTCTTATTTATGACTGACAAAACAGTGTTTATGCCTATATGTTTGACTACATGGTAATCTACATCCTTCCCTCTATACAACATGTTCGTGTTGCTCTGAAAATGGATTTAATAAATTATAAATTTGTGAAATAAAATATACTGCTATTCATGGTTAGCTGAATCAATAAAATATATTAGTGGATTTTAGCTTCAAATATCAAGTACATATTGACATATTGACGTCTTGTATATTTATTGAGAAAAAGGACATTTTTCTAGTTCCTTGGTGTTGATTTTCGTTTTTTTCAATAGTAACGTTTAATAATAAAATAAAATTGCTAAGGGTTGCTAATATATTAAATAAATATGAGTAGGTTAGGTACAGAATATGTCAGAAACAATATATAATGCAGTTTCACAAAGTATACCTTTTTTAATAACAGGCGATTTCAATACATTAATTAATACATCAAAAGGATATCCAAATAAAATATACATCAACAAGATAAGTGTAAATTTATAAAACTTCAAGGTGTGCTACTCAAACGGCAGTTCATTAAATTACTTACATAAGTTCTTGATAAAGTAACACAAATCAACCAAAATCCGATGGAATAATAACTTTTCACCGTCTCAGACATAACCGATTGGTCAAGCAGATTATGTCGATTACTTGATCAGGTGTAAATATCAAAATATGATACTAATGATAACCGGTTAGACTATTAGTTTCCCGAATGTATCTTCGAAAATCACCACCAACCTCCTCATCGTCATCAACATCATGCTCAATAATATCACTGGAGTCATCTACGCTTCTCATTATAAAAATAGTGCATTCAAAACTGATCTAACTAGGCATAGAGTAAGCCATTATTTAGTTTAGATTGGTCTTCCAGTAGCTTGACAATGAGAACTTCTAAACGGACAGTTGAATTAATGGAATGTTTTGATTAATACTGTAACTACCAGTTAGCCTGTTCTTCACCGAGGTATCCGTTACAATCAGTTGACCTTATATGATCTTTGTCAGGTCTTAAATGCTAAGCAAGTGTCATACATAGTCCCAATGTTTGTTCACCCGCCAATCTTCACTATTTGATCCTCTTCTCCAAAAAAAATCTAACTTCAAACTCTGCTTTTTATAATTCTTTGTTCAAAATATTTTCTTCCAAGTTAGGGAGATCTCTTTTGTGTAATAACAGCTCGTCGTGCCTTTTTTTCCTTTCAACAAAATTAAAATCAGAACCAAGAAGGTGGCTTTACTGCAAAGAATTTGAAGTTTTGAGTCAACAGAAGACGTGGTTTTAATAATGGCCAATGGGGTATTCGGTTTCAGTCCGTTCAAAAAATGAATGTTAGTTTGTTAACTTAAGTGGATGTAACTAGCGATGTCAAAGACACCCTTTATTTGATGAGGGGACGTATAATGACCCCAAACCCCATAGGACACGCGGGTTGAATCTCTATTTAACGTTTTAAGGCGAAAAAAGTTGAACTGCTCCCTAACAATTAGCTTCTTCTATCTCTAACAGGACAATGTGCAGTTCTGTCAGGTTAAATACACATGTATAGCTTGACGTGTGAACAGTTTGAATATCAAATCTGTATATGAACCCGAATTACATTACAATTTATGTTAAACGGACATATATTGGTGTCACATTTAAAAGGATTAAAGATATCGAGTAATTGAACAGTTGCAAACGGAATAGGTGTACACCTTCAATGAGTAAGTAATTTCGTTCTTTATCTTTTCTCTGTTTAGATAATGTTCTACTTAAATTGGCTTGCTGATTGAAACATGCATGTCTCTATAATCACTACAGTATACATCTCAACTTACGTTCCTCGTTTCATAAAGGTGTGTTTGTTCTTTTATTTATATTGATTTAGACAAATGCGAACTCCTTGTAAACTTATTGCCGTAAGATATACCTCTATCATTAATACTCGCATATGTTTCACTTTTTTCGTTGTGGTTTTGTTATTGAAATGTTAACTACAATCCGTTTTACAATATTTATCACGTATTTTTATACACATTGGAAAGTATTGTGGTTTTTCCTTTTTTACCCGCTTATCATTATATTTATATACCTTTTTTGTTCTTATTACTATGCCAAATGCGTTTATCGGCGAATCAGTGAATAGTTTTAAATTCACAATGGGCCCACACACGTTGTTACTGCAACATTTGTCGGGGAGTTTTACCAACGCTTGTAACTCATATATACACAGAACCGCTGCAGTTTTTACTGCTTCGCTTAAATAACCTTTAGCCGCTTTGTCTGTAAATTTGATGCATATTATAATATAAAGCACGTCGTCCACTACAAAGGTTAATCGAGATGCACTGTTATTGCTGGGCGCCCATTACGGGGCATAAATACACGAAATACAAATAAACGCTGCAGCATACGGCCGACACTAAATGATCTTGGCGTCCGTTGCATGACTTCCAACATGAAATAACATATTTACTGCGAATATTTAAATGAATATCTCAGCGGGCCGACGTGTTTATTTCCTTCCATTTAGCGGTCAGCGTTTTATACCCTCTGTTCATAAACTACATGCATTACCCCCGATGTTTGTTGAACGTTGGCATGATCGCAGAGGGCTATTGAATTATCATCAGCCATCCTCGAGAACTCAATTATCTCCAAGAACACACTTCATTTTTTATTGTTCGGCCGTCAATGCATAATAAACAGCGCTTATCCGTTTGTTAAACCAAGGGAGATAAAGCATATGACCATAATTAAAAGTATTGGTACCGGTTATAAATGGATTATTGGACTTTGATAATGCCGCTGTTCGCTTGCTGGGGAATATAGGGTCACTCTGAGTTTTGTTTCCCCTGCGAAAATTCCGCATAAAACATCCGAACAACTGTTGTAGATGCAGAAGTTAATTAAGAACACTTACTTAGATTATTTTTAGCTGTACACCCATCTGCTAAGATATTTCCAAACATAGGGCTCGCTATAAAACCCACTTGAAACAGACTTGTGTGTACAATATGGGTAGTTTTACAACTCTACATGTGCATAGAAATTACGGTTTTACTGCGTATAAAGTGTTTGTAGTTAATTAGTGTCTTAATCAACGTTCGAATCTCTACCAGTTAGGTCTTCATCAAGCCTCACTATTTCGCAGCTTAACTCATATGAAGACTATAAATCACAACGCGGACCTACAGCAGCGTATTTCGAAATAAAAAATTAAAAAGACATTTTCATGGTTGGGTAGATCTACGATAAAATTGACAGCCACCAAAAGGTTCGTCATATTTAATATATAGATGAGAAAAGATGTAAACCGAGTGGGGCTTCTGTGCTGTGTTTAGAGGAAAACGTTGCCGCCCTTCGTTACTGATAGACGGGAAAATATGATGAATCTCAGATAAGCCAAGGGTTTGTAATTTTGAACAATACTGGTATATATTATGATTCTATAGGAGTCCGCCGCATGGTGTATAGTTTTTTGACGTTTACATCTTTACCACACAGACTGCGTGTTCGTGTGTGGGAAAAACCTGTACATTTCCATGAATGTTTTTAAACTGTTACCCTTCGTCTGTCAGAGAGGCTGAAAAAATATTTTGATTACAAAACCAAAGGAGAAATTGTTATAACGATACGCGAAATGAGAAACAGTGTGTATATTTTGTAAATCCGCGTAATAGAAAGGTCGCTATTGAGTGCGGATATCTGGAAAAAGCGATAAAACTTGGAACTAATCACTCTGAAACACTTTAAAGCTGATTGGCGGAATCTAATGAATTCTGTCATGTGACTTTAGCAAGACTTTGCCAGTTTCTCTCAGTGACTATAAAACATGTTTTTTTATTATTTGATGATGTGGAAATTAAGAACATTGTCTGGAAGTGAAGTTTGAACTCATTCCGTATCATTGTGCAGATCGTGATGACAGTTTGAAATACGGGAAAATAAACAAGGAGAATAGATAACAATCATTGACGACGGTTTCCTTATCAACTGTACTCCATTGATGGCAGCTTTTGACAATACAATTAGCTTGTGTTAAATATAACATATTAACGTTACAGAGGAAAATAGTGACAGTTTGAAGAAAAAAGGACTTAGATTGAATTTGAAAATATTGAAAATTGTGAAAAAAATACTTGAAAATATTTATTTTGGGATTTGTTTTCACGTGTTTTCCTTTGGGATTTTAGTTACCGGTTGCATTTTCACAAGACCTAGACGTTTACGTTGGACACCGTTCAGAGGTTTGAGGGTTGAGTTGCCTGAAAGCTGTCGGTGTTAATCAAGCAACCAGTCAATCCAGATCTTATCACAGGCTTCAAAAGAAAGCATATTGCTTGACATGTAAATAACGTCTTTCTGAATAGCTTTCAGACTCTTTTAACATATAATTATGCTCTATTTGCATGTTCTTGTAGTCGGGCGACAGACTGTGTGGTTGGAGAAATTGTACATCTAAATTGTGTATGTCTATGTTTCCAAAAGTGTTAAAATAAAAGACGTTCTCATCGTCAAATGTACAGTGTGAGGAGGGACAGTGTGTACATATACAATTCAGAGCAACACTAGACGTATATGTATCAAACGCAAAGAATTCCTAAACATTTACCAAGATGATTTTTGGACAGGAGAGATATCTTGCAAAAGCATTTTCTGACATGGCCGACATGTATCAGAGTAAGTACAACAAAGTGTGTAACTAAAATGTAGTATTGTTTTCTAAATATAATGTAAATAATAAATATACAAGGATTTTATTCCATTTAATAACCTTTTAAATTTCATTGACACAATAACAAACAGGTTCCAATGAAAAAAGTATTGTCAAATAATATTCATACTTACTGTATAATATAAGAGATTCAAGTAGAATTAATTATTATATTGATAATAGCAATTATTTATTTCT
>ENA-OREC01000382-OREC01000382.1-marine-metagenome-genome-assembly--contig:-NODE-382-length-16566-cov-13.645097_pt1 | contig 16566 bp, 3 predicted proteins | sample MGYA00248626_ERZ508543 | MGnify/ENA primary metagenome ERZ508543 (study PRJEB26211, sample SAMN05518279) | marine metagenome | isolation source: Puget Sound, Washington, USA | host: Bankia setacea...
ATAAGCCATTAACCCAACTATCTACGTGTACAGTGCCATTTTATAAGCCATTAACCCAACTATCTACGTGTACAGTGTCATTTTATAAGCCATTAACCCAACTATCTACGTGTACAGTGCCATTTTATAAGCCATTAACCCAACTATCTACGTGTACAGTGCCATTTTATAAGCCATTAACCCAACTATCTACGTGTACAGTGCCATTTTATAAGCCATTAACCCAACTATTTACGTGTACAGTGCCATTTTATAAGCCATTAACCCAACTATCTACGTGTACAGTGCCATTTTATAAGCCATTAACCCAACTATTTACGTGTACAGTGCCATTTTATAAGCCATTAACCCAACTATTTACGTGTACAGTGCCATTTTATAAACCATTCACCCAACTATTTACGTGTACAGTGCCATTTTATAAACCATTCACCCAACTATTTACGGGTACAGTGCCATTTTATAAACCATATATACCGCATATACTTATTAATTATATACAAATTGTGAACAATGCGAATTCAATTGAAGACATGAAAATATACGCATACTGTAGTTGTTTTTTCGAATCAAATCTTAAGTTTCGCTTGATTACGTTACTTGCAGGCTATCCATATATAGTAGTGGGTAGTAAACTGCAACACAGCGATATGTATATTTATATACGGCTCATTTGTTTATTTGAAATACCATGACAGTACTATGGATTCTGAACATTGTCCTTGCATTCGTCCTTCACATATATGAAATGTATTAAATTGAACACAAACTCAAGGGTCAATATATACCATCAGATTTATATCAATTAAACGACTGGTAATCCACAACATCTGTTACCGCTGTTTAACATTTACATTATTTAAACTAACCCAATAATGACACACTAATTTGTACTCTATTACATATTAGCTGATGATGTTAACTAATGAAATTTAATATATCTATGTAATTTACTTAGCATAAACATTTGAAAAATGTTAATTAGTTTTTTATGAAACTGTACATATTAGAAATTGTTACTATGCATGTTAATACAATTTATGGTCAAAACGAAACCCTGTTAGTTGTACAACTTTGATGTAAACCCGTCAGTTTTTTCTCGCTTACTATTTTGAAAAAGTTTTTTTTTCTCTGTTCTCTCTTTTAATAGTTATAAGATACCAGATAACCACGTAACATGTCGTTATGCCTTGATCACAAAAAAGCCAAGCAATGTAGTGTTGAGGGACAGGCGAGAAATGATTGACAGATGTAACTGCGCTTAAAATAATAGTTCTATCAATCATGGACCGAACGAATTGCTACGCTATATAAATAACGATTTCCTAATTATGCAACTCTTTAAGTTTAGGAGTATCGGGACCTTTTTGAGTTGTCGACGTTATTTCGAGTAGTGTAAGAGATGTTGTCGAAACGGCAAAAATGGAGTAGTTGAAAGTGTTAGAACTTGGATTTAAAATAGGAGTTTGTGATATTTGTTTAGTTAAACCAAGGTCAGTGCTGGCTAGTGTTTAGTTTGTGTCTTTATAGTAATTTATTTTGTCGTTTAACACTCCGATGAAAAATAGTGTTTCTTTTTCATTTTAAGAAAAGTATTGTTTTCATGTGAAGAAATAATGCCAGGAAGAAATAGAATGTTACAGTTTACGGAGACAAATCCTTATGTGCACTTTGTCATCGACGGTTCGTAAATCCTCAAAACTAACATATATGTCACTACCTTTTGCAACCTTGATCATGTTCTTAAATATGAGTAAACGTCTTAATATTCACATAAGCTGGACAACAAAGAAATTATATAAACCAATTTGGAGATTGGGTGGTTGCAGCAAATACTCTACCGCATGAATTTCACACAAAAGTTATGTTTAAAGTAAAAAAATACCATTTGAATATCTAAATATTGTCTATGTGCTTATGGTCAACATAATGTTTAGTTTTGTTGTGATGATTGTAGATGAAAACAAACCAAGAATCCACTGTGGTTGTATTGCATAGAGCACCTTAAATATGTCAACGATATAAAATACGTCAACAATACCGTTTCCTATAGTTTTAATAAAAAAAGAAAAGTTCCTGTTAGAGAACAAAGTTTAAGTTGATTAAAACGGATTCTTATGATACTATATTTGTGTAACCATGTTTTATATCCACTACAGTTGTATACTACTTTGATGTCCTGTATCTACTGATGTATAAACGTAACACAGTATGTTGTAGTAAGAACAGACACTCTGTTTGGGCATGAACTAGCTTACAACATTCAAATTAATTAATGAGTTATAGCGATACATTTTTTTCAAATTGATATAATTTATATTTTAATACCAGAAGAAACATTAATTTCCCTTTTAAACAACCAGGCATTAAGTCAGTTTATTTATTGGTTTATGCAGGCTCTGAGTTTCAGAAAATGAAAATATATTATTAGGCTGAATTGTGTATATTGGAGATGTATCATTTTGATCTCATTCTGATCCGAGGAACACCGAACATCATTGTTTGAAGCACACCGTGTATCCAAGTTCCAACATGCACTTTTTTCTCTCCAAAACACAGGTAATTAAATATAATGTCTCACCCTATTAGTTGCGGTTAAAACTATCATAAGAACATCATGTCTGGGATTTTTTAACATGCCTGTCAAATTCTGCTGTTCTCAATTAAGTCATTATTAACAATGCAAAGAGCAAACACCGTTTATAAATGGCTCGCTTGACCTGTTAATGAGCCATTGTTTCACATGGATCAGTTTTTTCGACTTTACGTTTTTGACATTACTGATATCGTTTGACAACTCATGACATACATGCGATTCTAATGGTCTTCCATCCTTGTTAACGAGCCCCTGTATACACTGTTGCCTGGGCTATATCTATTTGTCACTCTGTAACCTATGAATAGTTTATCATACATTTTAAAACACTTTGTTACCAAATATGTTTATTCATACAATTTCAATCTGTAAACAATTGAAAGCAATTGTCAATCTTACACTACCAACTTACTTCTTACGTATTTTGACAACTGAATCCTAGTTCTTAGACAATTCTCTTCATTGTTCGGATTCCTTAAGTCGAGTTATCTTAATTTAGATATGGCTGATTAAGTCTAACAAGTGGTAAGGTAAAACAAATTATGCATTGTTCAGGTGTCAAATGTAATTCTTCGTGAAAAGAGGTTCGTTAGTCGGCTGTGCCAACTGGCTTCTTTCCCCGTATACGATGTGTTACTATCACGCTGACAATCGTTCTCTAAGACAACAGATGGGTCATGTTCAAACTCCAGTTGTCTCTCATCATTTAGGTCGTGATTTGCTGATTCACATCGCTTCTCTGCCAACTCAGAAGTTAGGTCAGCATTATTCAATATCAGTTGACATTGAAGCTTGACATAAGTAAGTGTTACCGCATGAGGCCTTTGACTTATGAAGTAATTCAAACGTGTGGCACTGATAGTTAACTTCGATTAATACGGTGTGCTTGTTTTCGATTGCAGCGCAATGTCCAGGTATGCGATACTTCTAGTAAATGGCAACGATTGACTTCGGTTACCGTTTTGAGATGATGTTTAAAACGGGTTATTAATACATAATGCATCAATGCTTAAAGGGGATACATGTGTACACAGTTTAAAAAACAAAACGGAGTATATGCGAGTGTATCTAACCTTGTTGCATGTATTAGTACTTAAATCTACTGCTACATGCACATCTGTCCATTTTTGTTAAATACCTTTTAATAGTGTAGGTCCATAGGAACTTTTAACTGATAGAGTGCAGTTGAAGAAAACATATAAGGACAATACTGATGATCTAGAGGGCCTATAGGGAACTCAGTTTAACACCCGGACATTGTGCTAACGTATAGTCATGCTTTTTAGCACGTTTCAGGCAGTTCGAATGTGTCAAAACCTGTGCCACGTCTACACAAAGCTGCACGTAAATGTGTTTGTTAAACATGATTCGTGCACGCATTTGTGACGTCACATCGAGGTATAATGTTCAAGGGCGTGCCATGGCAAACTACGAAACAATCAATTAGGAAACGAAATGGTAACGATGTGTTTGTCTACATATAAAAACGAAAACCAACGAAGCTGACATAAAGTGTTGTTTTTTGTTAATCAATTAACTACGTCAAGTTAAGGGAAACGACCTATTACTGTAATTCTTTTTAAAAAAATGAATAAAATATATTTGAATTAGATGAACACTTACAGAGAGACTTTACAATATTTAAAGCTGCCCCACAGGTAAATATGTTGTGACAGTATAAAAACATTTAGAATATAACAACCGTATTTAATGGATCCACTCACGTGACTTGTAAGTGAGGGTTATGCGATGTGAATGGTTACACTCAACGGTTATTATTTTTACAATGTAAAAATCAGTAACCTCGTATTGTATACACATGTTTCAGATCAATTTAACATGTTGAATTATTGTATTAAATAAACAGTTTACGAATTATGATTATCAATCTGTTCCAATATTTCATGCACAAAAATGTGTTTATTTATTTACTAAAGGTTCAGATCAATTCTCAAAGTACTCTTTTCTCGTTACATTTGACATTTAATGCAACTTAATTATTGTCAACGGATACCATCCTAAATGCAGATATGAAAAAGCCAGCATGCACTAGTCTAGTTTATCAATACGAACGGTTTCATCAATCCATCTTGTTGACTTGTACACATGTGTGTGAACTGCATATAAAGTTCTGTAAATGAACTTAAACAAACTGATCTATATAGGATGTCGTATATTTCAGTTGTATCACTGTTTGTATAATTACAAGTTAGACTTCTGCTGAGTCAGATGCGTTCAAACTATGATGCATTTGTTTTCTTATTTTTAAGAAGTATATAACCAATGCAATCGTAAACTATGAGTGTATTTTTATTGAAAAAAAGTTTGAAAGGACAAATAAAAAGAACATAATGATATTCGTTAGAAATAAAAAAAAGCTTTGTACTTTCAGTACTTGTTAAGCTGTTCATGCGGTTGTCGTATCTGTGTGTCTATACTCCTACAGATGGCGTGAAGACAGACATAAGTACAAATCCAAAACGGTTGTTTTACTAGTACATGTGTATAATTTTGTTTACTTTGTTTTCAGGGTAAAGAGACAAGGTGATGTTGAGTAAAGTTATATTACAATGTTGTGCCACTATTGTGGGTGTGATGAACGTGTACGCTACAATCATGGACGCTGGAGGAGGTCCAGGACCCATGATGTCCCATCCAACTCATATACTTCATCAACAAAAACTTATACACCAAGCTCATAGAAATGCAAAACATTTCGGTAATCGTTTTATGCCACCGTTTAGTAGTAGGAATAAATTTATACCATTACCTCATATGGGAGTAGTAAGCCTTCCACCAAATGTCAGTTTAATTGGACCACACTTAGTGTCTATTCATCCAGCTGGGTTACCTTTGTCACCTATGGGCCCAAATGGTCAACACGGATTAATAGGAATTCCACCCGGATCTCCAGTCGGGTTTTTGAAGGCTAAGGCATGGACTCAGCAAAAGGTGGTAGTCAAAGAGGTCATGATGGCTGCCGAGGCACATAGAGCGGTTAAGTTTGTACCCGGGCCAATGTTGCCTCCGCCGCATCCAATACCAATAGCTGATCCTATACATCATCTTCCAATGAACCATCTATTTGTTCATGTGCCGGTTGGTCCCGGACAGGTGACTGGGCCTTTATCAAAAGGTATGTAACATTGGCTAATCTTCTCATGTAAAGCAATACAACATCAATGACACAGAAACTGAACATATAAACTGTAAATAAACTGTAAACACATACACTCGTTGTCGTCATCTTACAATCAAACGAGTAAGTTCAATTAGCCTAATATATGATTAACTTTATTCTTAATGAAGCCTGTCGCAGTACAATGTGATAGTTATATGTGTGTAATAACTTCTAAATTACAAATTATATGTGTGTTATACTGTCTTGGTATTTATGCCTTCATGGGACAAAATTAACACCTGAAAAAATCGCCATCTTCCACGCGGTTTACAAACTTACTACCGACAACTACATCAGCACACTTCTGCGACAATTACATCAGCACACTTCTCCGACAATTACATCAGCACACTTCTCCGACATTAAAATTAGTATTTCTTTATCATAAGACTGTAAAAGTAAACGTTATACATGTATATAAATCAAGCAACCTAGACGAATTTGGGCTTTAACACAACTTGACTTGACATTAACTAAAAGCTACAATTCATCACGTTAAAATTGATTGTGTGCAGCAACCTTAATGTCCTCATCTGTCAAATCAACACCAAAAACCATAACTTTGATAACATGTATGTGTTGATATGCTGTTGTTAATCAGTACTGAACATGTGTACGTGATTGGTTTATTCTTCGACCGGATGAAAAGATAAGCGCATCACTAAAACGCGAACGAACCACTAAAGCGCGAGTTGTAATTAGGGATTTGTGGATATTTATGGCAAGATAAAATTAGCAACTTCTATCAACATATTCTGAAATGCAATATTCCCACAAAATCAGACACACACAAAAATACACCATTCTGATATAAATACACCGTCATAATTATTTACCTTTAGGTAGTACGTCCATGTATGTGTTGTTGTTTTAGTATTGTTGCCATTCAAGTGCACGTTCGATATGGCCAATGTAAGGGTTATTTAGGTCACTGTCAATCTTATTTATACAACACAGAGCGTTGACCCTTTCCACTGTTACATGGTCTGACATTTGTTCAACCAATAATACTTTCAGGACCTCCTGCACCGCCTGTAGCTGATATCGTGATCACAATCGACGCCTCCTCTGCGATGGGGCATGTTGACAAAGGGGGCGTGGTCGTGTGGAACCCAGCTGTGGTCGATTTCCTTCACAACTTCATATCTAACACGCCCATGAGCCCAAAAGACAATAGGATAGGTGTTTTGGTTATGAGTGTAGGAATAGATGACATGATTCCGATATCACCAAATAAGCCATTTCTTCTGGGTGCGTTAGGCAACCTTCGACCTTCGTTTCAAGGTGGATGTACCGACAAAGGTATTAGCACAGCCACTAGTTTGTTCTACCAATATGGCCGACCAATCGCTGTCAAAAGGATTGTTGTTCTTACAGATAGTGCTATGAAATGTCAATACCAGACCATTCCTCAGAGCGTACATGCCAGAAAACTCGGAATTGATATTATCCACGTGGGATTTGGACCGGGACTCAACCAAAACCAGCCAATCGGGGTCATGGAGAAATCACTATTTATGGTTCCCGGTCTGAAGATGTTGCCAGAAATAGGTGTGAATGTGGCCAAAAGAGCTTGTATAGGTAAGTGTAATTATGCTTGCTAAATGTATTAAAAACGCTCGTGGTCATACACACAGATGTTGATAGTATCTGATATATTCACGACAATGATAAGCTTCTAATTTCTCGAGACTATATATAGCTGTCTTGGTAAACAAAAAGCCTAACATCAAATATATTGTCACTTTTGACAACTCAACAATTCAAATTAGGCTCTAAAGTTGTTAAAGTTACATTAGTTGCCCATTACCATTCCAATGTATCGATACATCAAATTGTTAAAGTTACAATGATTGTTTGAGAACTACAGTTACTGACTATGATACTCACTAATGAACTTTTTTGATGAAGTACTGTTCATGGTTTACGGTTTACGTTATGTACTTTGGAATTATATCGGATTCATTCTCCCACAATCAGCACACACCATAGAGCACAGTATATATTCTGTATAGGCGTGTTCTATTAAAAAAAGAACAATAGAAAACGACCCCTGTAAAATATCACATTTGGTCGATGAGACCATATAAGATGCACCTTCGCTGTCTCGGTACACAGTTTAAATACCATATAAGTTTACCATGTTTGACCTATTACTGGTAAAAATAATTGATTACACATTTGAATGAAACATGGGGGTCGAGATTGGGAGAGTTTTAATAATAACACGAATCGAGTGTGAAGCAAATACTACATCACTAGTTGTATTCATCAGAATCCCCCGATTGCCACGGATTTTATTTCGATCCAGTGAATTAATTTAAAAGTAAAAGCTCTCCTTCGCAGTAAGTTTGCACCCTGTCTTGAGGACATTATAACATTTAGGGAAATGAAAAGTCTGACGATCAATTATTTGCTAACCAACTGCACCGCTAGACTTCAAAGGACTCGTTGGCGGCCCGTTGGACACATTTTCACGCCCTGGCGAAAAGCACTCCACGCTCTCCCGTATAGGCAGTAAGATACGCATTTATAGTTGCTACCTAGTGTATCGTTGTGAACGTGTAGCCATTGTAGGGTAAACGTAAAACAAATACTGACCTGACATCAAGGAAAACAATTATTGCAATCAATATAAGGTGTTTCGTGAGTCCACTTACATTTAATGTATTGAATGATTTAATATTAATAATAGAAACAGTAAAAACTAGGTTTAATTCTTTGAATGTAACTCAAAGGTGTAACTTAAGACATTTGTATGTGTACCTTAATAAACAGAGGCTTTCAATAACTAAAGAACTGTGACTAGCATTCATAAACAATACAATAAATAGCATTCAATAGCATCAGTTAAATGTTTAGTTACTATCTTTACGTTGTAGGCTACATAGTATAATATCGTTTTGATTAATGTACTACCATTGTGACACACTCATGATATACTTGTACATGTGGGTAGTATATGTCTGATACGTGTGTTCAAATAAGCAATGGTTTCACTGTATAGGAAACAGACATAAGATGCAGCACAACATAACAATAAATAAGTAAACAGGTAGATAAACACTGGAAGAAAATATATAGTTGATTGACACTCCTGTATCGATAGAGGTATTGCGGATTACTTGCCTCCACCCACGTGTTTACATATGACTAACTTTGTCAAGTACTTTGTTTTATTTATACTAAACTAAAGTTGCAAATGACCCGCAAACAATAGACCGCAGCATCACCAGCTGTAAACATAATCAAACAAAATTCTCGTAAAACTTACCTGTAATTGATCGTGTGTTTCTAATTGCTACTATTAACATTGGCGGAGTCATTGTGAGGAATGCACGTTGCGTTTATCGCGATAGAAGTTAAAAAGTGTCATTGCCAAATGCTACGTTATTTGCGAAAGTAACGTATAGTTTAAATGGCTAAATGATACAAACAATGCTATGTCATGAATGATATATTGAAACAAATAAACAAAAGAGCGTTTCAGGTCAATTCGTACACTTCAAAATACTAAACATGCCAATCGAACGATTCCTGACAATATATCTAAGAGTCAAATCTTCGTAGGAATTGAAATATTCAAAGAACGCAGATCCGTTACAGTAGCTTTAAAGACTGCTCTTCACAGTTGCAATAACGATTTCAGTGTGTATTACATTACATTGCCTTAGATTGCTCATTATAACAATCAAAGTGCTGAAGGCGCTTTGGTATGTACTGATTGTGTGACATGTAGTGCTCGGATAAGGCGATTGTTAATGTAGTAAAGTGGGACTGGGATAGGGGCGGTTTCACTTCCAAAATACCCTATACTATGCTGGCTCGGACTGTAAATATAAACCCTTATGATTCCAATCACCTTGTCTACTGTCGGAAATTTTAGCAGAATACAGACAGAGTTAATGTTTCTTGAAGTTGAAATCAATACTAGTTTAATTTAGAATATATAAATCTCACGTTGTCAATTGATCAAACGAAGTACATTCATACTGCACACGCAACAGAAGATGTATGACAGCATCAATTATCGATTACAACAACAACACATTTTGTAATATAAATCAATGAAATTGGCATTATATCAAATTAATTGTTACTCTTGGTGTCGTCAAAAGTCTGGTGTAATACAAAATAGATCACAATTGCAATGTTATCTGACCATAGGTTAAGCACTTACAGTATATCAATTGAATCTACACGTTTAAACATCCCCGGAAGAAACCGCAGACAGGTAAATGTGACGTTTCAGGGGATGATTTAAGACCGTAATAACCAATTTCTTGTCGTACATATGTCGTTGCGATGCATTAATATTTTTTCTCAGTTTGATTTTTTTGTTAAAAACGTTGTTGGTAGCTGTTGTTGCTTTCAATTGTTTATGACTTGTTTACCAAAACATTACTAATTCAATCGTTTGTGTTATTTAGTTTAGATAGAGGCAAACACTATCAGAGACAGTTGGTTTTATATTCCTCACATTGCACAACAAACTGGCAAAGAATATTGCTTGTACTGAAAGTTATTTTATTGATTTAATAGGTCACACTCGATTTTCAATTATGCGTGGTGGCCTGGTGTTAAAAATAGACGATAACAATTACAGCCTGTTCGTTTCAACCTAATTCTCAGTCGATCGTTTTATTTGAGAAATGTCTAAAATCTGATTAATTATAAAGTTCATTGTGTATACCGAATTACAGAAAAAAGAAATATCGTCAAGTTACCGTCGATCTCAATTTATTGACCACGTCCAAAATGAAACCTTTATGCCCTGTCATTGTTTCATGAACTAGTTATATCATTGCAAAAAAAACGTTTAACGCAATATATAACCGATATAATATAGCGTGTTTTGACATAGTGCGGTTTGATGTATTAACAAACACGCGCTCTACATTAAAATTACCTGGTCAAAGATCAAAGATTGTCTATAATATTCATGATCAAATGATTTCAACTTATATCAAACATGATGTAGTTACTTGTGTTTGGCTCTGAGGTGTAAACTTGATCATTGTTAGAAGTAGAGTGTTGCGTCATAAACGGTATTTAGAGTATGCCTTTTTCATTTCAAGAATACTAAATTGTTTTAGCTGTTGTGATAAAGACATACCTTTTTTACAGAAATAGAATACTTGAAATACTGAATTGTTAGATATATCATATAATTCGCCCTATAATTTACATTTCACCTACAAATCTATGATACAATGGTACCCTAACTACACTCACGTAAGAAGAAACTAGGAAGTTGTTTAAAATAGTTTGAATGATGAAAAGCACAGATGTAAGATGTCAAATAACAGGTTCTAATAGACAATACTAGTAAGTGAGCATCCAATAGTTGACAGGCAAGAAAACTCTCGAAAATTCAGTTTTATAGTAATTTTGTTTTATGTATACAACAACGAAAAGAACATCTTCAATCCGATGGGTTGTCATTCTTGTTAAACGCAAAACAAATGATAACAAAAACATGGTCAAGTGTATACAATATAAATGTTGGAACGACAAATGCATGAATGTACGAACTCAACACAACTTTTAAACATCATACTAGTACGTGTATCAGAACATGCGAGCAAAGAGCAAACAGTGGCCAATGGACCTACATAATACTACTTACAACAGGAGCAACCATTAAACAAATAACACAGTGACCAATTAGAATAGTAATTGTCTCAGCCAAAACCAACATTGAATTATATATTGAATTTTATGTCTGCTGGAGACACCAAACCATAGTACACAATTAGTATTTTGTAAATGTTATGATCCAAGAAATAGCAGTAAAATATAGCGTGTACATTGTATAACAAATGGAGCTGGTTTGCCTGGCATATATTTGCCTTCTTGCCAAATTTATAAAGTTGTAGTTATAATGGTAATAAATTTATTTTACGTGATCCAGACACTTAAATAAAAGAACATGTAACACGCTTTGCTGTTGACGTCAACCAAGCAGTATTGACGAACATATTTCGTTTAATTAAGGTGTCCAAGCAAAATTCATTACAAAGTTCCTTTTGTTATCCATCCTTGAACTGTTTGGTATAATATTCCAAAGGTCAAACATGCCTACAAGACAATAATTCACAACATACCACCGACACGAATACAAAAGTTTGTGGTTAAAGAAGTATGTATTAAACACCTTTTTAATCACCATCAAATTGTTGATAAGAATTCAATGTTTCAGTATTACCTTTCATTGCAGCCGAATCTGCATCATTATTAAAACCTTTTCTATAAGCTATGAAACTGTCAAAAGTCTATCATTTGTCTTGGTCATTAAGTTGTCATGTGTTCATCAAAATCACATAAAATAAAAGTATAGGATGACACGCATATTACGGAAATTAGTTGCCTGTTGTGAGGATGCTCCCGTCCTGTCAATCATTATAAGTATTGCCTTAATTTATCCCATCCTAGACAAACTCCTTTCACGTCAGTGTAACTTCTACAACCTTTGTCCAGAGAAGAGTTCCTTCTTAAACACAGCCTTGGTCGTTTTCATTTGAGCATACCAATCTTCAACCTAGTTAATGAGTTTCCCGATATCTCTTTTAGGATGACACACCGTCAGCTGTCTACTTTAACAACGAGCTCATAACTGTCTTGTCTTTCCTTTAAATATTTAGATATAGAATATGTTTTGAGTGCGGTACATATCTTCAGTATTTGTTATCTAAATACGTTGCTGTTTAAACCGCACTTTACTACTATGTTGACTAACTTCGTTAAGGCCAAAGCAGCGGCATGAGAGATAGTTATCAATAACATGGAACAATGTCATTAATAGAAACAAACTGAAGGTGTGTTTATGTAAAAATGCAAGTAGTGTATTTTACATAGCTAATACGAATTGTTTTATGTGACAGTAATAAGAATCACTTTTCGCAAATAGAACTGGGTTAATGTTGTTAAAGGCATGTTTGTAGTTATTTTAAATTTAACGTTTATACATGTATTAAGACCACTTCATATCTAACAGACAATTCGTTTATTTACATGCAGCAACACGGTGTTTACTTCTCCACAACTGGCTTATTACTTTTTCTCTAATGCATTTTTACAGTTTACAGTTGTTTTACCCGAACACCAATTAGCGGAGAAAAAACACTACGCGACACTGTGACAAGTAGACTATTACACTTGTCACACAATAAGCTGGCCGATTTATGGAGTAATTCATCACCCACTTAATGCCCAAATTATTACATATTAATTACAAGTCATAACTGAACGATTTAAGTGTCATGTGTTTACCTTTGAAGCGCGGAAAGTCAATATATAATTAGGGTTATGATGTATGGGAAATAGGCATTAGTTACCTGTAGATGATAGAGGAACTTGTACTTGAATGAGATTTAGTAACATTGTTTACAACCAATAGTTAGTTTAAGCTAAATTAATTTAAAAAAAGAGATTGCACTTCTCTTGTAAAAAAGCTCACCGCAGATGTAACCACACTCAACAACGACAGTTACAACAGTAAGGCAACAACCAATCTGTTCCAATCTGGTTTTAATATTTGTTCAGGTTTAAAGATGCCAACTATTCACTTATATGTATATGATTGTACATGTATTTGATTGTACTTGCAAAAAGAGTACTGTAAAAAAGAATTCTCGGCCAATTAATTTCTACTCGGAGGATAGGGGTTAACCATCGTTCCAAGGTTCAAGTAACTATTGCAGCTTTAAGGCGTTGAGTTATATTTTAACGCATGTACAGACATATGCTATGGTTTGCTAAATTTAGCCTATAATAAATGTATATATTTACAGCCGTAAACGAAAGCACATGTCAACGCTGTTTACTTCTTTCAGCAGTTTAGCATCGTTATAAGTAGCTTCCTTGTATTTTAGCACCAATCCACGGTTTCTGGTCTCCGTGGTCTGGCTGGAACATGTGCTCAGCTCAAGGACCTTGTACAGCCGGGTATCAGACACGATTTCGGATATGTGATAGTCCAACACCTCATTATGGGGGACACATATGTCAAGGTTTTCCCATGGAGACAAGGATGTGCGTTGATCAGAACTGTATGGGTGAGTACTATTTGTTATCTGATGTTGTATCTCCCGATAACGTGTCTGGACTATATGGTACTGTGCAGGTAAGTCGAAAAAGAGTATCTGAACCGATATAGTTTTTTCGTCGTTCTACGATGTCAAAATATACATGTCAATTAAGGCGCTAAAAGTTGGCCTATTTCATACCATGATTGCACCAATAACGTCATGTGTCAACGTCATCCCATTGCTGAATCATCATACATATACTAAAATATGTCAATTAACGGCCATACACAATTTGACGTTTTAATAAGATGCTTAGAATCTATCATATAAACATTGACATCTGATATAAAAGTATGACATGTTTTGAAATGCATGTTCATATCTTGAAGGCCAGTTTAAATATCGAGGTCACTTTGTCACGATACTCTCTCTGCAACGGTACTCATGTGTTACAACCTTGATTATTACAGAAGGAAATATAGCATTGCTAAACTTTCAACGCGTATGCCCTACTGTTGTTTAATACTTAGAAAATTGGCGGTTTTAAGCAACGTAGAGAATGAAAAACGCACAAACTATTTTTTAGAATAGGGTTAAGCTTCCAAGACTACGTTGCAAATATGACGTAACACGAACCGCGTAATTGACTGGAACCACACAAGGTACTGTAAAGGCAACGGTCAAGAGTGACCGTACATTTAAAATACATTTAAATGACATATGCAATAACTGGTAATAAAATATTTAAAAACTGTGATTGTTCACAGAAAAAAGTATATCAGAAATTGATGCAAAAAGGAAAGCAACTCTATTCTGAGATACAGCTAAACAAACTAAGGTGATTGACAAGTATCTTGTCCTAATGTTAAACAGTTCTCTGGAGAGACTGGTCTTTATTCTAAGTATTAATGTATGTAATTATATTTGCAATTCTTAAAATGAAAAAGGAAACAGGTGCGGCGTTGCGCAGTGGGTTGAAGCACGTCTGACTCGTAATGAGGAGGTCGTGGGCTCGGGTCCCACCACAGCCCCCCGTTGTTTCCTTGAGCAAGAAACTTTACCCTTATTGTTTAGTACTGGTTGGTTCCAGGAACGGATTCGAGCGTGGTTTCACAATCGAAATAAAATAAGTTGAGGGCCTTATGAAAGATTGACTTAAATGTCAAATAAGCCCCCTCGTTAAATATCGCCAAAACCAAACTTATAATAATGTTTAGAACAAATGTCACTGTGTTGGCAGTTGTATAGCGCTCTGGCTAGGTGTGTGTGTGTGGTTGTGCTTATCGCTGCACACAGACAGTTACCACCATGCATGTGCAGTAAGGGCATAACTAACAACTGTAAGGGCAAACCACGATCAATCATCTAACTGATTCACGGAATACAGTCACGGTTATGTTAACATTATATGGTTCCATAAAACATAACCACTGATTCTTAATTCAATTTAGGATATCAATGTCAAGTGGAAATAACTGTCAATTATCAAATGCCATTACAAGGTTATGAATCTGCAGCGCGTTAGAGGTGTCAGATGTTGAAAGGTATGACTTTTAATGATTGATATGCTAACAACGCATGCTATTTGGAATTGCACAATGTAGCCTTGGACAAGTAATGAAACTAATTTGTGAAATACATCGTTGTTCTTAAGGTATACACTGATCTGGTTATATTGGACCTTTCATGATTTGAAATTATACTCACACAAAAAACTGTTTCTTGTTTATATGTTTAATATTATGTGCTCGCATTCGAATATAACAACCGATTGTCAGCGATCGAGTACCGGATACTCATGTGAAGCTACTAAATAGTAGTGTAACTAAAGGTAAATATAATGTATCCGGAGAGACAAGAAGGTTATGTCTTTGTTCCATACCAGCACTCATAGTGAGATAGCAATGTTTTGAAATCAGGAAAAACTATAAGCGTATGGTGGACTTTTGGTAGAACTTATCAATAACAACGTTTCGTTAGCAGTAAGCGTGATGAGAGTGACATCTCAGTCAAGAGAGTTTAAAGTAATTAACATTCCCGTGTCATGTTTGAACGGGGAAGTTCTTTTCATTTCATTTGTTCGATGCTTGGTCATCAATGCGTGGATGTTCTGCAAAGAATGCAAATCAGCGTGTTCCAGATATGAGCGCTTCCGTAGAGCAACAATCCGCTTCCATTTCAACACGTGTGTCAACTAACTGTCAATGACCTTTCTCCTTTGACATCTCTATACATCAAAGTTCAACTTGGCCTAATTTATCAGAATGCTAATGGAGTTAATGAGACACATTGTTTAGCTATTTAAGGTGGGTTAAACACATGAACTATTACATCGCAAGCCTTCAAGTGACTGAGTTCTAATCTGGATTCTTGTATTTTACTTGACATTTAAATGAGTTGAAGTTTATCTGCACAATGTTACCCTCTTTGTACGTGCATTGGTATATTAGAATCATATGTGATCTTTAAATGGTGTTTTGAGTTCAACAATGGCTTTTCTAGTTATGATTTAATTGAAAAATAGTTAAAACTAGGTGATGCAAGATACTTTAAAATGTCAATGCCTAAACATAGAATCATACTCATAACGTTATGTTCAGCGCACATACCTGCACATACCTGCACATACCTGCACATACCTGCACATACCTGCACATAACTGCACATACCTGCACATACCTGCACATACCTGCACATACCTGCACATACCTGCACATACCTGCACATACCTTCACATACCTGCACATACCTGCACATAC
>ENA-OREC01000383-OREC01000383.1-marine-metagenome-genome-assembly--contig:-NODE-383-length-16559-cov-12.475913_pt1 | contig 16559 bp, 4 predicted proteins | sample MGYA00248626_ERZ508543 | MGnify/ENA primary metagenome ERZ508543 (study PRJEB26211, sample SAMN05518279) | marine metagenome | isolation source: Puget Sound, Washington, USA | host: Bankia setacea...
ATTAACTTTATTACATCGATATTTAGTGATTGTGGTGTTTATTGACTTATTGTTGCTGATGTTACCTTTGAACGATTTAATGTATGAAATTTATTAACGCTTAAATGTGGGATGGTGTACCGAAACCATGAAAATAATGTTGAGTACTTCGGAGGCGTCGCCAGTCCAGACTCCCATCATCAATATGTTAGCAAATCAACCATACGTTAGCACCATAACTATATGTTAGCAAATCAACCATACGTTAGCAACGTAACTAAATGTTAACAAATCAACCATACGTTAGCAACGTAACTATATGTTAGCATATCAACCTTACGTTAGCAACGTAACTATATGTTAGCATATCAACCTTACGTTAGCAACGTAACTAAATGTTAACAAATCAACCATACGTTAGCAACGTAACTATATGTTAGCATATCAACCTTACGTTAGCCACGTAAATATATGTTAACAAATCAACTATACGTTAGCAACGTAACTAAAGGTTAGCAAATCAATTATGTGTAAGCAAATCAATTATATGTTAACAAATCAACCATATGCTAGCAACGTAACTATATGTTAACGAATCAACCATACGTTAGCAACGTAACTATATGTTAACAAATCAACTATACGTTAGCAACGTAACTAAATGTTAACAAAACAACCATACGTTAGCAACGTAAATATGTGTTAGCAAATCAACCATACGTTAGCAACGTAACTATATGTTAGCAAATCAACTATACGTTAGCAACGTAACTATATGTTAGCAAATCAACCATAGGTTAGCAACGTAACTATATATTACCAAGTCAACCATACGTTAGCAACGTAACTATATGTTAACAAATCAACCATATGTTAGCAACGTAACTATATGTTAGCAAATCAACCATATGTTAGCAACGTAACTATATGTTAGCAAATCAACCATAGGTTAGCAACGTAACTATATGGTAACCAATCAACCATACGTTAGCAACGTAACTATATGTTAATAAAGCAACTATACGTTAGCAACGTAACTATATGTTAACACATCAACCATAGGTTAGCAACGTAACTATATGTTAGCAAAACAACTATACGTTAGCAACGTAACTATATGTTATAACATCAACCATACGTAAGCAACGTAACTATATGTTAGTAAATCAACCATACGTTAGCAACGTAACTATATGTTTACAAATCTACGATATGTTAGCAACGTAACTATATGTTAGCAAATCAACTATATGTTAGCAACGTAACTATGTTTACAAATCAACCGTATGTTAGCAACTTAACTATATGTTAGCAAATCAACCATAGGTTAGCAACGTAACTATATGTTAACAAATCAACCATATGTTAGCAACGTAACTATATGTTAGTAAATCAACCATATGTTAGCAACGTAACTATATGTGAGTTAATCAACCATATGTTAGCAACGTAACTATATGTTAGCAAATCAACCATACGTTAGCAACGTAACTATATGTTAGCAAATCAACTATACGTTAGCAACGTAACTATATGTTAGTAAATCAACCATACGTCAACAACGTAACTATGTGTTAGCAAATCAACCATACGTTAGCAACGTAACAATATGTTAGCAAATCAACTATACGTTAGCAACGTAACTATATGTTAGTAAATCAACCATACGTCAGCAACGTAACTATATGTTAGCAAATCAACCATACGTTAGCAACGTAACTATATGTTAGTAAATCAACCATACGTCAGCAACGTAACTATGTATTAGCAAATCAACCATACGTTAGCAACGTAACTATATGTTTACAAATATACCATATGTTAGCAACGTAACTATATGTTAGCAAATCAACCATAGGTTAGCAACGTAACTATGTTTACAAATCAACCGTATGTTAGCAACGTAACTATATGTTTACAAATCAACCATACGTTAGCAACGTAACTATGTTTACAAATCAACCATACGTTAGCAACGTAACTATATGTTAGCAAATCAACTATATGTTAGCAAATCAACTATGTGTTAGCAAAACAACTATGTGTTAGCAAAACAACCATACGTTTGCGGTATGTTAGCAAATAAGGTCCATTAGACAGATTCATTTGTAAGTTTGACTATGTTTATAGTGCATGAATCAGTAGCTTAAGAGTAGGTTTCCGATATTCCTGAAATTTAGCTTACGCATACATGTGTATAGCTTCTAGAGACAGCATGTTAACAAATTCAATCAAATCGAGCTAAAAAGACATATCTAGGTTAGTTTTACACGTTTGAGAATCAACGAGTTTGGGGGATTTTTGGGGGATGTTGAGAAACTATTTGGAAAAGTCTTCGGCCAAGCTTTTCAAATCGTGTTTTAATTTCCTTCGTGGCATGTAACCTGTTTCAGTATAGCTACTTACAGACAGGCATTCCACCAGGTACTTCTGGCAGCAACAGACTGTTAAACATCAATTTTACCGCCAATTTTAATTATACTTATTAACAATATTTCAAAAAGCTGCAAGATACTGGTACTTATGGGATTAACACTCGACTTCGACAACAAGAGCAGCAATAATCTATTTTAAGACACTGTTCAATAATAGTTGATGCTTTGATACAAAAATAGCATTTATAATTAAGATCATCAGTCTTTCGTTGTTAACATATGTCTAAAAAAATATTTACAGAATGTGGAGTGTCTCGCATTGTGCAGTTGCTTTTCCGTACTAATGATGCATTTTGTAGACTATAACATTTACGGTCTAGAACGGTATCCTCAACCTGCGTATAGGAGAAAAAAAGATACTCAAATATAAGAATGTGAGTTGAACTCTATGGTAGTCCAGTGTTCTTTACTTGTACATCATTAAAATACACGAGTTCATAAAATAATACGATTATAGTAGATACGTCTGTATATCAGTGTCAGACATATTTATGATACATTGTATACGTGAACGACAATGGTGACTTAACTTAGTATTGTCATTTAAATCTTCAAACACGATTTATGCGCCTAGTACATGTGTATCACCTCAATATATGTATACCCCTCCCCCCCCCCCCCGGTCGAATTCAATTTCGTTATGTTTCTTCGTGTGGTAAAGATATATTATCACCAGTATACTAGCTTGATTATGCATACATGTACTCGTATATCGCATATCATATACATGTATATAGATATAAAAGATCAACGTGTTCTATCAGCCTCCAGATTGCCTGATAATTGCACATATCTCATCTATTTATATGTACCTTTTTCTACCAGGCTTCATTTTGAGATTTCGTTTTTGTCAACTTCTTAATTATGAATATGATTTACCATATTGGTGTCATTTCAATGATTTGGGTTTCTTTTCAGAAGTGTCCGTATGCCTAGTGTATAGGTGTAGAGCTAAATAAGTGTTTTATTTCGCATTGAAGTACTAGTTTAAAATACATTGATCAATGGGTGTCATTTTCTCTTGCCAACCTTACAGTTCTTCTAGTAACGCGAGACAGTGCGCACTTAACTTGTAGAATTATTCCAGAGCAACAGATACTATGTATGGACATTCGATAACATATAATAGAGATTCATAACATCAGAGTATGTGCAGACTAAGCTTGTGTATATTGTTGTTTTGTTGTTGTTTTTATTGGTGTATTATTTTCTTTCAAATTTGATCACGTTCCTTATTCCTTATTCAAGCTTGACATTCAACTTATGTTACTACCACTATAGTTACAGAACCTTATGAACTGTATGTGCTTTGGTATATAAGCCCCTACATCCAAATGTTAACTCTGATAAATCTAATCTATATATCATAATAAAAAACGTCTCACGAAAACTGAATGATAACTAACACTAGTGCGAGTATCCAGTATTATGATGTAAATTAGGGATTTTCGTCGAGTTGACTTGTGGATAAACGTATACTACACCAAAAAAGCGACTAAGTTTAATGCTCGAGCAGGCACGTAATTCTCTCCTGCGTTTTTGAGTACACACACAGCCAGGTATATCTGTATATACATCCTCTCTGTGAATGAGAAAGCAACAGCCTCCAAAACTTTTACCTGTGTATCTGTGTCTGGGATATAAAAACGTTGTGTCATGGAATTAATCCTGTCCTGAAATATTGATAGTTAATTAGCACGTGGGGATTATAGTGTTTGATCATGGATAGATTGCGGGATAACATGATCCTGCTGCGGAGCCGGTACAGCCTGCCAATGCGTAAGTACATTGAATATATAGATAAGAGAAGCAGACATTGTAATACTTGGGTCACATCAGGTCATGCATCAGCTGCGACTTTCGATTGCCTGTAAGGGGTTCATAATGTGCTGAATGAATCGGATAATCGCTTGATTTGTAGGGGTAACAAAAAAGTAGCAAATACCCTGTTTTAAAGCGTAATTTTATTGAATAAAGGTGGGTTCGATTGAGAAGGAGCCATCTATCTGTATGTACATGTACGTTTACGGAATCCATTGCTGAACGTACTGGGATGCAACTGACAGATGTTTAGATAAGATGCATCAGCTAGACTCCTACGAGACCAGAAAGCTGTGTGAAAACGATAACAGTCTGAGTTCGTAACGACTTGTAATAAGTACATTCGTGCGTTCTAGAAATGTACGATGTCTATATATATATACTTATCCGACTGGAGAATGTTAAAAAAGAGGAAGTAAAAAAGTCAGAGAGAGAGAGAGAGAGAGAGAGGGAGAGAGAGGGATAGAGAGAGAGAGAGAGAAATGATACGCACGGACTGTCGGACGCACGACACTACTGCATGAAGAAACACCGTTGGAATGAATAACACTAATTGGATATTTAAAGTTTATAAGATTGCGCTTCATGTTCAATGTATTAAGATATATTTGGTGGACATTCAAACAAGCCTTATACCTGGGTAGCAAAACGAGTACTAAAGCCTATTCTTTGCAAGTCAGTGACAACTTTCCAATAACAATTATGCAAATTTGACATTCGCATGTAAATTAGAATCCAAAGTATCTTTCGTGAGTACATGTATAGCTAGACAGTTTAGTTTTCTGTATCCAAGGTTTTATTACCGGATACTTTGTTTCGTATCACTACCCATGAAGTGTCATAGATTTGAAGTGCCTATACACCATTTAGGCATTTTCACACGTTTATCTGTTCAAAATTGATCTTTTTGGTAAATAACTAACTTTGTCGAATAGTAACACAAATGTACCAATGTTTAAACCCAGTAAGTTGTGTCTAAATACATGTAGAATGCGTGTAACGAAAGTGTATACTTGGCCACCAGCTCGCCATCACATAATTTGAAAGGTTGGTAGTATTGCTGCCGATTGTGTTGCTGATGTTGCTGTTGTTGTTATCTGTACAGCTTTGTAAATGGTCAGGTTTAAATAATGTTCAGAACAAGCTAATTTCGAATGACCTTCACACAAATAAGATAAGGAATTTGATTGTAATGTAATCGTTCTCTGCGAGAAAAGTGGAACGGACTTATCCTGGAAGCCGTTCAGCGTGTACGTGCATGCCTGAAATGTCGACAGTACCCTGGTGTAGGACTGATAAGCCTATAGTCTCCATTGTTGACTTGTTAACTATGCGTTGGTATGTCATGCCTTCAGACTTGGTTACCTGTAATTATCATCTATTCTAGCTGTAACCATAGTAGTTGCATTCAAACACGGTTCAACGTCCGTAAGCAGTGTCAATAATTTACAAAATCATAATTCAGTATAATGCTCATATATTTGATTTGGTTTGAGGCGATTAACATGTTCGTGCATCTTTATGGCTACAAGTAGGACTATTGAATTATAGTTGGTCAATGTATTTGAATGCGACAAGAAATAAAGCTTGAAAAGCATCTAAACCGTTGACACACGTTTTTAGACTACCTCAATGCTACACAGTTTAAATATAGTTCAGTAAGTTCAACGTCTTGCCTTTATTTAAGTATTTGCAGTTTAATAACAGAAAGCAATCTTACAATGACAATGAGGCCATTATAAATTAAAATTCCATTGACACACATACTTTCTAATTCGATGGCCATTTTCAGTTTTTCATATTTAATTAATAAAAAACTGTTTTAGCGTACCTTGCACCAACTCTATTACAGAGTATAAAACATTATTATACGAATAGAAATTATTATTTTATAATTGACATAATGTTCGACCTTGTACAAGTTTGGTTGCATGATTATGTGTGGACTTGTCTTATCGCCGTACCTGGTAGTGCCGCGTTTCCTGACAACCGGATACCGGGTTTTAGATTTCCCTATCTCAGACAAGGGCGGTAACTCCAGAAATACAATCTAAACGTAAACAGGTAATTTGACAAGTGATTTATTATCTTATTTAAAACACTAAATTCGTATTATGGATGAAACAATTTGAGGAGAAGGAACTGTTGTAAGTATATCTCACACTTGTGACTTGTGATATCGTAATCTGACTCATTATCGATCGAATAACGATGATTGAATCTTGCAAAGTTTTGTCCCGAATTGTTGACCAAGCGGTTTTTAGAAGTTTGTTTGATGTCTGTATGATGCCTGATTTCACGTGTAAAGTTTGTTATAGCTTTGCTTATGTAGAAAAACTCAACAAGTGTCTATAAAATTACTTAAACACCCGGCTTAACCACGATACATTTAATTGTTTGATCAGTGTCAGGAGTCCCAAGAAATGATGTGAGGTCACCACAACATTGCACATATAGGTTACTTTAACTTTGATGGTTTAGTAGATGATTCTACATGTGTCTAGTGTATAAATAGTTATATGTAATTAACGTTCTATAGCCAAGTGTTTATATTTCCTTAATCTTGACCATTGAGAAGTGATGATTCAGTCTATGTGAAAGACACCGGTCCTAAGGCCATTAGTCATCACTGGTCAAAAATTAGTCGGTCCAGTTAAAATATTGGACAATAACATTAGACGAGAACAAATTGTTTTTTGGTTCAGTAAAAGCTGTATGTCTGTCATCATTTCAAGTGATTCTTTCTCAAAGCCAAATGTGCTGTTGAATACTGCATGGTAGATATCATAGCCAAAAACTCAAGGCTCAAAGTTCTAAGGTGACTAGTACTTGGCAAGGTAATGAGGAAAACATATCACGAAAAACACATACCTGTCAAGTTATCTGGGTCACAACTTACTGACAAGAAGCAGTAAGAACATGACATTAAATTTTCATAATAATTCTTGTTTGTATACTTTAACTTTAATTTGTATACTTTAACTTTGCTTTGTACTTTTATAATAAATACTCAACCGTAAGAATTAGAGGCAAGATAGTGATTGATGATTTTTTCATTGCGGACTTAAAGTTGAAGACTAGCTTCCTTATATTTAATAAATAAGGTAAATCTTTTGATTAAGAGTTTCTTACAAGTCCAAATTATAGAGAGAAAAAACGTTTATTAACATGTACATTTTAAGTTTATGCATTTTCTTTATGACAACAGGAAGCCCCTCTCATTAAACAAAATGATAAAGAAGCATGGTTCAGGGTTAAGCACTTCGGATTTGTAAATGGCAGATTGTTCGTCTGAGTTTCACTTGATGTATAACGTTGAAAATAGAAGTGTATTATTTCTTTGAGCAAAGTTATATAATTTATACATTTCTATGTGCTGTACTGTCTGGAAAACGTTTTTTAAACTAAACAAAACATTGAAAGAGTGTTAAAAACGACAAACATAGTTTGCAATCAGTGTATAGTATATCATTTCACTTGACTCCCTAAAACGTTTAGGGAAGAGCAAGGTAGTTTTTAAATATAGTACAAGTAGGTCAGAATGGTAAACCCGGCTGAGCTGTTAAAAAGTGCTTGTAAGAGAGAAATGGCATTCGTTTCCATTCTGTATGACTGGACACAAAAATTGATTGTGTTAATTTTAATTAATTTGTAATTTTAACAATCTTTTTTTGTGTGCAAAACAATGTGATTAGAACTTGGCATAACAGACTAAAATTGTCATGAAAAATAACCATCTTGTGTATTGCTTTGTCTCATGTTGGAATTTTATCCTAGTCATCATTATGTTACAGCTGCATTGTTAAGTAATAAGCTAACATAACACTTTCTGCCAAATGTTGTCTTTGGCCAGCTTTATTGAAGAGGTGACAAAAACGTATTTAGCCTTTAATCAAGCATGTGAAATCTTTTGCTTGAAACATTGCTTACCTCAAAATAAAGTTCAAGAATTTTTGTCATGTAAGATGCCTATAAGATCATAATTTATCAACTGAATACAACTGTATATACCGCTGGTGAAGCTAGTATAGAGAAACTGGTTTTGAAATATTAGTTTAACACTTTTTTTCATATCAACAGTATACTTCTGGCATTCTTTTATAAGTAGTGAGGGCTTAATAAGAAATGGGAGTACCGGTAACTGTCCAGGTGTAAACAAAAGCAGAATTAGGCTAACTTCAGTAGTTAGTATTGAGCCCCCTTGTTATTACCCTGGCTTACGTATCTAATACCCATCTGTGTCATGACATTGTTATAGGGGAAAACCTACAAAGGCTCCTGTAATAAGTGTAGTAATAAATACCTATCACAACAACATCTACAAATGTATACCAACAATGCCAGAAATGCTTATGAGTTATATGTGTAATGAAAGAGATTTTATAGGTGTAACATGGTAACAACATATAATTGATGCTGTAGAGTATTGTCCATACTTTTTTATTGGTTGTTTCTCAACTCATTTACTTCAGCTATACATCTGTTATGTTCTTTTTGTACTTTTGTGTGTACCATTCCTTGCTATTCATCACATTTGAAACCATGACACTCTGACTCACAGCAAGACTAGTGTATACACCTTTTTATTATATAACACTTAGCCTAATTTACTTATATCCTGGTTGCTTTCTAAAATGTACTTTCTACTACTCAGCCATTATGTTCAGTAGTCATTTCTATAAGTATAAATCTCATATGCATCAGACCCTTCCATTATAAGTCATTGAATTCAAGTTTATGTTCAGTATTTACTACATGTACTACAAATGATAACAAAGAATAATAAATGCAGTATTTAATAGACCCACTTTTTAAATGCTTACATTACATGATGTCATATTTTGTCTTGTTTTGATGGAACATTGATAAAAACTAAATTCATACCATCTCAGTCTGTACAAAGACGTTTACATATAGATCACACATCATCCACCTAGATTGCTAAATATATCATTTGAATTGGACAAAGTTGTTAAATAAAGTGGAAATAACTGATAGCACTGTCTGTTTGTTATATGCACACTTCATGCCACAGGTAGAGTAGAGCATGAGACTTGAGATACAGGGTTCAATATTCCTTGGTGGGTCATTCATCCTTTGTGGTGATGTGCCGGTTATTTGAAAAGAAACTGTTAGTACTGGTTCGAGATATCAGGAACAAATACTGTTTACAAATGTACTGAACACATGCCATTAACAAATTATTGAACTGAAATATTTAGCTATGACATTAAAATCATTAACAAACTAAAACCAAACAGTACAGATTAGTTTCTGAAACATAATTACAAATGAAACATTACAGTGTTGTTGTTGTGTGTCCTCAAAGTCACGATAGTTCATTAATTTATAATGCAAAGAAACACCATTTACTTGAAGTTATCTGACATATATGTGTTGATGGGCTTCATATTATATAGAAACATAATGGAGCACGTCAGTGTAAGTAAACAACTGTCATAATCTAGAATAAATTTTTTCGTTAGTTTAAGTGGTTCTGTCACAGTCAAGCCGCTGACACTGACCAGGTTGACCTCTTGTGTGGACATCATGATCTCACTGACCGTAGAACATGTCTCTAACTGTCACACAGCTGCTTCATTTGTGGTTACCTTTACTTGTAGCATGTGATTTAAATGTGGGATAAGAATTTAACTTTTGATTACCGGTATGTGATACAATCAAAAGGTTAGATTTTGGAATTAGCATTTTTATAATGTTGTAAAATTCGAGAACAGTGAAGTGTTGTTTTTTCTTCAAATGACTCAAACTTTGTGACTTGTTGTCTGACCCTTACTTTAACGATAAAAGCACATTATTTTGCAAGTATCTAAAGTTACTTTTTTCCAAACACAGGATCAAGGTATCTGGAGCTTTCACTCTTTTAATTAATATTAGAATAGAACTTTAAGCTTATACTCAGTACAGACTTTGAACTATTTTACAGATGTTCTAAATTTTGGACACTTTGCACATGTTCCTGCTTCTATCATGTTTCGTAGACAGATACATATTAAAGTACCAGACACATTGGTATCTTCTAATATCACAATAATAGCATGCCTCATATTTTCAAAGTAGCGCCTAATCTGCCTTCATACAGACTTCATGTTTTCATTTAAAGATGCTCATAATAACATGGGATACGTTTCACAACCCAGGCTAGGCTCATGATGACTTTGTGTAGGTATCAAATGACCCAGCAGCACATTCAGTTGTTTCTGCCGAGTGTCTTTTTTGTTGGTTTTTCATTTTAATATCGTAACTTGATATGATAACAAAACCAAGCCTTTTTAAGTGAGATGACTGAGTGTTGACAGTAAAAGCCAAGTATAACGGATATCAACTTTAGATTAACATCTAGATGCTCCAGTTGAATTACTTTCATGAAAATTTGTGATCCTCCCATCCTTTTGTGAAATCTAGCAGTTTGATAAAAAAGCAAACACTAAAACTGAAACACCGTATGAAAAGAAAACATGATAGCTAGTGTTTAAGGATGGCTTAGTTAATTTTCTGTACCCTCCAATCAATATAACAGGCTTGGGTTCATAAAAGAGATTAGAGGATATGCAGTATCTACGGTATATCAGGAACTCCTACTCTGCATAATGGCTCCTACATGTTTGTTTGTTACTTGACCTAATTTGAGACAACTTCAACTTTTAATCCCGGCATGCTAATTAAACAATTAGACATTTCAGATCTTAGTGAGTTAATGAGGTCTTTTCACTGTTTTCACTGAATGCGACGTCTACGGCAGCTGACCGTTAGTATGTATGCAACAAATTGATAAACTTGTACCTCAATATTGACTGTGGTCTCGTGTTAAAGCTGTCCTAGATGTTAACAGTCGTACAATGTTATTAGTACTGATGCAGACATTGATTGCCATTATATTGGGATGATGGTGTAGTTTTCGATCAGCTTGATGACCACCCCACATTGACATTTGACCAACGATGAACAATAAAAATAGTATTTACTTGCAATTTGAGGGTGGGTGGATTTATGGTAGAAAAGCTGATTCATGGCATCGTGGGTACAAGTTATAGGTTTTACCATTTTTATATATGAATACAAAGATTGTTGTACAAGTTTTTGCGAACTCTAAAGATTAGTATCATACAGAGGCTCAGTTGTTTCTAGCCGTAGATGGCAGTTTAATTCAAAATAAGAACAAGTCATACATAAAGTACAGATAGTCATGGTTCAGAGTGTGCTAATTTTGACTTTCCTCTAGATTTAAGATTTTAAATGTAAAACACAACCTTGCTGCTTCTCATAAAAAGGTAACCCTGTATAGAATTTATGTTCTTGTTCAAGTTTTGCTTAAAGTGTCAAGTTTTAGAAGAAAAAAAGTCCATTCATGTTTGAATCTGCAAAAGTGTCAGTGTCAAGCAGGTAAAGGATGAATTTAAGGGACAAAATCATACATAGACTAAAGTTGAACAATTGCGTTTTGTGTGTTTTCGTTGATTTAGTAAAAAGAGGTTAAACAGTGGAGGTACTATAGTTGGACCTTAGTAGTATGTGAGCATTACTGGTAAGTTTTGATGTTGGTGGGAGAGATGTAGAAATGAATGACATGTGTCTGTGAGTACTGGTGGATTAACCAGTCTACACACCTGTTATATTGTATGTGAACAGATGAGAAATGACAGCTGTTTTATCTACTAATTTACAGAGGGCATTGCTGTTTGGTCAGGGCATCGCTGTTTTCTTCTGCAGACTTGGCTTTGTTACTAATACTAGTGTGTTGGACTGGTAATCAGATCATTGGTTGGAACCCAGTGCATGACTTAGTACCGGTTGGTGTCAAGGGAAAGGTCTCTATACGCTATAGCTGGGTCTTGTTGACATTGTGCAGTAATACCATGTTTCGAAATTACATAGTACAATGTATATGGGCAAACTTTCTCTAACTCACCTTCAAACTATCCTTTCTTGCAATATAACTTAATCAGCATTTTGCACTAACAGGTTCGGATGGTTCACTGACTCTAACAAAAAACAAAAACAATGGTCAATTAACATTTGTGTTGATATAGCTGCATTGTTAAAGTGTTGTTTTGTTTTGGATAGTGTAAATTGGTTTCTGTTAGTGTTGGTTGGTTTAGGCCGTGCACATGTTGTTTTGCTTTGGATTATAACGTAGGTTAAAACAGACTTTTTAGTTTTAGAGAGTGTGTTTTTGTAGCCTGCATTATACCACAACAGTTTTGATTGACATTACCTGCCTGTTTGCCCTACCTTGACATTGTCTACCCCACGTGTACATCAAAGTGTCCTAACTGTTCAAGTAGTGTAGGGCTTAATGGCTATAGTTAGTGTACGGTACTTTGTTCTTCCTCTAGTGCTTGATTATAAGTGACCGTATAAAACCTTTTGAAAACGTCTTAACAAGTTATATGAAAGGGAGAGTGTAAAATAGGCTGCTGGTCCTTAGTTCATTAAGTGTTGAAATATTTAGATATGTATTTAAAACTAGTGTGATTTGAGTGTTTGAAAGAAAAGCCTTTTGATAACTGAAAGGTCAATATTTGAACATAAACATTTTTACATTACGTCTTTGTTTCTTGTAACTGGAGATTGAAAAAGTATACCGCTAGTTATTTGTTGAATAGGCGTTTTATGTTTTGGTATTTCACTGTGTTATATTACAGTAAATCTCGATAGGCAAAGTGTTGTGATGATTGATAAAAGTAAAGAAAGAAATGCATTCTGATTGATGGATAAATTGAGGAAAGTTGGAAGATTCTTGGAGGGTGTGCATATATACGACTAATGGTTGATATAAACTGCATTGATTGTGCTTGGTATACTACACTCTTCTAGATTGCATTGATTGGAATATACCTACAGTTTGTTATATACAGGTAATTTTATACAGTTTGTTTTGTCTGTCTGTCTGACGCTTAAAATGTAATTATATTGTTCATCGATAACCAAAATATCTTTGCAGAAAAAGATTCTTTACTGGGAAATCTAAAACCAAAATTCTGTTTCACTCGAAAAGTTAAGTGCGTTGATGGACAACAAAAACGTGGATTAAAGTTTTGTATCTGCCGTACTGGTATTTCATGGTGTCTTGTTCTGTAGAGGTAACAAAACATGAAGTTTAATCAGTAACGGTAGTATGTAATCTACGAAGCTGGTGCAAATCACTCTAACGAAACTTCCCCTGCCAGTATTAACAAGGCACGGAATGTATGTGGCAGTTTTCTGTTGTATGTAAATTGTTGGATTAAAAAGACGGATTAGGTACGCAGTGAACATGACACGTGATGCTTATATTGTTCAACCGGTACACTTTTTCATCTTAAACTACTGTCATGAACCAATTAGCTATGAGATTGTACATACGAAACTTTCAGTTGTGCAGGCTATAGAATTTTAGTTGTGGCTATAGAAGTTGAAATATTTATGTACAAGAATCATGTGCATTGCAAACAGCTAAATATTACGAGCAGCTTTTGGACTTTGCATTCAATATCAGATTTAAAATGTCAAGCGCTAAAATGGGGGATTTATACGTTTCATTTGACATTTATTGTGAAGTGCGTTGGATATGATAATGCCATTTGAATAGCTAGGATTAAGCTAGCCTTTATACAGGGGTAAGAGAATGATTTTATACAATTTATACATGATTTACTACTGTTCAATATTGACAAGATTAAATCATTGGGAATAAATGAGCTCAAGGTGATTTAATAAAAAGCATATAATCAGTTGTGTAATTTTAACAGTTTTGAAAAATAAGTAGTGACTAAGTCTATTTGTAGGGGTGAATGAATGTGAAAGAGTTCTAAATGCTTCTTTGTTTAATTGCACTTAGAACCCTTTTGTGTATATACGGTTATACCCCTTTATTTGTAAACAGAACAAAGGTGAAAGAGACACATTCCTTTACTTACCAAACCCTACTGTGTTTGCGATTTCTTTTACAAGGAGTGACTTTCGGTCTCTTTAAAAAAAGCAAACAACAACATTTACTGAAACCTAACATGGGGCTGTCAAGAAAGTTGAAACCATTTGCCGTACATTTTATTTTGTTTAGTGAATTTTAGTTTGTTTAGTAGTAACTCGGTCATCTATCAGACAAAGTAAAGGCGATCTGGTTGATAAATATTCAAATGGCAGACTGACAACAAAATTACCTTTCCAAAGCAAGATGGGTGCTCTGTTATATTTGAAAGGCTGGAAATAGAATGGGCTGTCTGAATGATTTTAAAATATTGGTTGAAGATAATGTTCAGCCTTGGGTTCAAATTACTACAACAATAAATTACTAATACAGCCAAAGCCCAACTATTTGAAATGAAGTTGGAGTATTGTGTTAAAAATCTGTTCAATTCTGTAGCTTCCATTTTAGTAGAAATTTTAAGTTGTTACTGGAAAAATCACAGCAAGTAACTAATTTTCCATCTACAGAAATATTTGGACAAAACAACAGTGAATAAAATACCAACCCAAGCATAAGCAGAACCTTTTTTTGTAAATCTTAATACAGTACATCTATATATAAGTGTTTAGTGTCAGCATAGAGGATAGTATCAAACTAGTGTCAAAAGTATCAAATAAAATAATAGAATAAATAAATAAACCTATGATAATTTAGTAAACATTGCACAAGATGTACTGTCTATATGTGTTGGAGAATCTGATATTCAACTGTTCTGATTTAGTTTTTATTTCATTTCTGTCTCTATGATTATATGGTCTTTTTTTGCAGATTTACAAGTTCGAATTCTGTGTTTGCCATCACCTATAAGGGTTTTAGATTTTTGAAAGAACACATGTCATGTTGTGTTATTGTAGAGTCTAAAAGTTCCAGCCGTGAAAGTTACATTTGAGATGTTCAAGACTTGAGATATCTGTACAGCTGCAAAAATAGGTTTCATAAAACATGTGGTAACTAAGAATTTTCAACCATTGCATAAAGATAGTTGAGTGATTTGTTATTTGTAAAACTTTGATTGTTCAGTCCTCCAGAATACTATTGAACAATGTTAAACCTCGCTATATACATGTATGTGATTACTGCGAATTTTAAAATGCTTTGTAATAAAAAAGAGTAATTTTACACTAATACAAAAGAAACTGATCCATAGGTCATGACTGGTAAAAGATTGTTCGGTCAAGTTAATATATTGGAAACTTTACTATAAGCAGAGAACAAAATAAGTTTTCCGGACCAGTTAAAATTTAAATGTCTTTTGCGATATTTGCATTTACTTTAACTAACTCATCTTGTATCCGACTCTCTGTACAGTAGGGTATAGCCTGTAAATCTTGACTCTGTACAGTAGGGTATAGCCTGTAAATCTTGACTCTGTACAGTAGGGTATAGCCTGTAAATCTTGACTCTCTGTACAGTAGGGTATAGCCTGTAAATCTTGACTCTGTACAGTAGGGTATAGCCTGTAAATATTGACTCTCTGTACAGTAGGGTATAGCCTGCAAATCTTGACTCTCTGTACAATAGGGTATAGCCTGTAAATCTTTGGCTGGTTTACTGCTATCTCTTGCATACTTATTAATGGCAGACTCAGAGATTATCCATGGCCTCAATAATTGGCTGTATGAGGTATTTTGTCTGCTTTACGATGACAGGCGTTCCGGTGAAAGTGAGTTGTTAGTGATCATCTCATGTAATATCACCCAGCATTTATCTTGTAGTATCAGAGGTCTCTATTGTTTTGTAGGTCTGTCGGAAGAATAGCTTAAGTGTTCAACCTTCATCTTACTCACACTGGTTGGCTCCGTTTCAGTTTGGGAGGTCACTTGAGGGTGTACACTTTCACTGGTGCTGGTTTCCTTTAATCTATGATGTTTTGCAAGGTTTTTGTTGTTTTGAGTTTGTTAGCTATTTAGTTAGGGTCAAGGTTAGGTATTGTTGTAATCTTGGTGTTATTTGTGGTTGAAAGTTGTTAGCTTCATTTAGATTTGCTCAGTTTTCAAAGACTTGATGTTTATTGCAAGTTGTCTCTCTTCAAACACTGAATTGATAAACTCTTATTTTTCTGTCGACAAATCTCAGACCTTTCTTATAATCAACCTTCCTCTCTGACAGTTGAGCCCTTACAGTTCTTAGACAACACCAGAGACCACATGTTTGGTTAGATCAAATTCAATGTATGTTTAATGTTGTATATCTGGATAGGACAGTCTTTATTCACCAATAACCTCCAAAGCTACATATGACCTTTATGTTTTCATGTTGGGATACCATAAAACACACCAAACAAAGAACCAAGCACACCTTATAGCCTTAGCTTGAGGACATGATATATGTGTATCTAGTCATAGCTTGTCATC
>ENA-OREC01000384-OREC01000384.1-marine-metagenome-genome-assembly--contig:-NODE-384-length-16545-cov-13.406000_pt1 | contig 16545 bp, 6 predicted proteins | sample MGYA00248626_ERZ508543 | MGnify/ENA primary metagenome ERZ508543 (study PRJEB26211, sample SAMN05518279) | marine metagenome | isolation source: Puget Sound, Washington, USA | host: Bankia setacea...
AGAGAGAGAGAGAGAGAGAGAGAGAGAGAGAGAGAGAGAGAGATAGAGAGAGACGGGTTTTCATTGTTTTCCATCGACTGACAGCTGTGTGTTGATTGACATTGTCTGCACCATGTCGGGTATACTGAACTTACATTAGCATGGCGTATGTCAACATTTCTAAAAGCATTATTGATATCAAACGTAGACTATTTTCTCTCTGACATACCCTGTTGATCAAAGTGAAACATACCTTGGTGCGAGCTACAGCCCCTAGAAACTTCAGGTAGGGGGCTTATCTAAAGAATGTTTTCAAGCAGCCTAACTGTATGTATCGCTAAACAGTTCGCTGGCTATAACTGATAACCAGGGACACTATCAATCTGTTATTCCAACACTCTGTATTTACATTCCCACCTCATAAATATGCATAAAGCTGCCGAGGACAACGATTGGGAGATGAAGTGTGTGTTAGAGGGATTTGCGGTCTGAGCATTTTTGTAAGTTGGTTGCACTCATTGTATTCGATATTGAATGGAATAACAATGCGATAACATAGTAAATATACAATACAAGAAAGGCGTGTCGTTAGTTATATTGTTAGCATATGTTATACCAATGTATTGCCCACACTACTGTAACATGCACACAGTTCAACGTTATACATATCTGTATTCTGTAAACAACCTGAACATAACGTCATCTAACATACATGTATAGCGATGAAGAAAGACAACAAAAATAACTATAAAGAACACAAATAATATTAGTCTGTTAACTACATTTAAGTACTGTGTTCGATGAAGTGAATTTAGAACAGGCATTTAAGACAATGCACTTACTATATTGAAACATTGTTCTGTCAAGATAGTACGCAAGTATTGTAGGAATGTTCACATTGGCTGCAACTTGCAACTGCAATTTGAAACATAATATAGGTCTTCATTTAGAACATGCTCGTATTTCGGTGAGAACTTTACCACATGTTTGTCCTTGCCCATTCGAATTCAAGTGCACTTATAGTTAATGATATACTATATTTGGATTACTAGAAACATGTTTGAATGGGTCAAAGAATGTTAATAGGAACTACAAAACAATGTGTTTTAACGTTATTGTTATTTTCACATTGTACATATAACTAACGAGTGTATAATATCTGCTATTCCGGACTAGTGATTTGGACTGGTTGTAACTAGTTATGTACCAAAAAAACATTGACGCAAACATGTAATATTAAAGGTTCAATTGATCTGTTCAGAGGTGCTTACCAAACACTGCAGTAAAAGAAAGCGGTCCTGCAGCGCAGTTTGACTAGGAATACTGTAGCTGAAAATATAAAATATAGTTCTAAAAAATTAGCATTTTACAAGTCAGAAACAGAACGAAAATAGTCAAGCACGCAGACGGTTAGATTGTCGATCAGAAATGAACCCATTCTTGCGACGACGTGAGCTTGTTTGTACTGATTTTTCATTCTTTCACCGCCATGGTTTGTATAAATTGCATTGTTGGAGGGTATCTTCACAAGTGTCTGTACATTGAGGCAGCGCGTGTGTCTAATGGAAACTGAACTCAATTAATCGATAATACTGTAGGTTTTTATTGCAATATGACACAGAATCAGTCGATTGTTTGGGATGCATCAAAGCTAAGCAAAGGGGGAAGTGTTGAAATGCTACCATTTGAATTGGCAACAGACTTATGTCGAGTCATCGTGACTTTCCGAACATACATACGTACATACATATCATATAACATAGTTTAGATAGCCTTTGGTCTATTTTCAAAATTCAGCTCTCTACTCTTATGATCGATTCTTTCTAAATTAATCAAGCTTTTCGTTCAGCTGGTGTTCATCACTCCCCTTTGAAACGAACGGTTGCATTTTGAATCTCACCACGTTTCGGTAATTGTTGAACGCATTACAATGAAAGTTGAATTGTACAAGGTGGTTTGTTCTACTGTTACAGAGATGATGAATCTAACAGTGTGTAGTGTTACATGACTTCGTAGTGTTAAAAGTATAATTACATTTATAATACCCACATCAGAAAGGCAGATATAGGGTATACCAAAGGACCTTACCAATGGGGCGACACGAGTAAACCAACACGTGTTCTATTAAAACTCTTTTATGTCCAATAGTTGATTGATATACTATAAAATGCACCTTTGTTACAGATGAAATTGTCTATTTTACCAACAGTCTCCCGAGAGCAGAGAGTAGCATACTATGTAACCTAAATTCTCGAGTATATGGACTGAAGCATCAAAACCAAATTAGCATGCATCACTTAATACCCATAATATAGTGTTATAATGCAATGTAGATGACATTTGAACCAACTGTTTAAGAAATAAAACATCGGTACCGGTGTTTAAGTTTTATTCTAAGACGGCAATACCGATTGTACCTCTATAATGCTCTGCACTAGGTTTTTGAAAAGCTTATATTGACATGATGTTGTTTGGTTACGCGGACTGTAAAAGTAATACGCACGGACCTAGAGCACGGACCCATATATTAACGGATACATAATACACAGTTCGTTTCCTTCTTTGTGCATAGAAGAACATCACGGGACCGTTTTAGAATGTAAATTAAAACAATGAAATCCACGTTTTGTTATAATGCGTGTGTAGCTTGAATTGACAATACGTGTTATGAGTTTACATGTACTTTGCAAAACATATAGCCCCGCCGTTAAAATCACTTATTTGCAATATTTCGCCTGAATTTTTTTTGTAGTTCATCATTTTGTTTGTGTGTGGGTTGTTTAAATAAAAAGTGTTAATGAATTGTGGTTAAGAAAGAAAAGGGACCGCGAACAAATATATACGCACAAACATTACAAATTTAAAAATTGTGCGCTTACATGCTCAATAATGTATGCACTTAAGGGGTGGCGTGGCGGAGTGGGTTGCACGTCTCACTTGTAATGTGGAGTTCGTGGGTTCGAGCCCCATCAAAGGCCCCCGTTGTTTCCTTGAGCAAGAAACTTTACCCTTATTGCTTAGTACCGTTTGGTCCCAGGAACGGATTCGAGCGTGATTTCACAATCGAACTAAAATCAGTTGAGTGCCTTATGGAAGAGTGACTTAAATGTCAAATAAGCCCCCTCGTTAAATATCATCACAACCAAAACTAAACAGTTGCAAACCTTTCCCATTGACATTAGGTTAAATACAATATATTGAGAGAATGTCCCTGATACATATGTATAACTAACCTACATGTAGTATAGCCAGTTATGTTAGATATGACTTATCTAAAATATGTACCCATACTTTCGTAGACTTTTTATTAAAACAATTATTTCTGATCAAACTTTAACCGGAAGTGATATATCTAAATATAGAAATGCACTGAATTACTCGATGACAGTATACATGCGTTAGTCAATACTGTATTATTCATGATAACTGATGTTTACTTGCTTGCTTGCACATTAATTGTAGCAGTTTAATTAATCGCTAAAATGATTTGTTTCTGTTTAGCTGTAATAATGTTTTCTTATTATTTAGATAATTCGAAACACGTCTCGCTTGGAAAATATGCCTATCCAATTGTACACACACTGCTAAAACGTGTACATGTTTACGGACATATATAACATAAAAATAGAAGGCATCTTGAATTAACTATGGTAAATAACTGAAGAAAATGGGTAAGACTCCGCTCCAATACAAACAGCAGGCAATAGATCCAACGACGCGCCTTTCTTTTGAACAACACTATAGCGATAGCGGGTAATGATAAGCGTAGTGTCGTCTGCTACAGAATAAGTTCTTAAATCCTACACACTATAAAGAGATTTTTTTTATTCATGCATAAAGGCCCTGAGTTACGTATACAGGTCGAGAAAAGAAAGCAAACTCATGATAACTAACCATAGACTAGGAAATGAATTGCATCAGTTTTGCACTCAGTTCGTTAAGATTGAAATTTATTCCAATTGTCCTCGAACCGTGGCTTAGGTATTGACAGTAAAAAACGCAGAATTAATCATAAAAGGGAAATTAAAATGGCTGCTAATCTGTTAACTGGCTGTAAAACTTGTATCTCTGAGGTAAATGCATTTTTCTAATTTCCTTTTTTTCGCTATGTTCAATTCCAGGCTAGAAAAAAATAACATTGTCTGCCAGGCGTGTTACATGTCTCATTATTTTAGTTAGTTTATGCGATATTTATCTGCATTTGCGTCTTCAATCTATTCTCTAAATCACCAATTGCACGAATACCCATATATGTATATCAATAAACGTTTCCCAGTGAAGGAATTTCCAATCAACCTTTATTCGGTAAGTTTCCATAACATTGACGATATGGTTTCATAAAAATACCCCAAAAGATAATAAAACAAGCGTGAACGTTTTTATTTGAAATGCGCAAAACCGTATTTTTTTAAACGGCAGTAATATGAAAAAAGGCAAAACAGTCCTAGTAAATTAAAGAAAAAAACAACAATATACTGTATTTTAACGTGCCCGTTAGCAAAGGACCCGTTAACTATATACATCAAAGACAAAACAAAATAGTTAAAAAACAAGACTAACACTGTGTTTTATAAATGAAATATTAGTATTCAAACAAGAAAAGAAGAAAAAACACCAACAACAACACAGTGGCAAGAAGAAAGAGGGAAACATGTAAAGTACGAGGCTAAAACGAAACAGATGCATGCATACTTGATAAATATAACAAAATTGACTCTTACCTAACTGTAGATTTCAAGCTGACATAAAAACAATAAACATCTGTTTTAAATACAAAGTTCGGCAGGAGTAGCTAAGCAGAGGTTGAACGATTACCCCTCATTATACTGCTCGTCTCTTTGATGATTTCAGCGAGCGTAGTTACAAAACACAGCTCACCTTTACATTGAATGACTATTTGGAGTTCTGTTCATTTGTCTGAATTACTCCAACCATACAGTGGGAGAGTTCGCTTCAAACACGCTGATTCACTGATACGTTGGTTTGTAGCAATATTTCATACATGAAGTAATCTCTGTATTGTACGATGTAGTATACGAGTACTGGTATTTCTTGACCGCACACTGACCGTTACATAATGTTAGGGAAAGTGTACGGAGAAAACTACATGGCCGCATCATGAATACTGGTGTATAATTGTTGTAATTGAATGTGTTAACGAATCACTGTTGCATTTGCATTTGTTCTCGGAAAATATTGTAATGAGTTATAATAGATGGTTCGGGGTGAAGGTTTGAGATATATGGGGGCCTGTTGCTGACATAGCGTGGTGTACATAGTCCGTCAGAACGTTACCTTCTACATGGCTATTACTGTCAAAACAAGAAACGTAGCTCGCTTTCAACGTCACGTGATAGTTTAAACAGATCGCCATCAACACTTCAGTGACAAAATAAAAACCTTGTTGAAGATATGTATATACAATTGCAAACATGTAACGCCATAAATCAATCTTGGGACACATACTGAGGTCGTCTCGACCCTTCGGGGGGTATTGCTTTCTTACGGGTTGGCCGGAAAAATAATTTATAGATGTGAAGATTTAAACACGGTATTTTCTTATCTGTTATACTTATATCTATAGGACATCATAAATTTTACTTTATCAAAGGATCGGACAATGCAAAAGTTGTTCGAACATATTATTCAGACAGCAAAGGTTAACTTTTTCGTTCAGATGCCCGATGGTCATTTTGATGTATTGAAGAGAATTATAGCGGCCTCTTTTGATGTGGACGGCCGCGGCCTTTATGATTGTCTTCGCACCTCCTTTGCAATTAAGTAGTCAATATTGGCAGTAAAACAGATACTTTAGACAGGTTAACTTCGCCGACTATCATTATTCGTTTACGTTTTATTACCGCTGGGACGGAGAAATCTATCGAAACATCAAAAACAAGTAAATTACAAAATTGAAATGAAAACAAATCAGAGTTGATGAATTAATTTAATTTTAACACACGTCTGAGACTTAGCCACGAGTGTCTGGTTTACGATGTTTGCGACACTGTTTGTTTTTTACTTTATGTTGTACAAAAAACATGATGAGTAAACAAAATCTCACAAAACGAACATTATAACTGATTGTATGGTATTTATAGCTGTCCCTGGAGTGCTGGTGTACTTTTAAATATACATGGAGAGTAGTGTCGTGCCTAATGCATGCTTAAATGATAAAACACTTAATATGGAAATATTAAATCAAGCTAGGTGCACATTTAGAAACTTATTCAGAATTATTAAAGTATAAAATTAAAACTTTGTCTTTAAGCACTTTCAGCCATTTAAATTGATTGTTGTCTTGTTTTATATATTTCCGGGCTGTTTGTTTAGAATATTTTTTTGTCTAAGCCGAGTTCTGTCTTTTTTCTGTTTCTTAAGATCTCAAACACATAGGCCTTAGTTTGTATTTTGTTTTCAGATATCTTTATTAATGTATACTTGTATATACGTAATAGTCACCTATCTTAAATGAAATCAGATTTTAAAAACACACACTTTATTTTTTTTATTTTTTTTCTACTTTTATATATATTAATGTACATGTGCTAAAATATGAAATTTATGATGTGTAAAATTTTACAACACCTTTGACATAGTACGAACTGAAATCAGTTGATTTTGTTGAGGAAGGCTGGGTTACTGATTTACTACTTCTATTTGTCAGAGTTAGTCACTTGAATATTGACGAGATTTTCAATAATTCATACATGACTATACATGATAAATCTCAAAGTTAGTCAATTTTAAAGTAATGGTCACATTAACTTTTTCCACATATAGACATTGTCAAAAGAAGGGCACTATAAATAACGTTTATAGACATTCAGACGCCGAAAAAGGAAGCTCACTTATCCGAATTAAATATTCAATGATTATTCTGACTTGAGAAAAAATACAAACTTTAAATGGTGCATGAAGACGATTTTACGAAATAATGCAATTCTTGTTGGTAAGATATCGACGTTGTCAAGAAGAAATCGACTGTTTACTTCCAAACACAAACTTAAAAGAAAACTCAATTAAGATATTCGATAAAACCGAAGTACAATAATTACTCCGGTTCTTATAATTATTGAACGTGAACCAATGGAATCATTTAACTAATAATTTAATCTCATAGTTGCTTCTTTTCAACTCAACTTTTAGAAATGATGAACAAAACACAGTTACCCACATGTTGATAGTAGACGTTTTGGACGCAATATCGAATGAAGATATCGTTTGACCGCGATAGAAAAATAAATGATATACAGACAATAAAATGAACTAGCTCCAATATTCTGAGTGCATACTTTACAAATAAACGTATCTTGTTTATACAATATATAGAAGCACGGTATATTTATTACAACTGAAATCATTTTTTTAAACTACCGATTTCTTACTTAAAAGAGCGTATTATAATTACTGTTCATTATAATAATCAACACACGTGGTACTAAAATGTGTAGAGTGAAACAAAACATGATCGCTATGTTTATATTACAACAGTTTACAATTCATTTCCTACGTAAATATGTTAACACTGTTGTTATAGCATTCGTTATTTATAATTTACATTGTTAAGAGCATGCTAATAAATTAAATGTACAATATTAAACGTGTAAATAATGAATGAAATAAGAAGTGGTTTAAGTATACATACATCTATCTGGATAATATTATGAAGAATGCATCCTTTACACTATCAGTACAAATACAGGATCATAAGTTTAAAAGCTGCAATTCACATACAATTGATTATTCTCTCCTTTATTTTCAGCGGAGATAACATACGAGCAGAAACGGACACGGCAAACTTACACTCGCTACCAAACACTGGAACTTGAGAAGGAATTCCACTACAACAGATATCTAACTCGACGTCGACGGATAGAAATTGCTCACATGTTGGGCCTCACCGAACGACAAATCAAAATCTGGTTTCAAAATCGCCGAATGAAGTGGAAAAAGGAAAATAACATCCCTAAACTAACCGGGCCCGATCGGTCAAAACCGGAAAACGATTCAGAGAGACCTCGTGAAATGACGTCATCTTTGTTAGGTGACGTAGAGGACGGTACTTCGTGCTCTCCTTGAAACAGCGACACTGATGACGTAGTCTGTGACATTATTATTAAACTGCTGACCTCTGCAGATATGTTGGACGTAAGGTCACGTGACTGTGTATAGCTGATACATACGGACACTGGCATTCAATGCGAGCTGACCGATGTCCAGCATCACCGCGCCAAAACACTGTGTCATGTGTAAGTTGAATGTGCCGGTCAAGTCAGGCAAACAGTTCGAGACTATATAATACTTACCATAGGTGCGGTCCACAAAGCCATGTCAGGCACGAGACACAAATTATACTATTGTGTTCTGGTAAAACAAAACTACTAGTAAGGTAATTTGTACTCACACAACGTTCTAGCGACGCGTGTGAGTGAAACAACAACCGGGAGTCACGTTACGCCATTTCCTCATATGGTATCACGTGATGTCATTTAAGAAAGTGTTGTTGTCTCCGAAACGAACTCAGGGTATAATATATGATGTGTTTTATATATGCTTGCATTAGTAGTCATTTTACTTTGACTCGGCTATATTATAGTTCCCACTGTATAATTATTAAAAAAAGACATTATATTATGTGCGGTTATAATTACGTTCACTTTCATAATTCTATAGTAGCCGCTCACTGTTCTTACTGGTGTCATTCTACTGTTGTTTTCTAATTCGTGATCAAAGCATTGCGATACCCAGTAATTTACTTTGCATTGCATTCGGTCGGTGTTTTCACGAAGATATAGCTGACCTATGTATGGTATTAGTTTTGTAAAACATCATGCATTAAATACAGACACAACAACAAATGCTAGTTATTATCTGGATATTTATCTGACTATTTATTTAACTTTTTCTGAGGTGATTTTCTGTGAAATTTACAATATATGAGTGCTCGCGTAATTCGAAAATGTTTATCATAATGTGTCGTATGTTAAACTCTCTTTCTACGCAAAACTTAATTCTTAAAATTAGTTTCATTCCAGTAAATAATCGAACAACAAATTCGGTATATGCCACAAAAAAAACACAATACATACAACCAAACTAAGTCAACTCACGTTGAAATTAAATAAAACGGTTATAGACCAGACATGGGCCACCGTGCACAAGTTTATATAACTTTTGGGAATGACTAATTTACTATATATGTAATTTAATTGAAACATGACCGTTAACTGACATCATTCTTAAAATTAAAAAGGTACTAAATTGAGGTACACATGTATACATAATTTAAATAAAATGAGATCAGAATACAGACTTTTGCAGACTTGCTTTTACACATATATTTATTGTTGATATTCGATTAAAGACTGTAACTGAGTTGTGCTCACCCAGCCACTAATTGAAGAGTCACATGTAAAGTGTTCATCTGTATGCATTCGCTAAACGCTTATCCGTTAATGGGTTAAACGTATGGTGTATTTTATTTGAATTGAATATCTCGATTTACTGAACTGAACTGTGCATGCATCTTAAAAAAAACACACACGATAATTGTTACAGCAAAACAAAACAGTTAGTATTTGGTATTTTTGTCATTTGTTCTTCAAGAGTGTGTATTTTCAAGAAGCTATATAATTAACGCAGCATTTGTTTCAGTAACAACAAATCCGTATAAATTGTCAGATAAACACATTTCAAACAAGAGTGTACGGATATCTGAATATTGTATTCATAGTTTTCGTTTGTTTTTGTTCGATGAATGTGAAATTGATCTTCTCCAGATTGGTTTGAAAACAATTGCATGAATTGATCAAGGATTTAATTACACTATTAATATAAAGATATTGGTTTCAGGTAATGCATTGTGTTCCCCAGCCTCATATTCAGCATTTATATTATTTCACCGTAATGTTAGAAATCATCAGTTCATATATCAAACGTGTATAAATAAAACTGCCAGGAATGAGAGTTGATGGACAGCTGTGAAAGTGACCTTCTATAGATGCATGTATTGAAGCATTTGTGTTACAGCAAGATGCGTGAGTGAGTATGTTCATGATTGGTGCCCCTTTTTAATTGTATATGTAATGTACATGTAGTAAACTTTGTTAAATCTCAAAAATAAATAATATGCAAACATAAAAACGATTTCTTATTTTTTATGTATGCAATATTTAATGTTCTGCACCTATCGTATTGTATGACGTTGTGCAAATCAGCAGTCTGCATGCACTCAATGCTCACACTTATATTTGTTTAATAATATGTACACCGGCATAGTTTTTTAAAAATCAAAAAATGATAGGAGCACGCAGTTAAAGAAAGGATACATCCTTGGGATATACGACTCATCTTTAAGCCCATTCGTATACATGTATATGTGGATCTGTTCATTCCAATAATTTACACTAATTTAGCCTGTTTCATTTACACTTTTACTTATAATTTAGCCTGTTTCATCTACACTTTTACCTATCATTTAGACTGTTTCATCTACACTTTTACTTATAATTTAGCCTGTTTCATCTACACTTTTACTTATAATTAAACCTGTTTCATCTACACTTTTACCTATAATTTAGCCTGTTTCATCTACACTTTTACCTATAATTTAGCCTGTTTCATCTACCGTTTTACCTATCATTTAGCCTGTTTCATTTCCACTTTTACCTATAATTTAGCCTGTTTCATCTACACTTTTACTTATAATTTAGCCTGTTTCATCTACACTTTTACCTATCATTTAGCCTGTTTCATCTACACTTTTACTTATAATTAAACCTGTTTCATCTACACTTTTACTTATAATTTAGCCTGTTTCATCTAAACTTTTACCTATCATTTAGCCTGTTTCATCTACACTTTTACTTATAATTAAACCTGTTTCATCTACACTTTTACCTATAATTTAGCCTGTTTCATCTACACTTTTACCTATCATTTAGCCTGTTTCATCTACACTTTTATCTATAATTTAGCCTGTTTCATCTACACTTTTACCTATAATTTAGCCTGTTTCATCTACACGTTACCTATAATTTAGCCTGTTTCATCTACTATTTTACCTATAATTTAGCCTATTTCATATACACTTTTACCTATAATTTAGCCTGTTTCATCTACACTTTTACTTATAATTTAGCCTGTTTCATCTACACTTTTACTTATAATTAAGCCTGTTTCATCTACACGTTACCTATATTTGGCCTGTTTCATCTACACTTTTACCTATAATTTAGCCTGTTTCATCTACACTTTTACCTATAATTTAGCCTGTTTCATCTACCCTTTTACCTATCATTTAGGCTGTTTCATCTACACTTTTACTTATAATTTAGCCTGTTTCATCTACACTTTTACCTATAATTTAGCCTGATTCATCTACAGTTTTACCTATCATTTAGCCTGTTTCATCTACACTTTTACCTATACTTTAGCCTGTTTCATCTTCACTTTTACCTATAATTAAGCCTGTTTCATCTACACTTTTACCTATAATTTAGCCTGTTTCATCTACACTTTTACTTATACTTTTAATTTAGGTTAATATACACTGTTACATGTTATTATACTAATCAGGCATGCTTAAAAACACGGAATCTATAATTTACCTTTAAATCTACAGAAACATCAAGTTTATTAAAAATAACCCGCAATAGATCTTAACTGTGGTCAGCACTGTTGGTGTTTAACATTGAATTGAAGTCCTTGATAACGAAATCAAGCCCGGGGAATAGAAAACATACTGTTGGGACTTTATACTGTTTGCATATCAAATATTCACATTGACTCAAACAGTGTCGGACATAAAAGTATATGACCATCATTCAATAAGATACAAATATACATAAAACACGCTACACTTGAATGTAACACATATACATGATTGAAGCAAATACATAATTTTGAAAACAATTCAACACTTTGTATGTGTTAGTTATTTGAAGAGGAACCACTGTTTCTCATAACACATTGTATACATAAATATGTACTACCAGAAGAACACATCAATTATCTATAGTCAATTATACAAGTTCTAGCAATACTCATCATGTTCAGCGTTGTGGCAATAAATAAACACATTATTTTGTACATGACCATACTAGTCGAATTATGCATTTAATAATATTAAAGTGTCGGCTCAATATATGTGTTCAATAATCCACATTTTAAATTTGATACTTCGTACCGTTCACTTGCTGGCAGTATAAACATTACGTTAAACGCGTTCTAATTCTCTACTATGCATATTTTAATCGAAATAGTTCACACTCAGAAGTATAAAACAAATAACAAAACCCCTCATAAATGTTATATAATTATAGATATCGTTTATATATGGTTTCATACAATTTAACACTAACATTCTATTCGCAAGCAATGTCGCTTAAACGCATGTGTAATTCGTAAGTATTGTATTATAATTTTGTCAATCTTTGTTCTCGTGCACATCTGCCTTGTTGTGTCTAATACATGTTCACCACTGCAGTGACTAGAAAACAGAAGGTTAACAACCAGAAAACACTGTCCTTATATGCAAAACGTGTTACTTTGCAATCCGAACATGTGCGTTTTAATCAACTAAATCAACCGATGGATTAAATTACGTCAACTGTTTTTTTTCTTCACTACTTCGAATGTCTAAAAGCATTTCTCGAACATCACCATGCTAGTAACAAGTTACACGTGCCTAACACTTTTAGACGGCATGTCACGTGACAACAAATGTATAAAAAGGCACCAATATTACAAATGAGTTTTAGATGTTATTTTTTGTTGTAGAACATTTTTGTTTCTGGATTCGGGATGTAACATGGAAACTGTGGCATGTGTGTTCATATCCTCTTTATCTGGTAAAACGAGCTTCATCTTGATTTCGTGTCGTCTAAGAGTTTAACATCAGTTCTCTACATGTTCTTTCGTTTCAAGCTAGATGTGATCATCCTCCATTAGCCGTTGCTTCCACGTAAGTTTCCTTGTCGGGTTGTTTGGTTACAGAACGATAGATGGCGCTCCTTGATGAAGTGATGCCCGTGCTCAAACTCGCGAGGTTTTCTTTGATAATAGGTCGTTACAAGCCTTTAATTAAAGCTCGTTCTTACATTAAACATTCTCGTACATCTTTATCTAATGGGCAGTATTCACGATACAGTTCAATATTGAGCATTCACACCATAGAAACCGCTTCGACCACAATAATAGCATAGCCAATAACTTCCAGCAGTTGTGTCTTGTATTCGGAATAACACACTTAAAAAACTCAACATATGTACATATTTTGAAAAGAATTTTTTACATATTGAAAGATGCACACACAATATAACAGTTATATGAGCGTACCTGCGCGTAGTCCTGATGGTGACTCGCAATTAAACATTGAGACGAACTTTTGACCCATGGCCTTAATTGGAACCATTGTAGGTAGACGATCAATTAATGGGCCATTTTCATTGTAACAGCCCAAGACATGAAACCAGTATAGTAAATCAAACATACCCATGGTCACAATTCTTTGTACAAGATGCAAATTGCTCAAGGCGGCTGCACACAGTTTACAATTGCACGTGCCCTACTGTGTTATACTCCTCATTCAACGTGTTAAACAATGTCTGACAACTTTAACGTTTCTAAAGACATTGTTGCTTAAGGTCTAACTCACAGTCACAGAGAAGTACAGAATGATTGAGTTGTATTAGGTAATGAGTGGGAGATTGCAAATCTATTGTGGTCGGTAAATATGTTTCAGATAACGTTATCAAGTAGGAAAATGTCGCCAGAAAGAGTAAATGAGAAACTTCGTACATCTTGCTTTAAGTGAAGATACAGATAAAACTAAATCAATAGCAATTGCTGAGAAAGATTTCTATGTTGGTTTTTGTGTTTTAAGTTAGAATCGGTGGCTTTTTGTGCATTTCCTGCGAACAAAACCAAGCTACCGGAGCCGGAGAGGTGATACTTGTTCTATTTTAAACAAGTCTTCTTCAAAACTGATACAGAATCTACAGATAATGATTTCATTGCCTGTCGTAAATAGAGGAGCACACTTCCCCCAACGAGTATTTTATAAACAGCCTACAAGACAAAGCCATTTACCAACCTGAAACCCAAAGCAAGCCGACGATGCCGTGCATTTAGAAAAAGACATTACATTAACTCATAACATCGTGTTCAAGATGGCTGACATTTTTTCCTGAAGTTTTGATGGATTTTTACCTTTATTGAATAAATTGCTTTAGAGAAAAAAAATAGTTTGCTGAAAACCCATTACTGTCTTTTCTCTTTGGACAGGCAGTGATAACAGGTCAACGATCCAAGAAGGTTTTAGACCTTAACAAAAAAACGCTCCCTTTTATTTCTTAAATTATTCTAAACGTGAGAAAACCTTTTTGCTAATACACATGATGACTTTGTTAACCAAACCGAGACATTTCCATTAAAAGATGTTGGGAAATAAAAACATACTTTGTTGAAACCGTTTGAACCTGTTTAACTTCTTTCCAATATTTAACCCACATACATGACGAATCATTTCTTAATCCAAAATAATAAATAAATCGATTTACATAAAAAAATCACTAACTTTGATATCAAATTTGCCAAAAAAAGGTACCTCTTTATGTGACCATTTGTGTATATTTTCGTCTTAAAACTAGACTGTGTATATTTACATTTAATACATATATTGTTATATAATGGGCTCCTTAAGTATTTAACATGTAAATAATTTAGTTTTATATCTTACTCAAACGATGTAATTCGTTACGCAGTATTCCGAGTGGAAACCATATATAGATACACTATCCACCATCTATATAAACTGAATATGTTGTCAACTCATCTTGATTTTGTAGCGATGCAAATATGTTATTTCAGTGTTAACTTAGCTTCAATGTTATTGTCATTGATGCCCATTGAAAATAGTCTTCTTCGGTTGTTTATTATATATTATTTTGATTAAAAAACAAACTATTTTGTCCACAGAAACTTCTTGGAATACATAGTTGTTTTCAATTTAAGTATTACAAGTCGGCTTACACTACAATCATGATTTCCATACATACTCATCGGATTAGGTTAATGCTATGCTACCATGAATACATTTGCCCTTTTTAGTTGTGCATATTTCGAATCAATAACCTAGGGAACACGTGTTTATAACGAACTACACATCGATGGCAATTACGTACCACACCGTTCTTACACACTCAGTTAGCTTGTCTGATATTTCTGACTACACGAACTGTGGTAGCAATATAAGGTTCAGTTTTGTAACAATAACGGGTCTGTAGGACGAAATACCGTGTCTTGCATAATATTAACATTTATTATCATTGTTCTCGTGACATGCTTGTAAGGGAAGATGAATTTTGTTAAGGCAAAGAAAGATGTTTTGGGGACACGTTATAATTAGGCAAACACGTTAAATATGCTATTGACATTTTGGTCGCATTGATGTAACATTGTTATACATGAATGACCGAACGAATGGACACTTTGACAACAGAGTCAACGAGGTTTATACGAGTGTAGGTAAGGTTGCTATATCAACTTAAGAAATGGAAAAGTTGGACTCACGTGGTTTTCACCTTTGACATATTAGATCATCGAGTTAAACACTTCGAGTATAGTGTGGACTTCCCTACAGTAGGCGTTGGTAGGAGCAGTTTCAAAGATCAGAGACAAGAACACAAAAGATATCCAATCGATTGTACCAGCCACGGTACTGATCATGGAATTGGTCTGCGTATACTTATCTGGAAGTATGTATGTAAGTCACTAAATATTTAGAAACTCCTTTTTTATTATTCATCCGACTCCGCACACATGAGCAATGGATTCAAAGGAATAGCAAATGGGCTACATTGTGTATGGACTCACAGCCTGAATGAATTATTGTTGAAACTCTTGGCATTGGTCAACTGCAAAATCCTAGCATGGCAAAACCCGAATCGCTGACAACAGAAGTACAGTTATATAGTAAAGGGCGACAACTGTGATATAATGTTTAAATGTATTGAAACTGTTGTCTCCCTTTAAAACTTCTATTACACGACTCTGATGATGAACCAAGTTGGTACGTGTATGTGTAGCTAAACGATGTTGATATTGTGTGCAAGAAATCAGGATCTGAAGTTTCGATAAGTAGACGTATGTTAGTAACGTAGATGCCAACTATCGTGCGTTTGTTTTCTGTCACATGACTTATACACTCAACAATTAAAGTTGCCCTTTCGTTCCCAATTAATTTTTTTTCCACAAACAAATATTTTAAGACATTAGCTTCCCTATATTAGACTAAATGCTTCTCGTTGGTAAATCTGTTTTGAGTTCGATAGAAAAAACAACACAACATTGGTTTTCCTACTTTCAAACTGCCCGCAAGTACTAACCATCTTTTATGACTCACCTGCTAAATATTATTTTGGATGATTTTTGTATAATATAATTATGCTAACTAGTCGAAAGGATTGAGTTCAGTTGTCTATATACCGCCTCCTCGATAGCCTAGTGGTAGAGTGCTGGCTTCGAGTGCGGGAGGTCCCGTGTTCAATCCCCAGTCAAGGA
>ENA-OREC01000385-OREC01000385.1-marine-metagenome-genome-assembly--contig:-NODE-385-length-16541-cov-12.465197_pt1 | contig 16541 bp, 5 predicted proteins | sample MGYA00248626_ERZ508543 | MGnify/ENA primary metagenome ERZ508543 (study PRJEB26211, sample SAMN05518279) | marine metagenome | isolation source: Puget Sound, Washington, USA | host: Bankia setacea...
TAATGATATTTAAATCTTGTAGGGTAGTTAGTAATAAAGAAGATAAATCATGAGTAATGCTTTTATCATACCTGTTCCTAATTTTACAGGTCTGATTGAGTCAAACGCATGTGTATTAATAACTTATATTTAATAGAATAGTTTGTCTTGGAACAGAATGGATGTGTTTCTGAAGACAAATTTAAAGACGTTTTTTATTATAATCAAACTTTACCATAATAATCATTAGGATATACATGTATATATTTGATATCCTATACACAAATGATTGTAGAGTCTCATTTTCATCTTTTTGTAGTACATTTGGTTGTGTTCACCAAGTGTTTGTGATTTGTTTTACAAAAGAAAAACCAGTAAGAGAATAAAGCTAATTAGATTATTTATCAGGTCATTCTGTCAGCACTCGATGTCTAACAGTTTATTTACGTTTCTACGTGACTTCATTAGAGCCTTTAATTTAAGATTGTGATATTGTTATCGTTGGTGATTGTGGAACAAAAAATGAGTTCCGACTTCCAATGTGTCCTGTTGATGATGTTACACAGATGGTGTAATTAAGGGTAAATGCGAAAAGGTTCTATCTGCTTCTATATCCAATAGCAATTAGCACCAGTTTACTTTCACCCCTTAGGTAATAGTTAATAGAGACATGTGCAAATCATTGTTTTTGTTTGTCAAACTCTTCCCATGTGATCAAATAAGAAACTGTTAATTTACTCAGATGTGTGTTCTAGCACAATGACAGACTGGAGCCTGAGTAATGTAACGATGTGATGTAACAAGCGATAAAAGCAACAGGATGAAAGAATCGTCTCGCTGATATCATTGAAATAAGTCTGCCCCTACTGACATCAGAAGTATGTTTCCCAGAATTAAAGCTGCAGGAAAGTGCAAGCTAATTAACCTAGAAACCTCTGTACTCTTAAGTATGCTTTCCCACACCATTGCAGACGATCTAAGTTTAAAAACAAAGTGACTTTTTTAATAATTTATTAAGGAACAACGAAGTTCAATACAATTTATTTAGATAATTCTTGTTCGTACTGATAATTACTTTTGTTAGGTCATTGTCACCTGTTAGGACAGATGACCTTCTCACATGCCTGAATAAGGTACCTATCTCTATATCAAATATTTATTGAAAAGCTGCACCAAGTCTCGATTCAGCAAACAACATTCTTTTTAACTCTTTTAATTGTCATAATCATTCTTAATATTTTCTGTGGAAAGTTCAGGTATTTTCTAGGACATACTTTATGGGGTATCGGTTACAACAAGTGTTAAGGTGATTTTACTTGAATACTAAACTATGCTGTATTTTCCATTTCTTCATTTTTGTTATCGTACATTTGAGAGTGTGTTAAATTGTATACTGACTGATAAGTAGATGTAAAACATAGACAGCTGACAGTAACCTGCTTCCAATCATTGAAAGTTATCGCCTGCTTTGATAGTTATACAGCAGACGTATTTCTTTTTTCACTTATTTCTTTTTCACGAAGATTAAAACTGCTTCAGAGAATGTTTTAATTTTGATTTCTTTAAGTTTTGCTCTGAATTTGTTTTGTAAACAGCCTGGTTACTAGCTCTTTGGGAAGAAACTGAGGATTTCAAATATGAAGCATTACATTTGGAAGCCCAGACATTCTTAGAAAGTAAACGTTGAAGCTTAGATAATCTTAGAAAGTACTTTGTATTTCTGTGTAACTATGATATCATGATAAAGAATGCACTTATATTCAACGAAGATAAATAGGTTTTAGAAATATGAGATTCTGTGTAAATAAGTGGCTCATAGAACTGGTATGTATGAAGAATAATGTTAGCTTTTGGGGTTTGAAAGGGTCAAAAGGAAACACAGAAAACAGACCACCTAAAAAGGCTGTCGTGTCAAGAAAGAAAGAAATCTATATCATTATTAAGTCACCAAAGAGAGAATACAAGTCAATAAACTTTGTTAGAATTAGAACAAAATATGAGTATGATCCGTGGGTGACATTGTTTCGTGATGACAAGTCAATGTGTCATATTCCATTATAAGTATTCTTTTACAGGACAAAAGTAGACTATGTTAATGGCACTCTAAAAAGACATTTCCTCATAATGTAGACTAAATTACTCCATGGTAACGCTGTAAAGGACTTGAATTTCACAGAACCAAAAATACTTATGCATACAGGTTTCTCATTGAATTGACCTTTTGCTTCATGTTTTTAATCAGGTAAATAAATACTAAGCTGATACTGAATGAAGATCTTAACAACATTCATTTAATGCCATTTAAATAAAAAAGCTTACATTTCGAAAATTCAGCAAACCGGAGACAAAAACAAAGGTTCTCGTACCATAATAAAGATATGTTATACAGTATGTGGGCACTTTCCACCTACATTTGTACAGTTAACTGATGCTTAGATAATTGGATAAATATTTGACCACAATAACCTATATAGTTGACATTTACTTGGGAGTATAAAATGAGCAATGGTTGCAGTATGCAGGTACTTATAATGTTTTGTACTGGTGGCATATTATGACTAAACAAAATCTAAATCCAATTTAACCCTCCCAAATATATTGTTTGCAAATATATACTGCCAAGACAGGTCATTTATTGTACTGTACGCTCATATTTGATAAAGATAAACGAAGCAAAATTCAAATTCTTAATTGTTATAATTTGTTCAATATATTACCCCTCAAATTTCCCCCTTTTTATGCGGAGACCATTTTTTGTTTGTTGTCTTAAAATGCCTTTATTCCCCCAAACCTGCTTTTATTTCTACCCCAAACAAACAAGAGTGTAATATCATTCTGGGTAGGGTATTGTTAACCTTCAACTGCCATAAAGTTTCTCACCATGTACAATCATGACAGACAGATTTTTGTCATTTTATGTCCCTTAAATACTAAATTGCGGTCCTTATTTGAAATTGAATACGGCATATTTTGACTACGATTTCTACAATATGACCGTTTTATACCGCGATATTTTATGGAGATTTTTCACCAGTTTTTCACATCACTTTTACAGAAAAGAGCTGGCGGTGTCTTTCATAGCAGCTTTTTCCTTAGATGGATAAAAAGTGAGGTACATGTAGTCAATAAAAGAAGATTTATCATGCGAGACTGTATTATGTGACCAATGGCGGTATTTGAGTGTTTCATATCCACATATATTACAGGGTAATACATATATAATTCTGTTATTTGTTCGGTAAATGCTATTTTAACAGTGGCAATTTAAAAAACATTGTGTTAGTCGTCATCCAATCACATTTGAACAAAAATGTTATTAGCATTCAAGTTTACAAATGAAACAATGATTTTGTATATTAGTAAAACAACAAGAATATATATAGTTACCTTAGTAATGGGTTGAGGTGAAGAAACCCCGATATAAAGTAAATTAGGAATCAATGCAAAAAAACTGCTGTTTCAAATGGATGCTATTAAACTTAATAAACTCCGATTTAATAGTTTTATCTTGTGGGAACATAGTTAAAGAAAAGGCAAACATAGTTGATTTACCATAAGTTGCCTGGCAGGGTTCCCTGAAGTCAAAAAATCAAGTTGTGGAAAAATGATAAATTGTAGATTTTTGGATTGAAATGCTTTTTGACCTTTGCAACTGATTGCATTTTTGTACTGTTATTGAACATTCTCTTTTTATATGTCAGTGGACAGAAAGCAGCATTGGACATATATTAGAGAGATTAAAAGACTTTTTCTGATGATATCTAAAATTACAATTAGTTTTAGGACTATTTTTTAGGGATGAGACTGGGTGTAAAAGAATTGTCCAAGCGCTCCATTTCATATAGACGTTTCAATACTCTGCAATCAACACTTAGTCACTTTTGAATACGTGTCTTTTAGGCATTGCTGATTGCCGTTAAAAATGGTAAATGGTTTGAAGCTGAAGAGTACTTTCCCTTTAATAGCGATCTATTTTATGACAATGACGTTGGTCTACTCATCTTGTTACACATTCTAGTACAATCACTATCTTTACTTCCATTGCACAATTTTACATACTATTACTACTCTCCTGGTATTTTAAGTGGGTGATGCCATCAAAAACCATCAAAAATGTCTGATAATCGTGCACATTTTCTGACGATAAAATTCCTCCTACAGTAGATAGGATCAGAATGATAAGTCGAAAAATTGCAGAAGTGGTAATTACAACTATAGAAGATGCAGTGTACGATTAGATGCATCATGCACACTCCCCCCTGCTTTACCCCACCCACCTTGAAATTCTTCTACGAAATGTTGATAAAAGATGGTGGAATTCGATAAACTAGTAATAGATGGTAAATCATACCCAACATAGGGGAGAGTTATTGCATGAGAGTGCACATGTCTGGAAGTGACCGTCTGCAGATATCGCAGGAAAAGTGATAATTTGGAATAATATTTCTGGAATGGCTTTTAGCGTATCTAGGAAAGATTGGTTTCCATGGAATGTTATGATGTAATGTGAAAAAGAATATCCCTGTTTTTCATTTTTGTTTTTTACTATTTATTTTAGGTTTATATACATGGACAAACCTGCATGTAATGGTACGGACAATAGGAGTTTTTAGGATGTTTCTTCAAATCTTATCTTACAATGAACTTTGTCATAGAAATGCTTTAATTATTAGGAAGCTGACAGAATATGTTCTAAAGTTAATGCACCTAGGAAATGAATTGCGGTTTGTAATATATATGGTTATAATATAAAATTAAAGACTTTTTATTTTGGTAATTTAAGATTCTTATTATAGTGAACCTATAACAAATTAAATCATAGAAGGATTATTGTAAACCATAATAAAATAATATAAAACGTAGAAAATTAAAATATAAAAGATGTAATGTCTAGGAAAAAAGCGGTGGCTGTTTGAAAACCTGTACTTTCAATTGACACAGACATTGTGACAATTTTTGAAAGTGAATTTACGATTAATGTCCACCTTAAAAATTCCTTCCTATTCAAGTTAAATGAAGTAACAATATAGAAGGTTGTTTCTATTCAGTATTTCACAATGAGCTAGGGGAGTCACCAGACTGTGTTTGTGATATCATGGTATCTATGGCGATGAGGATAAATAGAAGGGGTGAATGCAAGAAGCTTCTATATGCTTCTTTATTCACTATACCACTCAGAACACTTTCACTTTCACCTCTCGAAATGTAAACATAAGAAAGTGAGACAGAGACAGGGGTAGAATGTATAATGTTTCAGTAGCGAATAATAAATGACATATTGTATTGATAACATGTAAAACTAATCGTTGGTGAACAGAGTTTAGTATATTTGTGTCTCCTAGAAAACTAAGTAACACAATTAATACAGTAGCTATAATAGATGAACCTTTTACTCTTAAGTCTGCAATGGTAACAAATATAATAATTATAGTCTCATTTATAGCAATTTATTTCTCTTTTTTATGAGCATTTACTCTTACTAGACTGATTTTTTTCCAGAGCCATAGTGATCTGTGAGCCTGTGACAGAATGCCTTGACTTTTTAATCTTAAGCAATATTTTGTTGGAGAATAAAATGATCCCTTCATCAGATATGTTTAATGGCCTGGATACAGTTTTTGTTTAAGATTGTCCAACACACCGATGAAACATGACAGGTTTAGCCTTGAAGTTATAAATTTTCTTGGCAAACTGATACACAAACACAATGAGGAAAAACCAAATCTAGTAAACAAATTTATAAACCAAGCATTGTTCATGGCAGTAGTTACACTATTTTAGTACAAGTGAGGATAAAGGGAGACAACTCTCTCAGTGCTTGATTGGGGGTTTCCAAAGGACCACGAAGGGTGGGAATGGGAGACTGAATTAAAAGGGGCACCGGCCATATCAAGTATCAGTGACCTGACAAGAATGTTTGTGTTGTTTTCTGTTTGCAGCGACAGACAAGGTTTTATTGCGCTTTTATTTTCAATCTTGTTCACGTGTTTGCACTGTGGTTTTACGCACTTATGATGAAATTCCTGACTGCATGGCTACTCTACTGTGTGGTACTTGGTTATTTGTGATCTTATTTGTTTGGGGAATTATGGTTCATCATCTGAAACTCTTTTGGGGTATGCTCTTGAGCCAAACCAAATGCTATCACCAGAATATTAATTTTCCGCCATCGTTGCTCTTACAGTTTCTTTTGGGTGCTGGGCTAACACAACAGTCCCTGAACAATCTAATCGTGGTTATATACGACCTTGACCTCGACAACACCAACTGAAGCACCAAATCCTTACCCTTTATGTCTAATATTGACAGATAATCACATCTCCCTACTTTCTAATTGTCGTCCATCTTTGCATGCTAAATCCGGTATAGGCTGCATCCAAGATTTCATAATTTGAAAGTCATGCATGTTTTAATAGCATTTTACTGTGAACCAAATTTTGGCCTTGTCTAAATGTTTCTGTGGGTTAGTTCAAAAATAGGAAACTTGGTCATGTTTTCTGCATTCAGTTGCAAGGAAAGTGAAATGACATTCATAACTGTGTGATAAGAAGATAAGGATACAGTTTCATTCTCTTATCTTTGGCAGCAAATGGGAACATGCTTAAATTCCCTTTTTCATAGAGTTTTTTGTAATGTATTTACCTCAAGGGCCAGATTTCCCATACAGATTGAATTTCTTAGTCCTTGCAAGTGATGTCGAACAGTGTGAAACAATTGCAGCAAAAGAATGGAAAAAAGTGAAATTGCTCAAAAGGCTTAGATAACCACATAAACACCTACTTATAAATAGCAAAGACAGAATAAATGGTAACTCACAATTTACCCCACCAGTATAAATGTCTTAATAAGTGATATATAAATGTTTTTGCAGTATGTTTATGTTTGGTGAGCGTGAAATTCCAGACAGAGCAAAAATGACATGGAATGATGCAGAATTTACCAGAGTTTTCAAGCATGGTTGTGTCTGCTAAACAAGCTGTGGGTGGCTGACCGAGATAAACATGTCATTGCCCAAACAAATTAACCTAGCGTAACCTGTCGGCTTTACGGATGTTGGCTTACGTCTAAAGTGACTCGTAGAGCGATGTCTGCAGCTGATGGAGTTAACTCTTGATAACTGTTTTTGAGCTCTTGCCTGGGAAAAGATCACTTCTGATTGGCTAATTAGACAGTTGCTTGGTTACCAGTTTCTTGGGCTTTAAAAGAGATGGTAGCTGATTGGTTGTTGTAGAATGACAGTTTTTGGATTGTTCGTTGGTGATTGTATGCTTGATATATGTGTGCTTTTCTCATTAGGTAATGGATATGTTTGAACAAGGTTATGAAACATAATATGCAAACATGATATCCACTGGTTCACGTGTCAAATGGTAAACTCTTCTGTCAATCACTATGGCAGACTATGATTAATATACTGGACATGATAATTGTTAAAACAGACAAAAAAAACCAAGAGTCAGGAGTGGGGCAGTGACCCAGTGAACCTTCTGCCCTTGAGGGGTCAGTAAATGGATACTAATCACCACTAATCACCCTTCTACCCGAGCAGCAAACAAAAAGGGGTAGCAATGAAAAGAAAGGGGTAGTAATAAAAAATGATTTTTCTCCTAAAAATTTGCATTTACCTAAAAAATGGAGAACAATAGCGTACATTGACCATTGAGTTAACTACTTCTTCTGGTCTTACACAGACACTGACCGACTGACAAGTAGAGGTTGGCATAGTCATAAATCATTTATTGCCAAACAAAACACCAACAAGTGACTTGACATCTGCCTTCTGGTAAACGTGATTAGACAGCGTTTTTGCTAAGGGGTTAAACGCCAATCTTAAAATGGGGACCCAGAAAGACAGGTATTATTTTGACAGGGACGGTTTTACTGGCAGTTATTTACATGTAGATGTCACAGCTAAATCTATCAAGCCCGGTTCTCTGTTTGAAAAAGGTGTGAAATGTAAGGTGTTGTCCTATAACAGTACTGTTAACTAATATTTCGAGTGTCCAATGGAAAATTGTTGTAAATTAACCTTCTTAATGACTACAGACTCTGTTACAACAATTTTTCAAAACAACCATTTTCACTAAATTTCCAAATTCTACCAATTCTAGAAATCTCAAATAGCAGCTTTAGTTTCCAAGTTTATATACTAATACAGAGACTTTATAAACTTGTCTGTGCCAAAAGAGAGGGGGAGAGATTTCTATCATTCACTAGCTCTAAGAAGGTTATGTGTAATAAACAAGTACTATAGATTCACCATGAATGAACAGATTGGTTATGCCAAGAATGTTGAACTTTTAAATCTACTACTCTACCATTGCTGTGAGTGTAAACACTTCGGACTATTGTGTTTGTAAATTATCCACATACTTTCTCAAATTCTATAATGTTAACGTCCAACTATTTGCTAAATGTACTGGTATATACGACCGTATTGTAAAAGGTTTTTAATACATTCATGTACGTCACGTTTGTTTTTATTTTTGAACTTCAGTGTTAAATTGATATGATGCAACATGGTCAGATGTGAAATTCAACTTTAAACTGACGAGTGGTTTAAATGCAGGAGAAGTGGACATAAAACTTAATATTCTGTAATCAGTTAAGTCAAGCACTGGTTGAGCCAAGATTAAATGTTTCTCTTAGTCTTAAAAATTATATGTATATAGAGATGACTTTGGGGCTCATTTGTCTCCTGCTAATGGAGATATCTCAAAAGCTTGATACATCTGTAGTATTTTTAACTGGGAGCAAGGTAGCAGTCATCAAACTCACCAGTTCTTAAGCTGTGATGGGTAAAAAATTGAGTTGTTCTAGTAAATCTATTGAAAGTCTCATCAAAGGCAGTTCAGATGAGCAGAAGTTGGCTGTCTTTTTTTCCCCATCACTTCAAGTGTGTTTGGCTTGGAGGATAATACTCTGGCAGGATAAGAAATAAAAAGGTCTCATTGGTTCTAAGTAGTTTTATTGATACTTTACATGTCTGTATGATGTAACTAAGATGCCTAAATTCCCACATGGTGTTTATTTAATCATGAATTTCCTCTGGTATTGTTAAATGTCATAGTTTCTGCCATTTCTAACAAGACATGTGATTCTTGTGGGGTGATCACATGATCTTGTGGGCAGACATAAATTCAGAACAGACATATGTTTTAGTTTCCAGCTTAAACTGCACCTATTGGCTTAAGTGTGTTAAAGGTGTACTTTCAATATATTTGCAATGACTAATTCAACAGTTAAAACACAAGGATTATCTTGTTATGGTCTCATCTTGGTTTCTTCATTTCTATTACAAAAAAACTTTTGCTGTACATGTATATTATGATAGTATTACTCAGATATTAATTCCATGATTTGAATTGCTATTCCAACCAGTCCTTTTTTTGGATCGTACAAGTATATCCCTTTAAAAACCACATTTCATGCTACAATGGTACGAGAATTATTTACTCAGATTAAACTGGTCTTTAAAAAAGGTTATTAAACCATTTGCACAATCTTCACGCACCCATTGACTGGCAAATAGTACTTTGATTGTCATTATTGATTATGTAATTACCCGATTTAAAGGTGTGTCAATTTGATGCAATCTAATTGGACAAAAAAGTCAGTCAAATTGGAGGTGTGTCAAAAAGCTGTTATCTGATTGGCCAAAAATGAATCAGATCATAGGTAAATAACACTTAGTTGTAGATTTGGACTGTTTTCTCACATGGAACATTGAATTCAGTTTGTAGATTGTTAAAAACAGATATTATAGAAATTGTATTTTTGTGTTAATTCAAATTAAAACCATGTAGTAACAATATGATGCTAATCAATACCATGCGATGAATTTCAATTTGTAATCTAACTTTTGTTCCAATTCTTAAAGTGTTTGGAGAATGTACTGTAGTCGGATATTGAATTGTTACATATATACGTATTTTATACTACAGTAGTCAGCATCCCTGCTTCAAACCTTAATTCATCTGATTCTCATTTTATTCACACAGTATTATCGCTAATTTCCCTGCCAGTCTACTTATAAGACTCTCCTGTCAATTGTATGATGACCATTGAATAATAATTGCAGAAAAATTGAACAAAACTAAAAATATAAATAAATTTTGATCAAAAGTTGAGACAATAAAAACGCTAAGAATGAAAAATTAAATACTTGCATTTGCTAGAGGTTTCTTCTCTTCTGTTAAAATCATCAACATTGCCCAATTATTTTAATGAATCATGAATAGAATGATTCACCGATTTGATTGCATAATGACATTTTCCCCATGATAAAATCTATTTTGATGCATGGCTTATATGTTCCAAAAGATTTATTTTCCATTTTTACGTTTCACAAGTATTTTAGTGCAATAACAGGCAAGTGTGATTATAAAAAAACACAAAAGTTCAACCCTGACAGTTATCAGCCAATGTTCTCATTTTTTATTGATATTTCTCATAATTTGACACATTAAGTTTGACATTGGTAAATTTATGACAGTTTAAAACTTACGTTTATAGAGTATTTTTATTTCAACAGAATATCTTTACAAAGGTATTTCTGCAGTAAAATTGATAAATCGTTGCATTTTTAATTTTGGGAGAAGTTAATTTGTAAAGCTATATTATTATATACAATTATGTATGTGGAAAAAAAGAAGTGTACTGTCAGCTGTGAGAATCTGGTTTTACATTTAGCTGCTTTCATCCATAAATGATCATGATGCACTTTTTTTTCTAAGTATGCTATAATCAATGATTCAGGTGAGATGTACCTTGCACACACTTAATCTCGAGGGGAGGGGATGGGGGATGGGGGGTGATGGCTATGTTTGATTTGTTTATTATCCAGCTTGCTTTGTTTTGTCATCCTCCTAATGCAAGTTGGTATAAATTAGAAGCTCTATACGTTAAACAGAGTAGTGTTTGTTTTGTGGTAATGGAGTCATTTTGTAGGAAAGCTATGTGGTGATAATGCAGCAAATGATGTAAACAGACATGAATTATGGTGCAGATGTAGCATATTCCTGCCGTTTTTATAATGAATTTTCTGTCAAGTTTGAGTGAGAACATGTTTCCTTACCTCATCTACCAAGCAAAAACAGCAGGACATCCCGTAATTGCAGACTTGGAAATAACTCATGTGAAAGCTTTGTAAAAAAAATCCAGCTTTTTCCCCATTTTTTTTAAATGATAAATATTGGTGTTTTGCATGCCAGTTAATCATGAAGTAATACGTACAGCAGACTTTAACTGTAAACACATTATTCCTGTCTAATGTCTCGGAAAAATGAGAAATGTTTAAAAGTGTCTCCTGGTCTAACTGTACAGGTTCTCATGACAAATTTAGAGAAGAAAAAGTTAGTACATCTGTCACATTGCGGAAATGGAAATCAAACCAACAACATGCATGCAAAGGGAGACAACTATGAAATACTTTTATAAAAATTGAATTCTTTTATATGAGAAACTTGAGGTTTGATTATAACTTGATTAATTTTGAAACATGAACAAATATATAAACATGGGATAATTACACCAACAGTTTAGAAATTGTAGAGATCTGAACTCTCAGTGCTTACATCTTACACATATTTCCTTCCTCTTGCTTTCACTGATGACTGTGATCACTTAACTTCTGAAAGCTCCTATTAAATTTTAAAATTGTGGAGGTGTATTTGGAGGGTTCAACGGATTAAACACGTAACTGCTTTCTTATTGTTCTATATATTTACGACAGTTTTCTATTCAGCGCTTGAGTTAATTGTCAGCCAAAAAGTCCAGACAAAATATCCAATGTTAGTTTGATCAATAAAAAGGTGCAGTGTTATAAGAAAAGGGCATTTCATTAAACATATCAAATGACTGTTTCACTGACGTCCTACATGCATTGAATCAATAACGGTCTGAAATTAACTTTGTTCACAACTTAGTGGTAAACTATTTATAACATCAGTGTGTCAGTGAGATCAATCACTAAACTAACAGTGGGGCACAAATCTACTCATTCATTCTGATAATTAACTTGGAAAACTGATCCTTATGGAACGTAAACTAACGATAGTATGAACTTGAATTTGATCCTTTGCACAGTGTCATGACAAAAGTTAAACTGATATAAAGTGACCTCTACAGTATACTGCTCTTGACATGTCTAAAAGTTAAAACAACATCTGTAGGGAAATTTGTCCTGAAGACATTTTTTTCTCTCACAAAAGTACTTTAAATTGTCTCTTATTTGTGAACTATATGTAGATTTAACTCCACCATCCCTTTCAACAACAGAACAGAACAGGTCATACGTTTATATTGACAAATAACATACATAGCTCTTAGTCATGACAAAAAGATTGCATCTAAAAGACAAAAATAATAATAAGGAAGTATTATGTTCAATACATAATTATAAATAAATGAACATGTGAGAATCTAAATTTATAAATCTTTAAACGTGTAATATGATTTACTTTAGGTATACAACACCCACCAAACACCAGTTTTTGGTGATGCATGTAGATGCCATTGTCCAGAGGCAGAACTCTAGTCATATTGGAATATTTTGCTCAAAAACATTAAAATTACTTGAAACTCTTTGAATAAACTGTATGGACTACTTAAGTTAAATGGCCTATTAGACTTCATTGTGATGATTTGAAGTGAATTTAGCGTCAACACACAAGCTTCTGTCTCTCAAACAAATCAATGCAAAGTGTTATCAGCTTTAATCTTAAAATGACCGAGTTGCCTTTCTTTAATGGAATAAAGCTATCTATAACACTAAACAAACTGACCATACTGAAACTGGATTGACCAATTGTATGGCATCCTGTATAAGAGCTTAAACTGCTGGTAAACTGAGATGTAGATCAATCTCTTTAGCTCCTAGGGCTTGAGTTGGCCATTTAAGGGTGGAAAGCGACATTCCTGTGTCCAATGTCTGTTAAAACATAATGGTTAATAAAGTTTGTTTAAAAATTAGATTCCTTAAATGTTTGTTTTGAGAAGAGATTCCCTTTTGATTTCTATTGACCAGATTAAGGGTCACTCAGATAGGATAGGCTAACTGGTTGACTATTAAAGTATCAGTGACAGATTAGAACTGTTCACACTATGGATTTAAGTGTTTGATTTGAGATTGGACTGGGAGGGAAATTGACATGATAATGTTCACAAGTCTGGTTGGATAGTGGATGGTGACAGGGTGGCTTGTACAAAGTTATTTACACCAGGAATCATTTGACATTAGAGGTTGTAATGCCATGGTCTGATTAAGAACTTTGATATAATGGCCAAACTTTGGGGCAGGAGCGCAAGATTGGTTCTCTTGTTTTAAACTATAGAAGAATCGCCACCTATCGTGGGGCACTAATTCTCCTATATTTCATGGATCAACTGAACAGCAGATTTCAATGTCAACAAATAAAAGTTTCTAGTAAAGTCCATGTGTAAACTATTAGTGAACATATAACTTCAGTGAACAAAACAGGATTTTTTGAGGAAATTGAAACAACAAAGTAAAATTTGAAATACATTGAAACTGTTTTCTCTTCTATAGACTGTACATGACGTAAGTAAACTTGAGATCAAAAGTTACCACTATTAGCTTCCAGCACAATTTAGTAACTTTCTCATTGGTCGAAGCTCTGATAAATACTAGATTGAGAAAACCTGAATGAAACTGCTATATAGACTTCTGTGGGAAAGTGATGTAGAACAATGGCCTGATTAATTGTCTACATATCTTTAAAGGGTTGGCTTAACAAGGTAATTACAATGAAAGCAATAAAAACATAAAAGAACGGAAGAAAGTCGTTCAGTAGGGCTGAGCTTTTTACAGACTACTTATTTTAGTGTAGAGTCACAATGGGTAACATGTAACTGACTAATAAAATAACAAGTGTTTTGGGAATCTGGAACATTATGATTGCAGACGGTAATAAACCAGTAGATTAGGGGATTTGGGGAGTAATGGAGAACTGTCTCTGGAACTCGGTGAAACGAAGGCAGATTTTGGGTAGGAGTGGGTAATGATATCTGTAGCACTGGGTAGAATGGGATAGAATGGTGCCAACTTTGATATACATTGTAATTAACAGTTGATAAGGCAGTACATCCATGACTTGCCCTCACCACTAGTTAGCCAAAGACACTGCATGAGAGCGTGGGATTCAAAACATAAATTTACATACCTGAAAATAATCATCTATACAACACCTCTTGTTGTACTAGACATAATTGGCAAAATAAGTAAAAGACAAAAGTGAAAGCATGTAGTGAGGGGAGGAGTGTAATGCGCTATGTGTTAATTATACCTCAGACTTACACCACACAGTTGGTTGAACTCTTGTTTCATCATCAGTTCAAGACTTAATCAATTTTATTTGTTTTAGATCTACTTATATGACAGTCTTTCACAGAAGGTTTTGATATTTCTTCTTCTATTTAAATGGGTGTTTTCTTTCACTGTTTGCTAGTCTGGGTTTTCTTTCACTGTTTGCTACTCTGGAGTTGATCTCATGATTGTCAGAGAGTTAATGTTTTATCATGATAGTTTAATTGCTTTTTGAGTACCCGCCACTGTATAGTATAGTTAGGTGGTCAAAACATCATGCTATTGTGGCTGAAACCAAAGCCGTCAATTGAAGATCTGAACTCTCTAGACTGTAGCTATTTGACAAGTGAAAAGTATTCAGATTATTTGTTAAACATTTTTGTAGTTTTCTTGGTGATTTTCATACCATTTCTTTCAATAAATATTGTTGAGTACTTAATAAATAATTTTCATATTACCTTCCATTGTTCCTGATGGTTAAAAGTTATGTCCCTTGGTTATCTGCTTTAGTTCAGTTGTCTTTCGTTGTATTTTTTTCTGTGTTGAATTTATTAAGATGTTTCCTGATTTTGTAACTCAATATTTGTTTATTCTTCATGAAACTTCCTTACATAAGTATACCCCTATCATATCATTCACTTTGGACAGCTTTTTATTATTTATTTGCGCTCAATCTTATACTAAACAAAGACAACTACAGCTTAGGTATTTAGTACATGAAATAACTAGTTAAATCCAGATTGTTTTATCTCGATAAGTTGTATTATTTCTTCTATTTGTATTATCTCTTCTATTTGTATTATCTCTTCTGTTTTGTATAATCTCTACTATTTGTATTATTTCGTCTATTTGTATTATCTCTTCTATTTGTATTATCTCTTCTGTTTTGTATTATCTCTTCTATTTGTATAATCTCTACTATTTGTATTATCTCTTCTATTTGTATTATCTCTTCTATTTGTATTATCTCTTCTGTTTGTATTATCTCTACTATTTGTAATATCTCTTCTATTTGTATAATCTCTACTATTTGTATTATCTCTTCTATTTGTATTATCTCTACTATTTGTATTATCTCTTCTATTTGTATAATATCTTCTATTTGTATTATCTCTTCTATTTGTATTATCTCTTCTATTTGTATTATCGCTTCTGTTTGTATTATCTCTTCTATTTGTAATATCTCTTCTATTTTGTATTATCTCTACTATTTGTATTATCTCTACTATTTGTATTATCTCTTCTATTTGTATTATCTCTACTACTTGTATTATCTCTACTATTTGTATTATCTCTACTATTTGTATTATCTATTCTATTTGTATTATCTCTTCTATTTGTATTATCCCTACTATTTGTATTATCTCTACTATTTGTATTATCTCTTCTATTTGTATTATCTCTTCTATTTGTATTATCTCTTCTATTTAGTCATGCCAATCAGTCAATAATGTCTAAACACACACTATTATATGGTTATATCTCCTACAGGTGATTGACCCTTAGTGAAGCACCTGGTTAATTAGTCAAGACTTAATAAAGCAAATTGGAATATATGCAGATAATCTAGTTCAGTAGGTCTGTAAGGTTGATATAGGCTTAGGATTATAATATTCACATAGCTTACATCATAATTATGTCATGGGTTGTTTATATTTTTTTATCCCCTGTCAAGTGTCAGATGTCTAAGTTTTACTAGGAGTCTGGACGTTAACAAAAGTATTACAAGTGAATAAATAGGTACATTTGTAATGATGATTTAGGGAAAGAAGTCATTGTTTATTGGCATTACCGGATTACCTGTATAGTGTGTGTAACATTTCTGAACTAGCACTGTTTGCCAATCTATGGTGGAAATGAGAAAAGAAACATAATTATATAATCATGTAGACTAATTTACCATCATATAAGACTAATGTATGGTAAAAGCTCTGCAAATTAAACTTCAACACGCCTGGATACAAGTTGTACATCTGAACTTTGATCAGGTGCATATGAAAACAAGTAAATTCCTCCTTAGAAGCTCCTTGAATTTTGAATGTGGTCTTGAGGTCCAATGTTGTTACAATTTCCAAGAAGTCACCAAGAAGTGTCTAGTTGAGTATTTTGTGCACTTGTCAACATTTTTGCATATTTCAGAGGAATAGAGTTGAAGTGGGTTGAATTGAAAGCTTTCATTAATGCTTTCTTTAGCACATTAGAAGATGGAGACAAATTTCTTACTGTCCAAAGTTCT
>ENA-OREC01000386-OREC01000386.1-marine-metagenome-genome-assembly--contig:-NODE-386-length-16533-cov-13.115824_pt1 | contig 16533 bp, 5 predicted proteins | sample MGYA00248626_ERZ508543 | MGnify/ENA primary metagenome ERZ508543 (study PRJEB26211, sample SAMN05518279) | marine metagenome | isolation source: Puget Sound, Washington, USA | host: Bankia setacea...
CTAGCTAGACACTTCCTGCACCACAGCTAAACACTTCCTGCACCATAGCTAGACACTTCCTGCACCACAGCTAGACACTTCCTGCACCATAGCTAGACACTTCCTGTACCACAGCTAGACACTTCCTGCACCACAGCTAGACACTTCCTGCACCACAGCTAGACACTTCCTGCACCAAAGCTAGACACTTCCACTGTTTGCATACATGTACCGGTAGTTATTTCTTGAAAAACTTATAGAAAAAAAGGCCAATGATAACTTCTAGCTCTAATGAGTTACAAAAATTACATATAACTTTAAATAATGTTCATATCAGATTTTACAGAACATCAAAATGCATAAATAGGGAAAATTGCATAGCAGTAATCTGTCAAATTGAATATTCTCTATCACCAAATAAGTCAATGTGGATAAATGCTTAGCAAACAAGATTTTGCAATGAATTAAAGGCTTCTGTCCATAATTGGTTTGCGACAACTTCCTGACATTTCAAGGTATTGCAAACAAGTTGAGATCATTGAAAGTGTCTACAAGTTTATAAAACTAAAAACAATTTAACTTAATTCTATCAAGACCCACGATATTCCGGAGTATTTATACTGGATGAAAATGTGCCACCTGTTTTTACTTTTTGTGAAAGCATTTTATTGATAGGCTAAGATTAGATTAACTGCTCAAATGTAAACATAAACATTCTCTTTAAGTGATCAAATGTAAACATAAACATTCTCTTTAAGTGATCAAATGTATTCATAAACATTCTCTTTAAGTGATCAAATGTAAACATAAACATTCTCTTTAAGTTATCAAATTTAAACATAAACAGTCTCTTTAACTGCTCAAATGTAAACATAAACATTCTCTTTAAGTGATCAAATGTAAACATAAACATTCTCTTTAAGTGATCAAATGTCAACATAAACATTCTCTTTAAGTGATCAAATGTAAACATAAACATTCTCTTTAAGTGATCAAATGTAAACAAACATAAACATTCTCTTTAAGTGATCAAATATTGGATTGCAGACACAGTGTCAGTGTTTGTGAAAATGTGTTCTCTTCCTGATTAAATATTATTTTTCAATATTATAGAATTAAGTGAATTTTTATAAATACTTGGCCACTAAAGATGAAAATAAGACGGTATAGCTATTATTTAATCTTATGTTATAATGATTTCAATTTTCTCAGTATCTGATCAAAGTAAACAGATTGTCTTCTGTTTAAAACTGCAAGCAGGACAATTTTGTTGAGTTGGATATTTGTGTAATAGACTTACATGTTAAAGTACAGAAAGATCATTTATTTAAAGTCTAAGTGGTAACAATAATGAGTAATGAATGTGAACTATGTGTTTATATGACACATTGTGCATTGTTGAGTTACTATCTGTGTTGATGTGACGTGGAAAACAATCACAATGTGTTTATGTTATATGGCACATGTATTGTAGTACTGGTTATTGTGCAAGGAAAATGTATCAAACGTGTTCAGTCTCCTGTTGACAAGTACAATGACTTCTGGAACTGTTTAGTTTTCAGGACATACCTTAAAGCACAAGTCTACTTTACCAGACCCTCTGTGTAGTGTAGTCTCTCAACTTATGCTCTGTGTAGTGCATGTTGAAGACCAGTCCCAACCAACCAAACAAGGTCCAAGGTGTGTATCTAAGTGCGTGGTTTTCCGTATTCACCTAATCACACTGTGTACCATTATTATTTGTAAGTAAATTGTATGGACTTCTAAAGTCAGTTGAATTACAAATGTTAATGTCAATGAATATAAATTCTTAACACTGAGTGCAAAAGTTCATGACAAATCCAAGACTTCATAAGATGTCTTTGTCTAGTAAACCATCACTCAGTCATATTCTGCAGCAGTAAGACATAATCGTTCTGCGCTACATGTTGCGTCTGATATAAAGAAAACACAAGAGTATGAAAATTAAAAACATTTTAATCGAAGTGAAATGTAGTATTCATGTTGCCTGTATTTACATGCCAACATATTTATAATATACATGATTAAAAGGTATGTAACTGACAAAAGAGTAACACAATGTTGTACAAAATACAATACTCAGTCTATCTGTTAACCATATTTGTTGCACTTTTAATCTAAACAAGAAGAGTACATGTGTTGTTCAGGTTATTACAGTTAATTTTATTTCACTACACAATCTCTACATACATTGTATTACATGGCATTAACACTTAGCACCAATTGTTCATAGTGGTATGCGAAAAAACTGCAACCATGAAAGTATCAAGCCGTCGTCTAAATGGATTATTATACAAAATGTCCTAAACGTCTAGATATATCCATGGCAACCATATTACAGTCTACCAAAATGATAAATTATTATAGAACAGAGGTAAAAACTACTTCAAACAGATTCAGCCAATTGCCATAATATGGGTAACTTTGTTGTTTATAAGAAAAGATTTACTTTTTGACAAAAACAATTAAGATAAAATATGTGGCCACATTTGTTTAAATTAATCAATGTCCAATTTAATGTAAAGAGCAGGAAAACATAGTCTTAAAAATGATAAGATACTGTTGATGAAACACAAGTTAAACAGACAATATATGACAGTGGATTTCTGCAAGCAGATTTCATACAAGTTCTTTAAATCATTCACATAATGGTACAGACAAGTTTGTATAGTACGTAAATCTGTGCTTGATAAAACGTGAATGGTCTTTGTTAGATACAGGTGGTATATAGACAGTTTTTAGATACTTGTGTTTTCTAGATAGTGAAATTTAATAAAAGGTAAATGCTACTTGTGTAATACTTAACCAATTTGCCATTACTAGGTCCAAATGCTAATTCTTTAAACATAACAATAATGATTAACTAAATGAGTAATGTTATATATTATTGGCCGACGAGTTTATAGACTGATCAATTCACAGACAGTAGCTCAACCACTATAGAACAAGGAAGTCCCTGTATCATTTATTATCCAAATTTAAATATGTTGGTGAATTTTGTTCTTGACAAGTTAGAAATCTTTACAACTTAAGTTATGCAGATTTATTTATTAGTTGTTTAATTGTGAGTTTAAACTCCACCGCTTCTCAATTTTTCATATCTCAATTAAAGATGTGATTTTACTTAATCGTGTCTCTGAATACCAGTCTGTGGGCTATTCTATCAGGTGTTGTAGTTACTGTGTGTGAATGAACCAGTCTAAACTTTGGCCAGGTTACTTACAGTTTATGGCACATATGGACGTGAATATACAGTATGTTGAACACAGTCCTATTCAAGTCTATAAATATAACATGCAACAAATTTAAACATGATGAACGTAAGCGAAAACAAAGTCCAGCGATTGAAATCAAATGTGCTTATGAATAGATATATAATTTAAAGAAAAACTCTAGATAATGCAGCTCCTATTGATTTATAGTTCAATATTTCTACATTTGTTATAACCAATGATTGATATACAATGCTCTAATATTTAAAGCTTTATTTGATATCTATATCTTACACAATACATTTAATATGACAAAATATCAGACAAAAAGTGGTGTGATATCTAGTTTATTGAATCAATATAACTGTGTAAATCAGTAAGCAATTTAGGGAATATGCATGATGTCATCAATATTTATAATTTATGTATGAATGCCTAAGCCACAATTCTCATGTTGACTTTATGATGATGAAGTATTGTTTACAATAACTGCCATGTATTCTATGTGTGATATAACTCATACCAACACATACAAAGTGATATCTTCCTAGTTTTATATACCAGTCTGTGTCATATATTAGTTATTCAATGAACACCATGATGTGTAGTATGTGTGTATCAATATGAACACAAATGTGCGGTTCATATTCTATAGTTTCTATGAAAGGCAGTCGATACTTGCAGACAAATAATGATATAATCACATGAGTTCATCCAATAGAATGATCTTACAGCTGCATTACAATGGCTGCCATGTTAAACCTATGTAGTGAACATGATCCTGCCTCCACAATCCTCCAATCAACTGTCAATCTACGTCTATAACTCCGCCCCTCTGTGGATTATATACAGATATTACACTCTCTGCATATTTTACTGCTTAGCATGGTGTTAACAGATCCCGTACAGTCAACAACACTCGAAAAACTGCAAAACAACTCAACGCTTACATCAATAATCACTCAAAAACAACCTGCGAAACACAATGACTTAAAAATAAGCATATACAAATATTAACAATACATAACTTTACATGCACACACATATATAAAATATTGCACCAGATGTAACTTTGGTTTTATGTCACAAAAATAAAAACTACATAACTACCAACACTTAAAACTTGTCAAGTATAGAACAGTTTGAACTTAAAAACACAAACTTCAGTAATCCAAGGTGATCTCTTCACTTAGATTTAATCAAAGGGAAATCATAGCAAGGAAACTATTGTTTGTTTAAATATTAGTACAAACAAAATAAATTCTTCAAAGGAGTCATTACATTTTATTAACCACTTCTTTAACAGTAACACGAAGAGAAAGTTGGCAGAAAATTAGATGCTTCTTTACTGCTTCGTAAAAATTTAACTTTGTCTTTAACATAAGAAGCACTTTTCCATTTTAGTTATATTTGTTATTTTTTGTCAATTTTAAACGTTATTTTTAGGTGTTATTGTGAAGAAAGAAAACACACTTAAATGTTATACCATAATAGCATCTTTCCTTGTCCTAGTCATGATAAAAGTTCAAAGCAATTCAAATACTGCGAAAACCTTAAAAGTGTGGATGTTTATTTTTGTTACACGAATAAGGTGAACGTCTGTATGACAAATGAAATCTACCAGTCTCCAACTAAATGTCCAGGTAAGAATTTCATCTGCCAGTCAGACCAGTGTATGCGTAGTTTGTGCACAAAATGATAGTCTCACAGAATAATGGCATGTAAAAATCACCTTCTATAATCCGAAACACACAAACTATTCAACTTTGCATGGGTTTATTTCAAGGGGGAGACAATATCCAAGGGTACCTTTTTTTAAATCTTTTCAAAAATGTATACTTTCTGGTAAAACAAAGTAAAAACACACTTGATAAGTCTTTAACAAGGGTTAAATATGTGTCCAATAGTTATGATGGCAGCTCTTCTAGTGAAGAACTTTATATTGAATAACCAGACAGATTAAAAACACTCAACGGTAGAACACTGCATTTGGAAAAGTCAGGGGTAAAATATAAGAGGAAGATATAACATGCTTTAAGGAAGAATGTATAAGTTGATTGTAAGGGAGACAACTTTCACATGCCAAATCTGCAAACTGTGTTTATCTATCGACACAATTAAATTAGTACGACAAAATAGTATCATAAAATAGACATAAACATAATAATCTTAAATCATGCGTACAGTTTATAACTTTTGATTGAAGGTTTACTAAACTATCAATATACACTGTTCCAGGAAAGAGTCTATAAGTCTATAAATAACCATTAAAATAGAAAGAAAACTTGTTTACAAAAGTTATACAATATCCAACAGTGATTATAATAATACAAATAGTCTTAATTGTATAGAATAATGCTAAAAAAGTAACACTGTAAGCTATATCTCCTATACTGGCAAAATGGCACATTCCTCCTTTGAGTCTGGATGGTCCATTACACTATTATAGGTGTGTCAGGTAAAAAGTTACTAAATTAGGTAATTAAGTACCTAACTTGTTCTTTTATCTTGTTCACTATATTTCTCCTAGTTTCTGTACACTAAATCAAATTCACAACTGAGTGAAAAAACTTACAGAGAAATCAAGTTTTGCTTTAAGCTTCACTTGATTATATAATATGCATGATAGCACAATGAAAGTCACCGAAACTAAAGTTTATGGTATTGCTCACCCAGCTTGCTTAGCACAACCAGAAGAGCAGCAACTATAATACAAGAAATCACAGCACGAGAAGAAAAGGTTTGTTTCAGACTATGACACTATACACTAAGTAAATCTCTGTAGCAAGAAGTTCCAACTTAAATCTCAGATCTCAGCAGTCCTCTGCTCAGGAATGTAAGCATTCTGATTTATGAAATTATTGAAGCGATTACACTCGGTGTAGGGGGGTGGGGACATACTAGAGTTTGTGGCACTACTTGTAGAGTCCAGTTTTGCTTTGTTTGTTGATGACCCCGAGCTAGAGCCGCTGGCCACTGACTCAGGAGGCGAGATTTTTGAAGGTCCATTAAGATTTGGTTGCTGCTGCTGTTGCTGTGGTTGCATCATTGTGTTTTTATTGTTCTGTTGTTGTATTGTGTTTAAAGCACTATAGATTTGTTTCTGTGTTGGCATCCCTTGAAATGTCACTGTGACAGGTTGATTGGTGCGATCTTGTTGTTGTTGCTGTTGTTGTTGTTGTTGTTGAATGAAGGGAGGGTTGGAAGGCATTGTGATCAGTGGTGGCACAGCTGGGGGAGCACGGTTGTAGTGAGCAGGGTCAGAGTTGTTACTGCTCCCTGTGAGCCCTGTCATGGCTGTCGTATTACTGGGGCCAGTACTCCCTTGTTGACTAGGTCCACTCTGCAACGAGCTCTGATGAGAGCTGGAGTGAGCAGAGTGACTCTGGGATAGACTCCAGTGTGGGTTTTGCATGAGAAGCTCACTTTTCCAGGCACGTAATCTAGCATGAACTTCACGGAAGTTGGGTCTGCGAGTGGGCATCTCATGCCAGCACTCTACCATCAACCCATACATTCTAGCTGGGCAATCCTCAGGACTGGGCAGTATTTGACGCGATCTGATCATCTCAATAACCTCTTGGTTGGAGAAACCATAGTATGGCTGCAGACCGTAACTGAAGATCTCCCACAGTACAACACCAAACGCCCAGATATCACTCTCTGTGGTGAACTTTCCATACATGATTGCCTCTGGGGGCATCCAGCGTACCGGCAACAGGGATTTACTTTGAACTCTGTAATAATCAGATGAGTATACATCACGAGAAAGACCAAAGTCTGAGATTTTCACAGTGAGATTGTCACCTACAAGGACATTACGTGCAGCCATATCTCTATGTACAAAATGATGACTGGCCAAGTACTCCATGCCAGAGGCCACTTGTGTTGCTATGTGTAACATGTCTCCATAATCCAGTATGGGTCTCTGAGAGCCATCTTCATCTGACACCACAGACATGTCTGAGTGTGGTGAATGTTGGATCAGATACTCGTGCAAGTCTCCAAGTGCCATGAACTCAAACAACATACACATTGGATCTTGTTTCATCACAACCCCAAGTAAACACACAATGTTTGGATGTCTCATTTCTGACATCATGTCCACTTCACGTCTAAAGTCATTCTGTTCTTTTGGAGCTGCGTTCTCTTTCAGTGTCTTTATTGCCACTTTAGATACAGTATTTTCACCAAACAATCCCAGTACCTCCCCTTTGTACACTTTCCCAAACGCCCCTTCACCCAACTCCTGTAGGAACCGCACTGCTGCTATAGGAAATTCTCTAACTCGTTGCATTGAGGGTTTGGCTGTCAAGGGACACAACTCCATGTTCTGAGCCTTGTTACCAACTGTTTTAGTTTTGGCAGGGTTACTTTTCTTGGATCGCTGACGGAAACAGACTAATGCTAGGACGATGGCGAGGACCAAAGGAACGATCACGCCAGGCAGGATAATGGCAAGGAGGTTACTGGACTCCACTAGAAAGAAAAAGGAGAGATTTAAGACTAATCATATTAAAATAGCCAACATTTTCATCAACAAGTTACTTTCATCAAGGTTAGTAAAGTGTAAAGGCGTATTTAGTAATTAAATAGGTGACGTGTTTATATCGTGTAAAATGGCTAAATGTATAAATCTAGCGACATAATTACAGAGAAACATAGACTGTCTCAACAATCAACAAATTAATCAGTCCAAGATTATGTGAAAAAAGAATATACAGTCCTGAATAATTATCTGCAGGAAGCTATAATCATTTACAAACTTCAACATGGCTTTAATAGCTTTTGTACTTGTAATCCAGAAATGTCTTCTTAGATTTTATGTCGTTTCAAGCAGGCACGTAGATAACAAAAAACTGTGAACCAGTCTGAGTTTCGCAACTAAGCTTGTAACCATGGCAACATAAAGAGCTGATAAGCAGACATATGGAAATCGGGAAAAGGATTTAAAATAGCAATTCAGTTTATTATAAATTGTTCTTTGGAACACACTTTTCATTCCACAGAGAGGCGAGCAATTCTTATGAAGAAAATATGCACGAAATTATTTGATAAGATGCATGTTTCCTTTGTTTTAACTTTTTTCTCTCTTTTTATTCAAACAAATTTTTTTGTTGGAATATGCTGCGAAAAATATGATTTGTATTGTACAGTTTTTGCCTGTTTAAAAATTCATAGAAAACTGCTAAATCACCAAGTTTTAGCAAAAAATAAACAAAAGCAATAAAAGTTGTCGACATGCATCCAATGAGTCACACTTAATACCAAAAATTTGCACACTAAATCACTTTAAACTATCTAGCCATGGAACCTGCCGCCTGTTAGTCATTTACAATCTCTAGAATCATTTATATCCCTAAGTTTAGGTCTACACATATCAATTGTGTCTCTTATAGAAATCATAGCAACCCTGTTAATGACAGTAGTGTGTTCTGTTCTTGGAGAAGATCTGGTTTTTAATTGATCTCATTTATTGTGATTATTATAATTTGAACAATAACTAGACTCCTGGAGCCAACCAGTACTGAACGATCATTCATGCCTTTATTTGAAATGCCCATGAAGCATTAAACAAAACACAGAGACCGTGCATCAACAGACTTAAAGACTCAAAATCCAAACACGGAGGAAGAGATTTTCAATATACAGATTTTTACTGTGAAGCTATGGTAAATTTCAACTGTAGGGAACTCTTTTGTGATATACAGAAAGAAAAATCTGTATTGCAAACTAGTTCTAATTAATACCAAGACCAAATGAAAAACAGAAATATTAGGTATGATCATTTGTTTCTGATCACTTGATACTTCTAGGTTCTTATAACAATATGTGTACCATCATGGGAATTTAATCAAATTAAAAAATTTCCACATTTAGTATATGTCACCATGCAGTCAGTCTACTTGTATTGCAGTCATAAAACCTAATCTGCACCCAAGTAAGTAACTCAAACGGTGAAACCAAAAACATTCTAAAACCTATTGAATATCAAATGCAGATAGAGCCCTTTCGAATTCCTCTCTCAAACTATCCATCTATACACTTACCACACACGGGGACATCACAGAGCTCCTTGTATCGGAAGTTTGTGTCTGTGTAACACCACGGTCCTGTCATGATACCATTCGGGTTCCTACACTGACCATGGTCACCTGAAAGGGAAAACAATTGAACTATAGACCTAAAGCAGTTGAACTATAGACCTAAAGCAATTGAACTATAGAGCTAAAGCAATTGAACTATAGACCTAAAACAATTGAACTATAGACTTAAAGCAATTGAACTATAGACCTAAAACCATTGAACTATAGACCTAAAGCAATTGAACTATAGAGCTAAAGCAATTGAACTATAGACTTAAAGCAATTGAACTATAGACCTAAAGCAATTGAACTATAGACCTAAAACAATTGAACTATAGACTTAAAGCAATTGAACTATAGACCTAAAACCATTGAACTATAGACTTAAAGCAATTGAACTATAGACCTAAAACAATTGAACTAAAGACCTAAAGCAATTGAACTATAGACCTAAAACAATTGAACTATAGACTTAAAGCAATTGAACTATAGACCTAAAACCATTGAACTATAGACTTAAAGCAATTGAACTATAGACCTAAAACAATTGAACTATGGACTTAAAACAATTGATATTACAGACATAAGACCTGTGATGACATAAACCTATAAACAGTGATATAACAGGTGATAGTAGAGGCAGTAGAGACCTACAGAACGCTTTTTTCCCATTTTAAATTTTGACTCACCTTATTGCAAATCGACAAAAAACCTATAACTATAAATCCTTTTGTGTGCAGACTTAAAGAATTTCAACCAAGTATTTGTAGAAAAGTTTATTGGAGAGAACTATTTGCAGTTTAGCTATTTCATAAAGCTCCAAGGTGCAGCTGCATTATTGTTCCGAGAATCAAATTTAAAATCAAATAGTTCTGCAACAATTCTACATATGTATTCCATAAACTCTATTGTTTTATTTGTTTCCTGTGAATGCACCATTTCCTGCCCATCCTTACAATCAGATGCATTGTGGGACGACTTCATCCTCAACATCTTACAACTTAACTTTTATTAACACAAAACATCCCAAACTCTATTATTATTATCTGTTTTAAGTATTTCATAAAATGAGTTTGATGGTACAATACAATAGATTGCAGTGAGAGAAAAGTAATGGTTGTGTTTTTGTTTTCATGCCTACTTCAGAAATAAACGTCTGCAGCACCTGTGGGTAGTGGCAACTGTTCCAACTAAATCACAGATTAAACTTAAGGACAAGTCTGGCAAATGATAAACCACGACTAAGCCTACAAACCTTTGCCAATATTTTTAAGTTGCCTCTAAATGGTCTGATAATATAGAATAAGAATATGGACAAATCAGGGCTCAGTTTTTTACATGTAGTTTTCAGTGTGTATGAAATACAAAACTTTGTAATATCAACAAATTCATTTTTAAAACATTATTCTGAGACAATATCAATTACTTGGCCATGATGTTTACTCCAGACTAAGTTTTGCTATGGACAGTGAGCAGTTTGATGACTTGCACCTGAATATAACCTGTGCTAGGCAATATTTAAAACACAAGAAGACTTCCTTAACTTCATGTTACTCTGCTACTCAATGGTTATTTTGTTTTTTTAGTTATTGTTTTTTTTGGAGTACTTTTGCAACAGATCTTCAAATAAGAGATAGCAAAAACAATAAATTTCAGAGTTACAAACCTAGCATATCATTGAAGGCAGGGAGATTGATTGGGAATTCTGTGTTGTAGTTCCAGTTTGCACAAGTCTTCCCAGTTTTTGTTGTAGTCGCCTGACCCCTGTAATGCACGCCATTGTCCTTATAACACTTGTCTGAAATTTGTAAAACACATAAAAAATAAAATATCACATTGAATAGCATCACATAATTCTAACAATGAAATTTACAAGTTACAAAAAATTGTAGATGAACGTTACTTAGCAAATAAGCCAGGCACTCCATCAACAAAAGAATGGACAGATGCCAATGTCTTTTCCCCCACTTGTTTTCTACCAAATCATAATTACAATAAAACTCAAGATATTTCTTTCATTTGTTTTCTCTGTATTTGTTCAAGAAAACAAATCACATATTTCTTAACAGCTCCAGAACAATTAAATTTGTCTGTAACTTCTGAAAACTGCAAAACCATCGGGCACTTAACGTATAGCAGTGAAATAGGCGATTAAATTACAGGACAACACAAAAGTGCCTGAAGTTATTTGTTTGTTGATTAAAACTCTTTGAACCTCAGCACCATTATCCCCAGTTTTCAAGAGCTTTGTTTTTCTCCGTCAAATGGTGGTGTGGTGTTTTTTGGCTCTTATTTTCTACCAAATCATAATTACAATATTTTATTATTTTTATTTGTTTAAATGTTTCCCCAACAACTGATAGTCAAAAGTTCAATGGCAATAGTTTTATTTTTTCAACTGCAGAAATGATAGGAATTGTGTTGTTTTTTCTCATCCTTAAAAATCACAAAAAGGTAGATAAAAACTCCTTATCCTGTATTTCTGGCAGATGGAATTGTTTTTCAATCTTCTACAATGTCCAAACATCAAAGGATATTCATGTTGAGGCAATCTAAATTTTATGGTGCTATTATTTTGTGTCTGAATGTTTGCAACAATATCTAAAAAATGTCTGGAATTTACAACTTCCTGTAGTCACAAGTATACGTCTGCTGCAAGCTCTTGTGTGTCTGCTATAGTCTTGTGCAACCTAGTTTCACATTTCAACCCAAATTAAATGTTTTAAAAAGTTGTTGGTACGAGATGTTAGCGTACATAACAATGACTAGCATGTCTAAATATAAGTCTGTGTTGAGTTTGGAAGAAAAAACAGGTGATTATTTTACTGTTCTTAACTTCGAATATAATACTGTTCCCGCTGATGAAAACAGAGGAAAGGCCAGGAATAACTATACGATCCAATCACCAACAGCAACTCCAATCCAGCCACGGAGTGTGTGTTTTTAGCCGTTATCATTTCCAGACTTACCGTCATATCCTTTAACTGGGACCCCAACTCTGATACACGGAGTTCCATAATCTGGCAGATCTTTGCACACAGGCAAGATACTGTTATCTAAAATTAGACAATATGGAGACTACAATAAAACAACTGTAAATATACCATATGCCACAATATGCTTTCAGTTTTCACAGTGATATTTCATAATTCTCATAAGCACTGCCATTTAAACTTGCAGGTGCACAAATTGCCGAGTGAAAAATAAACTTTGGAAAAGAACTTAAAACTTTAAATTGTTTTCTATTCTTCAAAGCTACCCTGGATAGTGTGTTTGACGCAGGAACCAGGCAATAAAGTTAGAGATTAGATATAACTTTTTTTACCTACAGAAAATGTTTGAAAAGTACAATAAGGGAAGGTGTTCAATATAGTTTAACTCTTGTACTTTCTGAAGCTTTAATAAAAGTTCTACAATACATAACAGTGTCTCAAACTGATTGTATTTTCATGTTCCTGGGGTATTGCTTTAAACCCGTTTGATGGTATTATATATGTTGCTAAACAAGGACTATTGGTTCATAATATGCGCAGTGGATTATCTACCAAGCTACTTACCAATCAACACATGAGACTTGGCGGTGGTATACTCAGTTTTACACATAACCTGTTCCAACATTTCACACTCGTCTTTACAGATCTTCATTGGCTCATGCGCTGTCGTATTTTTAACACATTGTGGAAATGAGAAATGACAGATGGATGCGATGGCATACTTCTGACATTTCGTCGACAACTCGTTGGAACTGCCAATCACTCCGAGAGCAGCTTAAACCAAATACAATAAAGTCAATCAATATACTGTAATTTAAAGAGGATTAATCTAATATACACACCTGCAACATTAAGGACAAACACCTGTCTTAACGTGAACACTGAAGAGGAGTTTATACTTTTACTTTTGGTATTACTTCATATATTGGAGGTTCTACTGTCATTCTATTCAATTTGGAAATAGAAATGAAAGCTACATAATTATTAACAAACTCACTGCAACGTCAAAATAATAAAACTTTAACAAGAAGTCTGTACACACGCTTGTTTTCTTTATGATTTCACCGAACTATTTATATATTTAAGTTCCATCATAAAGACCTCTTGAAATTTAAAATGTTTTGCTGTTAAAATCAACTACTTCAGTCTCAAAAAGATAATTTTTATGTAAATCACTATTAAGACCACTTTTTGACAGTTCCCAAGGTGGTCTTATTTGGAAAACTTCACTGTACTTACCTATTACTTTCTCCTCACGCAGACCTTGTTCAAATCTAGAGGTAACGTAGATGTGTTTGTTAGAAATGTGGGTGGAGCATGCACTGCCCTTAAACTTCTGGCAAAAGGGTTTGGATTTCGTCTCTTTGCTTGAAATTGGGCGGTCTTCTCCAATAATACTGTAGAATTAAAAAAAATATCATCAGTCAACAGAGGTTCAGTTAACAATACATGTTATACATCCACTGTAAATTCCCCCCAAAATAACTGACTTGTCTGAAACTATTAATAACACATTTCATGAGTAATGTCTAACTGGGAATTCTTAAATATTGTAAATGTACAACTAAATTGTACAATAAATTATACCGTACAGAATTTGGAGAAAAAAGTAATTTACAAATTACATGTACTTTATTCAGACATGTCATAAAGGGAGTTAATTATCACCTGGTCTAGTCACTAATCATGTCCATAGTAACCTCCCTTACATTTTTGACTGCCACTTAATGGTGTCACACAGATTTTATTGAAAGTGCATGTGGATTATATGAAAGTGTAATAGGTGAATATACTTACGTCTGCTCTGTGTCGTATTTCCCATTAAATCTGTTTCAAAGAATACAGAAAAGCCAGGTATTAGTTATATATAGTGATTGGTGAAAAGAACAAAACATTTAATAGCAAGGAAAGACAATCAGCAGACCAGGAACTATCAACTAGAAAACATGGGACCGAGTACACTATCAAACTGTTGGACCGAGTACACTATCAAACTGTTGGACCGAGTACATTATCAAACTGTTGGACCGAGTACACTATCAAACTGTTGGACCGAGTACTCTATCAAACTGTTGGACCGAGTACACTATCAAACTGTTGGAGTATGTCACAGTAATAAGAGTTAGTCACAAAGATGAATCACTTGTTTTTTTACTTTTAAATTTGGTATTTCCTTAAAGTCCAAATGTTTATTTAAGATTGAAGTGTAAAATGATTGAGTACACATTGAATTTACAGCTCTTTATAAAAGCAATAACAACCAGAAAAAGGGGTAATGAATTTGTGAAATATTTCTGGAACAATAATAAATTGAAATGTTTAGATTAATTTACAGGGTGATTGATACTTCTGAAAGTCAGCTGATTGCCTTTGATGATAGAAACAACAACAAAAAGTGCATAATGTTGCTATTCACTTATCAAACAAAAGTGCTTTAACATTGACAGGACTATTTACACAGATTGTACGGTCTACATAAAACAGTGAATAAAGTTTGTGTGCCTAAAGACAAAGTTCAGTAATAGAAAAGTACTATGGTTTTGTCATAAAAGTGTGCTAACAACAATATCTGGAACACAAGAGTACATAATGTGCTGTGTTGAACATGTGGTACAAATGTATTAGTTTCAGTATCACAGTATGTACTTAATTAAGACTGCTTTCTACAAGAAACAGTTGTACGTTTGTTCCAAATAAATGAAACAGTGCATACAAATAAAAATAAATGATTAAAATAAAAATGAAAAGGCAATGAAATAAATATCTAGGCCATTGATACTTTTTTGTCTAAGTGCACAAAGTAGTGTATATCAATACTGTAACAATTTTAATTTGTCTTTAATCCTGCTGTTTTTGAGTACTTTTCGCTTGACACTGTTTTCACTCAAAAGTACATAACTTCTGTAATTATACATGTAATATCCTTAAACAAATTGATGGATAATTGATAAGATGACTATGCCTGCTCCTTTATTCAACAGCACAAATGAGTTTTATGATTTCATTTCCACGAAAAGTCACACTGCAAAGATCTTTCTATATAACAGGTACACATATGTATTGGGAAGTTAGAGTCAAAGTAGAAATTGAGAAGTTAGAGTCAAAGTAGAAACTGAGAAGTTAGAGTCAAAGTGTTTTAAGTGCTATTAAATAAAGAAGAAGATAGAATAATTTCACGTTCATCTCGGGCAATGCAACTTCCTTGCCAAATATAGGACTTTTATACCAGTAAACGTGTTCATGTTTTTTGTGTGGTTTGCAAAGAGGAGAGATGTGCAGCATTACTTTTTTATGATATTCAGGAAATATTCTGGGGTAAAATATTTATAATCTTTCCCAATCTTTCGAATTGTTTTTCATAACAGCAAGTTTGTGAGTCATAGATCTTCAAATGAATCATGAATCAAAACATTGCCATAAAAATCTCATGGAAGGAAAACTGAACTTTATAAGACAATGAAAATTTTGATATAGCTTTTTTGTAATGCTGCGGAAAAGTTTTCTGTGAATGTAGCCATGGATTTCAATCATAGAATAACTTTAGTAAGAAAAATATCAAAATCAGAATATTATTACAGTCAATGACAGCAGGCAAATAGAAACCAGGATAAATGTATCAATAATTTACAAAATAAAGTGAATCAGGAAAAAACTATTTTTTTTACCTAACCAAAAAGAGTGACATCCCCTAGTGAAGCATGAAAAGTACTCAGTTGTTGTTTTTATAGACACAAATAATATGCCACAATGTTATGTTACTTAAGTGTTCATTCAACTGTGCTTATCAAACCGGCCAGACTAATACAGACACACCACGTACAAGTCACTGATTTGCTCTGAATAATTGACAAACATAATTGTGTTAAAACAATTTAAAGCAGGCGATGATCGAAGTCTCTGTTTTTTGTTTTTCGATTTTTGTTCTCATCATATTCTCAAAGCGTCCTGCTCGTAGCAAAAACCATACCTTTAAACTTTTGAAATCAACTGTTGTGATAAAGTTTTACCTGATATATCACTTTGCCTATATACTACACATCTCCTTCCCATCATAATATGGCCATTGATATATCATTCAGTCCTATATTGCTATATCATTCAGTCCTATATTGCTATATCATTCAGTCCTATATTGATATATCATTCAGTCGTATATTGGTAAATCATTCAGTCGTATATTGCTATATCATTCAGTCGTATATTGCTATATCATTCAGTCGTATATTGCTATATCATTCAGTC
>ENA-OREC01000387-OREC01000387.1-marine-metagenome-genome-assembly--contig:-NODE-387-length-16533-cov-12.657693_pt1 | contig 16533 bp, 4 predicted proteins | sample MGYA00248626_ERZ508543 | MGnify/ENA primary metagenome ERZ508543 (study PRJEB26211, sample SAMN05518279) | marine metagenome | isolation source: Puget Sound, Washington, USA | host: Bankia setacea...
TAAAGTTGTTTAAAGCTTCTGAAGCAATATCGTACGATTGAACAAATGTCTTCAGATGCGCATAGTATTACTTTAAAGAAAACGTATAAACGTATAACATACATTTAATATATATCAATACACATAATGAAACTATACAGGCCGAATATATCCCTCCGTACATTTCTGAAAACGGAATTTAAATATTCATAAGCGTCAATTTCCGAAGTTAAACGAGTTTCCGGACATTTACGATGTTCAAATATTTACGATGATATGCATACATATAGATCGGTGAATGTCGGACGGGACGGAAAAGCGTCTGCAAACACAAATGTTTTGGTATATATGTACTAAAAACGAGGACGTATGCATCGGTTAATGTAAAGGGTCTTTTTAAAGTTGTTTAAAGCTCCTGTAACAATATGAGTGTGTCACCCCCTCTCCCCTCGGCATCCGGAATACCAGTTAATTATGGACCGGCATCCAGAATACCACTTAATTTTGTATTCGAATCCAGAATACTAATTGATCAAAAGGTTTTTAAAAAGAAAAAAAACACTGTGTTGCAATATTTTCGTTTCGTAGAACTTTCCATGGAGATCTTTCCGGTGGGGGCGGGGTTGTATTGATTTTATTTGTAAAAAGCATGATTAAATAGCAGTGTTTGTACATGCGAATTAATCACACGGTTGAAACATAAACAGCAAGAAAATTAAACATATTCAATAATGCAAACATTCATCTTGTCTGACTGTGTGACAGTCCGGTCAATATGATCTACTAAAATACTTAACAAACTATAATGTGTGTTCACAGATGACACTATGTCTGCTGATTACCTTAAGTATTGACTTATAAACCAAAGTTTGCACTGCTGAGAAAGTTTTAAAACTAAGGACACTAAAAGATTAATTCTTGCGCATTTTGAACGATGTTTTTTTGGAAGTTGAAAATGATGAGAATATGTTGAGAGCAAGGACAATAGATGGTGCATTCTGACGCTATAAGATTTTTTTCTGAATTTGGAACAGCTGAGAAAATTTAAAAGCAAGTACGCAAATGGTGCATTCTGGTGCTATTTGAAACGATTTTTAGGAAGTTGGAAATGCTGAGAAAATTTTCAAAGCAAGGAAGCTAAATGGTGCATTCGGACGCTTTTCGGAGAATGTGGTCGACGACTTCTAGGAGAGCTATTGAATGTGGAAATATGTGCATCACGGAGATAACTCTTACTAAGACTATACGATACAGCGTTAAGTTGTTGGCATCTAGTTGCTTTTTATTACTTCCAATATTCGCTTTTTGAACACACTTGTGTATTTGCAAACTTTAAAAGACATGACTTATAATCTAAAATGCATTTCGGTATAACTATGTATACAGTCGGTGTATTTTGTTTGGGCTGTTGTTATGGGGGTTACTTCCCAGGCACACTTCCATAGTACTAGTTTATTTTCAAAATAAACAATCAGTTTCAACCGGACATACTGTTTGAGATATCAATCATTTAAAAAAAACATGTACATAATTTCGCCATTCGATCGTTTAGAGTTATTCTTTAATTGTAATCCACAGCGCAGATGACAGACGGTTTAAACTTTATTAACAGGCTGAACTGTTTCGTCTAATAGTAGGTAACGTAAAATACTAACGCCTATCATACCACGGTTATATATATGTAAAACCCGACAACAACCGATCCCGCATGCTGCCCTTTAAGTTCTGATATTAGCATGCACAATTGTGTTTACAAAAATTCGACTGTTTTTGTTCAAAAATCATTTTCACTTTTCAATTCATGGCATCCGAATTTAGTTTGCTCCAAAAGTGGCATCCGGCGTACCGAACCTCGGCATCTGGAATACCGCGTTAAATCACCCTCAATATTGTACGATTAACACATTTGTTCGGGTGCGCCAGGTATATCTTTAAGACCATGCTGAATTCAATGCTACTAACATTAAATAGTATTAAATACTATGTAACACTTCGATTCAGTAAAATAATTAACAATCCCAATGTTTAAATGAAACTGTTATTCTACTAATTCATAAATTGTAAGTGAGAGTTTATAATCTTTATTTGTGTCTCATCAATGTATGGCGAGAGTGAGATATAAACATAAACAAGCATATCCATTAGTTTACTCTTGCAATTGATTTTGTCCGATTACATTGCTTACTGACTAACTAATATGCTTGTTTGAAGTGTTCGATTAAAAAGAGTTCGAGTAGTTGCATGCAAGATTGATTTTGTTCGACTAAACAGAGTTTGAGGTAGTTAATTCACATGGTTGTTAACTTGTATTGTTCAGATCAAGTGTAAGTTTTCCATACGTTAGTTACTTTACCAAGGCCATTGGAACGTTTAGCATTTATTGTAGACATATTTCGACAAGTTTCCTATTGTGACATTTTAAAAGTAAAATTCCCGAGTTTTGCCCAACCAAATAAGTGTGTGGTACCAACAGGAAATTACTCGTTTTTTACCGGTATTCACTTTTTCCGATCGGCTTTCGAGTTTCATTAATGCATCTTACTTTTATACATGTAATATACAATTGGAGAAATATTGTGTCTGTTGCTGCCTTTAATTGCTGGTGGCTTTACAGCGATATATTGTACTCGTAAACAGCTCAGTTATATAGTTTGGGCTGACTTTTATTTGTATTAGTATATGTGATCATATGTAGTATACGATGAATTCAATAATAACCCCTCATTGTATTTCATTAGTTAGGTACAATTTACTGATCTATTTAAAGGCATTAGCTAGATTCAAGTTGACCAATTTTAGGTGGTACCGGTGGGGGATGTGTTCGTTACCAAATAACTGGCCTGCAACTTGAGATAGGTCGTTATGAAAAAAGGGTTACTACCTAGGGGTTGTACATGTGGGTATAGTTTGTACTGAAAGCGGAAATACAATAAGGATAAGATATACGATATACATCCCTTCCCGCCTAGTCCCTTATATCACGAGAATAATCGTTATCACTGTCAATTCAACGCCATTGAAACAATATTTTCAGAAGAAAAACACATTTGATAACATGTTTTGTAGTTATTTGTGGGCTGTTCCAAAATTCCAAGCCGTAGTAAATCTTATTTGTGTTCTTGTTACTTCCAACTGTTACAATTCAACTGTTTGATAAACTAGCAGATATATATGCGCTACGAAATTTCAACAAGACAATCGTACGTAACCTTAGATCGAGAATCCAATTGTCTTCCACTTTAAAGCAATTTTGGTTCGGACAAGAAATGTAATTGAGTTTTACGAGTGTTTGTTTAGTGTATAATGTAACTCCTGCTGCAGTTAAATTGTTGTTGTTTGTTCGTCTTTTTTTGAGTTTGTCATTAAATGATAATTACATAAGAATCTGCCTGTATCATATGGAGAAAGGCTCTACCAAGCGAGGTGTGGTGTGATGATGTCAAATGCTTGCCTCATATACTCGTTCTGATATGTTCCATCTATCCAAACGTGAGATCATGTCAACAACTATCCCAAATAAGGTACATGTATAATATTACAGCGTCCTGTCTAGTAACGGTAATGTATCGGTGTCTGTCTAACTTAATTCTGAGTCCACTGGTTTAGCTTTGCATGTAAATATGTACATGTATATAATATAAGTTATACGTTACTTGTTAATGTACATAATATAAGTTATACTTTACTTGTTAATGTACATGTATATACTATAAGTTATACGTTACTTGTTAATGTACATGTATATAATATAAGTTATACTTTACTTGTTAATGTACATGTATATAATATAAGTTATACGTTACTTGTTAATGTATGTAATATAAGTTATACTTTACTTGTTAATGTACATGTACATCTAGGGGGGTTATTTACTTTGCTATGTTGATGATTTTTGATTAACTTTTATATGTACATTTATGTGATTTATTCTTCATGTGTATGTTGTAGATGTATATAGTTTACGTATATATGATCGTGTATTGTGAACATGTGTGGAGAAACGTACATTACTTAATGGTTACATGTTGTTGCATTTTGCTCAACTTGTATACTACACGTATGCTTTACTTGTAAATGTAAATGCATATTATTTACTTGTTAACTAAACTTATACTTTTCGACGTTGTGCAATCCAGATGCATTTGCTTAACTCGTTCATGATGATGAGTTGTACTAAACATACATTGATGCGACAAACTTGTATACATATAGGATTACGTGTATATATAGATGGATATAGCTCTTCTTGAATAAGTTGTACATTACTTGTATACTGTTGATGTGTTTTGTACCAACTACTCACCTAATTGTGTAGCATCATGTAGATCAGGTAACTCATGATTTAACTAGAAGCTTGTTTAGTATCAGTTGTGTTTACTAGATGTTTACCACTCGTTGTGTTGAAGCACATAACGTACTATTGGAGGTCTCTCTCAGCGGTGTAGTAGACGGTAAACAACTTCATGTATATACGTGTTAGAAGGATCACCATATGTGTATATCATTTTAGATGGTTTCATAAAAAATAGCTACAGGCAGTATTCAGGCAGTTGTTTTTTCTTGAATACTCACTAGTAGTGTTCATAACGTGTTTAACATCAAGTTTCTTATCTGATTTACCATGCCTGAGTGAGCTGAGTAAATGTCAGTTGAATAAGTCAAGAGTTAAAAGTGCCAAGACCGTTAGTTAATAAAGGTCACCCTTTTCTCCACATTTGCTCCCTGATGGGCTATGATCGACGCTTGAATACTAGTAGATAGGTTATGGTTAGTTCCGTTCGTCACATACACTAGTTGTTAATAATACATGTACATGACAAATATACCTTCAAATCATGTGTAAGTAGCATTAGGTTGTCATGGTTCAGATGATACAACCAATTCAACATTTACATATTGTTTTGCTGTTGTCTTAAGAATCAGAATATGTGCTGTGTGAAAGCTCATTTGATAACTTAGTATGGGTATATGAGGTGTAGAATGGTTATGACTTCACAAATACGTAAACAAGAACACAGCAAAGCACTTTCCAAATTTTATTTAGTCGTATATTTCATGTTTGACAAACATAACAAATTCTTACCGACATCTTTCTCAATCTCTTAAAATGAAGGATTCTCATGTCTGCAGTACGCATGCGTATCCAATGATGTCACTTCCTGATAGGACACGTTTAATATCACGTTGTACCCGACCAGGAATGCGGTTCATCATCAGCTCAAACCTGAGAAATCCATTCGATCACATTTAAGCCCACCTATGTTGTTCACTTGTGCCTCATTTTGGATAAAAAAACATCACAGTGGCACATTTTGATCCTTAAGCGCAACAAACGTGTACCAAACAAAATATGTAACTACAGAAATTACACATTGTTGCATTCTACATACAAAATAAACCAAAACAATTGCCCTTCAACAAGCCCTGTGACCAAAAGCACTTTTAAACTACTACAAAAATCAACTTGTACATTTCGTGCACGTAAAATGTACATGTGGACATTCAACTTAAACTACATTAGTAATTGTCATCACGTGATAAATATTGACCTATATTCGAGATGATTGTTAATTACAATGGATGGCAAACTGCTTCAAGTAGAACAGCGGGCTAGTTTAAACTCTAAACCTCAAATTTGTTAATATAATTATATAGGATATGTTTTCTTCACTTATATGTTTACACAGTATATCAACAATTGGAAAAACTTGTTTTTTGACATATAGGTGATAGCCAAAGCCAATCCTAGGTTGCAAAACAATCTAAGAATAGACGTGACGAAAAATTCAAAACTGAACAAAAACTTTGCATTGAGTATCTGAATAATTAATTCCAAAAACATGTTAATACCACCAGATGGTACAAGACCTATGAAAGTTGTAAACAAATCTACGCTTCTATCGTACATTACCACACTTTGACAAGCCTGTATTACACAACCCTCTATCTAACAACGCTATGCTAAGAAGACAGGCACAAAATGAAACGAAGATCCCTGCCAAAGTGAAGACGAAATTAAAACCTAACCTTTTTCTAATGACGACACTTTTGAAATATACAAGGCCACTGTTTCTATTTCGTTTGTGTCAAGAGGTTTGTGCAATATAGGCCAGTCCAAAATGTGATCCTGTAAATACATTTTCAAACTGTCAAATATGTTAACAATGTTTTCTAGTTATACAAAAATGTAGTTCATAGCTGTAACCGTTAGTGAAAGAAAGTTACAGAGACATCTATGTATGTCTTAACAATGATTTAAATAATACTAGGACACTCTCAAGTACAAGTGGATGGCTGTTGCTAATTAGTGTAGAACCGTAATGTCAAGCTCTGTGAGTTTGTATAGGATGTGCAAATATACAAAACTATGTTATTTCTAAGTTGAGTACCAAACTATCAAGCTGAGTCCAAACTCGAGAAACCTATCAACACTTCGTTTAGCAACAAAAACGCAACGAAGAACAATTTACAAAACCTATTTTCAAAGTTAGCTACAATACTTTCTAGGAAGTGATACAGTGACAGCTATGAGTTGCTATATACAGTCAGTCACGTGTTGCAGAAATCCATGATCGAGCTAGCACATTAGTACAGGAGAAGTATGAGTGCATCATGGTAAACATATAACAAAAACAGCGTTTAGTTATTAGTTAAACACCTACAATAGTTACAATCTAAAAAACCTCAAACTTGATTGATCATGATAGAAAAAATCACTACATGAATATTTAAAACATGAACGTGATGATAGTTGCCTGTCAGAATAAAGGGGGACCCATTCAATCGCCCTGTCACAAAGAGATGAAATCAAAGATCATGCCAATCGTAGCCGAAGTTGCTCACAAAGCCCTAATACAGTTCTCAAAGATAAGTTGAATGACTAAATGTGGTTACGAGTTTTGTGTACCATCTATAACACATTTGTATAACAAAACAGGAAACATACAAAAACACACATACACATTAAAATACATATGCTCTTTTATAACGTTCTTTTTCAGTTGTTCATGTGTTTTTTTTGTACAAGTGAGGATGAAAAATTTGCGTTTTTTTTATTTCAATGCAGATGCGCAAGCCGACCATACATGTTTTTTGTTGAGATTTTTTTCCTGTCACCAAATACATGATGATCCCTGAATAGTTATGCCGCATGTATATAACCCATTCTAAACTTTGAAACCTGTTCAATCCACAAACGGTGAAGTTATTCGGCAAGCATAACTATTCGAAAATTACCATGTTATAAATACATTTCGTTCTTTTTTCCCCTTAATGATCCATCATTTACACGCTCCGCATATTCATGAGTATGCATAACACACTTTCAAAATGTCATTTAGTTATGAATATGTTCACAGGAAGCTAGGCAGTAAAGCCCCGTAACACACCACTGATCAATGGATGAAAGCTCAGGTAAACAACACAGCTATAACAATCACTCATTCTAAAATACACACGGGAGTGTTTCTTATGTCAGAAAAAAAGTCTCATGCTTTTATCCCGGGGCGTAGCTTTACCAACTTTCCATAAACCAAAAATCCTGATTCTTTTACACAGACAGAAACAAAAATAGTTAAAATACAAATAGCCAAATCCGAAGCGTGATTCATTGGTTATTTTAAAGCAGCCGTTTATGCTATTAAAGACATGTTGACACTTGTATATAAATGATGTGTAACTAGATTGAAGCACACTGGACTGTAATGCTGGCGGCTTTAGCAAAGAACTCTAAAACCAAAGTTAAAAATATACATGTATAGGTTTTTAAATATATCTGATTCGATGTGCAGGGGTGAGACTGCAACACCACTTTGGAAAATATCTACACGTAAATACTATCAAACAGCATGTAACAAACCGTTCAGCAAAAACCTCATAATTTATCCCATTAACAAAGTTGTTTAGTAAAGGTCAAGCTCAACCTCGCTTGGTCAACGTAAACATAGCTGGTCATCAAAACCTTGTATACCCAGCTATTACCATTTACTAGGTCGCCTAGAAATGCTCAATAATTGATCTACAAACCCAGCGTATAACTAGCTGTGTGGTGTGTAGTCTGCACTATACCAACCCAATGGAGAGATCGATCGAGCTAGAGGCTTGTCAATAAATGCATGTACGATTGCCTTTATATAACGATCCATAGAGTTTTCCATTCACAGCTATAGGTTTCTACCACGGACAACCAAACTCCTACTGTTCCTAGATTACTAACCCAGATCCACTATCATACCTTACCAAGTATGTGTAGCAAACGTATGAACTAATAGAAAGAAGAAAAGGAGTTTGAGAAAAAAGCTTGACCTGATTGTACGTTATGATAATTGGGTTAAGGAAAGAAAAAAGAGATGTACTAAATTGACCGCGAAGTCTAAGGCCATGTGGAAAAGTGAATAGCCACACAACTTCAACTGATTTACACCCGACTAAAGACCCCTTAAAAACCATACACATGATATCTGATTAAACGAAACGAAGAACAAAATGAGAACAAAATGCTATCAGTATGCTAATCCAGAAAAAAGGTTTAACGTAGAAATGTGGGCTAAGCTAAGTTAGCTCGCTAAAATGGTATACGTGTACAATTGGTTGGGAACTAAACTGTCGGATATTTTTTATACGTTTCGATATTTTTAGGACAGTTTAGCTCACAACCATTGGCACAGAAAACTTAAGTAAATCTACACCATTGTACACAGTTAAGCTTATATTTCTATTTACACATACATGTCAGCTTTAAAGTCTCATAACGGTTCTAACTTCACTCAAACCGCAAGGCTATTGTGTTATATATGGCAGCTATATCTACATACACTTTAAAAAACTGAAATTTCAACTTTTATTTAACATTAACAGCAACATAGCACATCATCATCATGAAAGCTTACGACAATGCTAAGTTATGAAAGACATGTTTATTTTCTAAGCACTAGTCAACCAATTTTACTGACGCACTGATTTGGCAATGAGTTTTGTAACAAGCATTAAACCTTTAACAAATCAACTCGTAACTCTATCAAACTATACAAACAGTATCCATATACAAGTGTGAACACAGTTAAAATAAATGAATGAATAAAAAACACAAACAACTATAGATAGTAATATATCAATCAGGCAAAATCAAAATTTACAGGTAACTGCATGCATAGCAGTATCTTATAAACTCGACATAAACAAACATTTACACCAACACCAGGTTGTTGAAAGAACCTCAATAAATCACTGAATGTTCAGTAAGACTATTAATGAACAGTGTCTGAAAGAACATATTTTGAGATAAAAACAAGGCAGTGCCGTCTGACCTACTCGTATACTATCACAGACATCGCATGAAAAAGTCAAATAGAATCACTGGTGTTACTAACGTAACCAAAAGCCCTTGCAGTGAACTTTGACATTCAGTTATTAAAACTAAACATGTGAAAATGAGACTGTCGGTATCGAGTGTTCTCGACGTAGCTCGGAGAACAGAGACTGACGTCAAATAGAACGACGTCACGACGTTGATTGATGATCTAATTAGCGATCTAAGTATATTGCTTAATTGGCTTTGCTTTGATTCTTCATTGTCAATCAAACCACCGTTCCGGTAAAGTGCTCATTTTCACATGTTTGGTTTGAAATGGAGTTTGTGCAATACTTGATCAGTTAAATGTACATATATACCCAACCACAATCAAACAAAACCCGACAAGTTTAACAAAAGACATTGATAAGATCTATGTTATTGAGTTTTTCTTTCAAAACAAAAATCATAGGTAAACAGTTTTATACTGTCTAGAGTAGACAGTGTTAATATAAGGCTGGACTTGAAAACGTTGTGAGTCTCACAACTCAAACTTGTATAGTGATAAAAGAATGTAGGTAGTATAGTCACCTATTATCACCACCCTTCATTTACCCATTTCCTTTCCGCGAGGGAATCTTAATACATTTCCTTTTTAGAGGCAAACAAATCAATGGTTTGCTGAAAATGGGTCAAAACAACGTTATCTCCAAGTTTAAAGTTCTCTAGTGTCTACCCTAGAACAAATAAAGCGATCAGTATACAATCTAGTTTCCCCCTGCTCCCCCTATATGCCAAAACAGCGCTCCCCAATTTATGCAATTATTTGAAACCTCGCTGCGGTTTAAATGTTAAATATACACAGATACGTCAATCGTATAGGCTCGGAGTATAAAGGCCCAATTCATAAAACCTGTGCTACAAGTATATTAGATTCCCCCTTGACAAAAGCCTGTACGGTGTATAGCGCATTCAAGCGAGATACAATTATATACGTGTTATCCCGGCGGTTATATACGCACAGTACGTTATACATTGTGGTATATCTTGTGTAAATCTATACTTTGCTCTAACTGTACACACATCAGGTATACACACATAGACGCGTGTATATGTACACACTATAGTATCATTCACCAACACAGCTTTTCATCGAGTAGTTTAAACTCTTAAGAACAACCTACAACTCGGCTGAAAACTCGATCGACTGGCATGAAGCTCATGCGTTAATACATAATTGATTATACATTTTTCTAACCGTTGGTAACTCTGTTAGATGCTACTGTAAGAACTATCAATAAAGTGAGTACCAGGGTTGTTCACCGAGAGAGTTCATGTGGCTTATCCTCTACTCTAACAGAACACTTTTCCAGGAGCTGCTTGAACGAGATTCGTTATCTAATGATCTTAATCTTTAAGCTCCATTACAACAACAACTTGTATAAAACACACCGTGAAACGTTTAACAGAAAAAAACAATTTCAATTTCTCTTAAATTTTAAAACCACGTGGTCTCAATTAACGGCTGGAAAAATACTGCCATTTAATTTCAAATAAACGTTAGATCTGATGGTTGAACAACTGGATTAGAATGTCATGTCGAACACGTGTACTAGTTTTGAGTCTTTATGCTTCTAAGGAGAGCTTGAATAATGTATATGTTTAAGTCTTACACAAGGGAAGGTTCGATCGACCGTAGTAATACAAACTCAGACACGCTACATATGAGAATGTATACACACAACATACGCATAGCTTGCCAACATTATCTATCTAGCCATCAAGAATGTGCATGTTTAACAAACATAAACGCAGATCCTCGCACTTCACCCCAAGTTACCCTATACACTATCGTGGTCGTTATTTAGCCAGTTTTACATCATTATATAAATAATCCTCTTGTATCTGCCGTAGATATAAGCATTAAGGTATAAGAGATACGTATTTAGTATGCAGCATCCAGACAACGATTTATTTTGCATGATTAGAGAAGTAATTACAAAGTATTGATTTTTACAGCATGGATTACGGTTCCGTTACAAACTGCATGTAGCCCATGTTTTATCCCATGGAACATGTAATTCATACCGCAGACATTAAAAAAACACCTTCCCAGTCAAAAATGCTCCACTCTGTCTTCTGGTTATAATATGATGTATACTCAGTACATTCTGGTCATGTATAATCATATGCATTTCGCTCCATCTGTTGTATATTAGCAACCACTACTTAATATTAAAGTAAAATTCTTCACAATAAAAGTGGCTAATGAATGCATGCATAATAACGCCTTAATATGCTGGTAAAGTATTTGTGTAGCTTGACAGGATATTTAAACGATTTTCCAGCATATCTTTTAAAGTTAAGTCTAAAAACTGTAAACATGTGTTACTCCAAGCACGTGTATAAAAATGGTACGTTCATGTACATGTGGCTAGAAATGCAGTCTTTATGAATATACCAGGCTAATTATGTGTACTGTTTACTTGCTAGATGAACCGCTATACACCGTACATATAGGTCTACATGTTTCTCGTAGGTAACACAGACTACTGCTCTAAAACCTGTACATTAACAAAAGAGGAGATTTATAATCTACAATCTAAAGATAAGAACCCATATAGATCGGCTCGATATATATACAAATCCTGAAGCAGCTTGGTGTGGCCGAGTATTAACCACTTACTCTACACATACTGTACATACTGACACTATTATAGACCAGTGTACGCATTTGACCAGTTGTATAAACAGTCGAGTGTTACAGTAAAGTACCACTATACACTACACAGCCGTTTACCTATAGTGTAGTACATACATATGTGTAGCATTGTGTTTCAGTCAGTGTATATAGATATCTCCCTTCTTGAGTCAGCCTTTGAAAACCAAGCCACTGTTACAACTACAGGCACAAGGCCATAGCATGATCATGTTTTATTATCTGCAGGGATAACATTGTGCAAGTTTTCCACTGCCCTTCTTTTCTCCTATAATCTAAACGAAGATATATAATACAAGAACACGCAGTTGTAACATTGGCATGGCTTTATAAACATTTTTGACGTAAACTATTTAACATGTGTACAAACTAACATCTAAGAAAACATACCCAAAAAACAAGGGACGCACTAACCAGTTTTAACACGATTTAACAAGAGAAGAAAACAAATCAACAATGATCTTAACAAAATGCGATAATGAAAACGTTTAACATCATCTATTTACACAATTCAATGTCTCTGTCACTCTCTGCTATATCACTGTCCTTCACAAGTCAACTAATCTTGTCTCATATGTCACATACACAACTGCCCCCTAAATGAATAATAACTCATTAATCTAATAACAATTAATGGAGCTAAGAAAATCATCTCTCAATAGGGTCACATGACATGGTGTGCCAAATCTGCTGAGTTCATGTCTGTTGCTGCAATCTGTCGCCTTTCCAAATATGCCCAGGGTAGGATAAACGTTAATATCTCACCTGAACATTTAAGTTTTCATAACAGCACTTGTTCACTTTGACGAATTATCTGCCCAAATGACTGTTGGTATAAATAGTGTCAAGAAATGAACTTGTAGAAATGATTAAATTCCATAGTCAGGTGAATTTGGGTAGCTAGATAATGAACTCTCACAGGACTGCCCGGCTGATGTTGTTTTCGCAGTTGTAGTAACCGCAAGCTTCGACCTGAGAATCCCGTTTTGCTGTTTAAAATAATTCTTTTCTCTGGTTAGCATTGACACATGCCTCTGAAGTGAATTGATTTGGTCCAATAATGAATTGTTTGTGCGTTCTAGTTGTGTTTTATGATGCATGCGTTTAGATCTACAGTTTTGAGCATACCCTCTGTTTTTCAGGGTACGTCTTTTTTGTTTCAAACGCTGAATTTCATCTTTAGTAAGCCCCTGTAGTCGCTTATTGAGCTCTCGAACCGGAAGTGACACTAGATCATCATCATCCAGCTCAGAAGAAGCTGAATCGATAGACATGCTGTCTCTTCTAGATCTTCTACGCGGACTAAGCATTTCAGAAGAAAGAGGGGAAGTTACCTGTTGATCTAGTGGACTTTCTGGTGGGGTAGGGATCTCTTCCTTTATCATATCCATGTAGGGCTCCACCGAATCTGATGTATCCGACTTTTGAGAATTCTGGGACTGTTGAGACTGTATGGAGGACTGACGGGACATTGCCCTAGCCCCTGATACTAAATACTTTTGGAAACTCTGCACAAATTCTGGACTCGAGGAAATCAACACGTCTACAACTTCTTCCGGTAACTGTGATATTTCAGTATTTCCCTGGGGAGGAAAGTTCATGTTTTGTGATAGCCACGATAGATCTTCCATGAATGATTTAGGTAATTCTGTCGGGGATGTTGCCGATGCTTCACTTTCCGCCGGCGACAACGGCACGGTTCGGCTGTCTGGACTTATTGGTGTGGTCCGACCCGAGTCGAGCGGTGTCAGGGGTTGCAACTTTGGAGCTATGTTGCTTTCGGATTTTGCACAACATGCATTTGCAAACTTCTCATCCGTTTCCTGTTTTATAGATGGTTTGGATGGCATCTCAAAATGCACAAGGTCAAAATCACTTATGTAGTCGTCGGCCAAGTGTTGATTTTCCATGTTTAACGATCAGCTGGAACTTTGCCGGGTCTAACTAGGTCACTAGATCCGCCGCAGTAATGAAATAAAATCCGTGAGAGTTTATGTCCAAAGTTAGTTAATCCGATGAAAATGATAGTTGTAGCGTTAAGTCTGACCTTTGTCAGAAGAATGAGATGAATTCAATCATTTAAATGAATAAAATCGTCGGTGGTCCAAGGGCACAACCACCATACGACTTCACTTCAAGGCAGACAGGCAACAACAGGCTCGTCGGGAAAACCCCGGTGTTCTTATACTTCAGCTGACGTCAATGACCTCACTGAAGCAACCTGTGAAGACAAGCAACCAATCGATAGCTGGATCTCATACCTAAATATAACCTATACGGCCTAATCGCTCAAAACGAGGCAAAGTATTGGGAAAGTTACTTCCCTTCCTTCGTTACAATTAGGCCTACCTGAGTAAGGCCGAGTTATTGTACAATACAAATACAAACCAACAGTTACAAAATACATGTTCTTTAACTCTTGAGTCAACTAATGTCTGTTTTAATCTGACCAAAGGTACAGTAAAGACGATACCTACTGAATACACCGACATGTTAATCATAATTCATACAGTCTTCATAATGACTAAAAATAGCAGGCCGACATATTTCAATGCGTTGTGCAATGACTTGTGAATCCACTTATAGTGTACACATATCTATTCCCGAGTATTTTCACTCAACACAATTTTGGTAATATCTGAGCTAAAATGAAACAAAAAGCGATTAATCCATAAGTCTGAACGCAATATCTAATGTAAAATTAATAGTTCACATTCTCTGAATTTCAAGATAATATAATATTCAAGTAAAAATTAAAGATAGTCCTACCACTAATGCAGCAAATATCTTGCATATAAGTAGTGATTCGCTTTCGAAAAAAATTGAATATTTTTTAATTTTCTGTCAAACAAGGGTGTATTCTACTACACCGCCTTTTCTTCCGACCTGATAACATCTGATTAAATTGATTTAACTGTAGCTTTGTTTTAAACAAAACATTTCTATTCGTCTAGAAACTCTAAAGCAATTATCATTGTTTTTTGAAAAGTGAACACTCTTTGTTTTATCAATGTGATGACTGGCATTAAGTGCACGTTACTTCAACCAGTAAAGCGGTTCGTTTATATAGGACTATGAGCTATCTATGCTTAATGTCTAAATAAACTTAGGTTCTGTTCTATATATGAAAAAAAACACGGGACCAATATCAATGGTGGCATATTACTGCCACCATCTAACCTAATACAAGTTTGTGTTAAAGTTCATGTTAACATGTTAATTATCGCAAATAATTACCTAACTATCAAGTTAATATACCCGATACATTTTCGGTAAGATAAATATCATATAAGCATGCTTGAAAGTGCCCAAAGCTGCCACACCTATTTCTAATCAACTTATTGCAGGTCTCTTTACATGCTGTACTTACACAAACTCGTTTCATTATCATTCTTTGGCAAATGTACTCGATATGAAAATATAAGTATGCGTGTTGACGTATAGGATTTTTCATCAGTTGTCAATTAATATCAACTTCTATGAAACGATTTTATGAAAAGTTAATAAGAAAGTTTATGACAAGTTTTGAAACATTTCTTGAACAGTTTCATAAAACTCATTACAGTGATGACGATCGTAAAACATTTTTCGTACGTTACTTTTAGCGCACACTTACCCACCGTAGAGATTGACTTCGAGTCCAATGTTATATTTAACTTGTGTAATACATGTATTAAAACTCACAATGGTTATATTACAACAAGGTTAGTTATGTGCTACAGAAACTTGTGTAAATACTTTATCTCCCACATTGGCATGTGCGTTGTACTTCAGTTGGTGGTATATAAACCGAGCTACTAAAGAGCACATCTGTACGTTTTCATAAGGATGCAACGTGATACTCAAATTGTTTTTTTCTGTTTTAAAGAACGAATTATTTTTAAATTAAATATATATAAGCTAAGATAAAATGATTGGATATACTCATATATTTCGTGTATTGGAGTAACTGTAATATTACATAAAACAATGAGCTCAATGCACTGTTGCAGCACTAAAACAATGGCACCTACCGTTTTTGATTTGCTCTAAATAACATAATTATTTAGCTGCCAAAACATGCTGCCATGAAGAGCAAAACAAATAGAGCAACACAAGCATGACCATAAGCTGACGATACAATTAAGTCCGAGTTCATCAGTATTTACACTAGAAGTAAGAGGTTTTGAAATACCAGGTTTTCCGAAAGACAATCACTGTGGCGTGTAAATTCGTTTGTTGATCTACTTGTACACGAAAACACCAATGAGAAGGAAGAGAGTCCGTGATCGCAAATAATTTTACAGTGATTTTAGTGTTTGATTGGTGTTATACAATATGTGTGTATATAATAATAGTTAAGGGGATCACTTATTGAAGTTAAAGTGCCAGTGACAAAAAATACCTGAGCTGCACTTGGGACTTTTTTTTGGACAAGAGAATATCATCATATTACACGGTTCCGATTTCTGATATATTTGACCTATGTTCATACTATATTGTTATTACAGATAGTAGTTTATTTTGGAAATATAGGCAACAAACCCAATACCCCCCCCCCCCCCCC
>ENA-OREC01000388-OREC01000388.1-marine-metagenome-genome-assembly--contig:-NODE-388-length-16516-cov-14.884543_pt1 | contig 16516 bp, 6 predicted proteins | sample MGYA00248626_ERZ508543 | MGnify/ENA primary metagenome ERZ508543 (study PRJEB26211, sample SAMN05518279) | marine metagenome | isolation source: Puget Sound, Washington, USA | host: Bankia setacea...
GTCAGACACACCCATCTCAGGTTCATCTCCTCATCCTGTGGCTGAATCTCTCTTGAAGCACTGGTTCTCTAAGCAAAGATAACTACATCTACATCATAGTTAATGAAAAGGTTTAGTAGTCATTTATTTGTATCCAAAAGGGTAAGTAAAGGGCCCAACTATCCCTACTTTTTGCCCTTAATATCCCTATTTTACCCTACTGTTTGCCCTTAATATCCCTATGTTTCCCTACTTTTTGCCCTTAATATCCCTGTTTCCCTACTTTTTGCCCTAATATCCCTATGTTTCCCTACTTTTTGCCCTTAATATCCCTATGTTTCCCTACTTTTTAAAAAAAATCCTCCTACGTTTATCCCTACATTTTTGTTATTGGTTACTTGAAAGCCTGGACTCGTCAACACTGTGTGATTTCACAAAGTTATGTAAGAGCAGCATAACGGACATTTTGAATGTGATTTTACAGATTAAAATCTTTACAGTGTTTTTACTAGATCCCTTGATTGTACCAAGCGTGAGTTGGTGCAGTTTCAGAGAACATAGAATCAATATGAAGGGATGCTTTCAATCACGTTGAGTTAATGAAAGTCACACATGTATACATATAGTGACTGTTAGGTTTCTATCGTGTCAACTCATTGCACACATTGCTTGATTTACTTTGTATTATAATGTAGAATTGTTTTGTAAATTATCTTTCCATGTACATGTAGTATGTTGGGATTTTTTCTATTTATTGATGAAAAAATGTAATGTTTGCGTAAAAAGTTGTGTTGTAAAGTATATTTTATTTCTATGTGTAGTGAATTATTTGTACAAAGAAATGGTTCAAATTGAAAACAAAGCCTTGCTTGTATGTTTGATGTATGCAAAGGCCCATTTATATAGCTTAGTTTGAAGAACAGATATCTATGAAACCAACATTACCAACCTTGGATGGGTCAAATTCTTTGTAAAGTTTTATTGATCCATGCATACAGCATATCCTTTTCTTTACAAAAAATGTTTAAGCACCAGTTAATGAATCATAAAATGAGGAGTCAATGGCCACACTCATAAATTTGAAGTACTGCCAGAATGATGTTAAAAAGATGCAGATGTCCAAAACCTCTTCTGTTAAAATTACTGGCTATTGTCTTGCCCACTAAGCCTAGCCTATTTCCTGCGGATTTCTCTTGTGCTCTATCAACTGAATTTTTCTTGCACATTCATTAAGGCTTGACCAAACGAGGTGTTGAACGGTTTTTGGTTGACAAAACGAGTATGGTTTGTAGGGGATTCACTGTAGCGGTACAAACACTGCTATTAACTATCTCTATCACTTCATTAAACCTATGTTACATCAAGAATGAGGTTGTTGCTCTTACATAGTCCTGACTCCTTTACACTGAGCACTCCTTTAAATGAGAAATATGATGTTAACTCGTGTTACAATCTAAAAAGGTTCTATCACACACTATACGCAATAACAAAAACTGAATCCGATTTATGAAGATCACTGCTTTGCGCATAACGTCATACTTCAATGTATATCTTGATTTAGGCTTTGAACTTTACGGTGTACTTTTGCTTTTGAACACAAGTACTGTTTTATCCGCACTCCCCGACACATTTATAAATGCGATAAACGGAGGATATCTTCCAATATGAGAACACTAAGTTAGGTCTATTTAAACACACGCACACACACACACACGCATACACACACACGCACGCACACACGCGCACACACATACGCACACACACACGCACACACACACATATATTTGTTATGCGTCTCCGGAATATTTGACATGTTTGAAGCCTCATCCCGCATTTTACACATATTTTTGTCAAAGGCTTCAAGAAATTTGCATCAAATTAAACCCCTTAAAATAAGAGTCTTAACTTATATCTTGGGATCACAACATAGTGGCTTACCCTTCCTCTAGTATTTGACGAACCCATGCCTGACTCACGATATGTTACCGTCATCGGATGGTTCTTGGAATGCACCTATTTACTGTAATAATAAAGTATTGTACCACCATGAGGACATTCAATTCAAACTAGATGGTGAATCTTTGGAAGTCATCTATGTATCATTATCTAAATTGTATCGGACCTTTATTAGAGCATGGAGATGCTGTTTGTGACAATTATACCCAGAATGGTACAGCTGAGAACGATAACATCCAACTCAAATATGCTAGATCTGCTACTGGTATCACTAAGATTCAACTCTCCAGGGTTGTTCCAGAGAAACAGGCTGGACACATTTACAAGAGCAACAACCAGGAACATAGAATGCTTCATTTTACAAGTAAAAACTTATACTTAATTATCCGCCTGCGTTGGTACTGATCACTGATTGAGAGATAGTACGGTCTAATCTTAGAAACTCTGCCAAATTCGACAAGCTCACCACATTGCGCGTACCACATTTCATCATCATTATCATCCTCATAATCGTCATCATCATTATCATCATCATCATAATCGTCATCATCATTATCATCATCATCATCATCATTGAGCATATAAAAAAATTTAATGTGTTTTTGGTAAAGTTTATTTGCTATATAATCTGGCAATATGCCCAGGAGTATACGATTTTATTCACATACATATATATATATAACAAAATGGCTAAAATTAACTTACACTGGTAGAAAGAAATATCACAACGACTTAATATTGACATAGATTCGATGAAAGACATAATATATTTACAAAATAGTAATATTGTTCTTATAATAATGTTATTATCAATGCCATTATCATTTAAATGTTTATATTACCAGATAGCAGAATACACTAAATTTTCTAACAGTTTCGATTGTAAAAGTTCCAACATGTTATACATGTTAGGTCGTTGGTTAAGATATTTATGAAGGTATTGTGCTCTTTCTTGATTAAAACATAATATTTAATAAGGTAATGCTACTCATCACCCATGTCATTGCAATTAAAAATACATGTTCTTTCATAAGATGGTATGTTTTGCCATCTGTCAGTTTCAATTGGTAATCTATGATTTCGAGTAAGTAATGCAATTAATCTGTTGCAGGTACTTTTGTCTAAACTATTTATGTAATTACTTATAAATACCAAATGACGTTTTAAATTGTTCGTGCGTAATTTGTATCGGAAGTTCTTTCGATGTCCGAGTGCCAATGTTGGATAAAAATATCTTTCATCAGTCTATCGTGAATTATAAATCACGTGTGCTCGCTTAATAACAATGCGTCATATCAAAGTCAAAGTTATTGTCATTAGTAATTTTCACCATGTTCTCCATTTAGATATGTAGTTCTATCTGGATTCATAGTTTCATTTGTTTATACATTGTATAGAATGATGTCAGTATTTGTTTACATAGTACATGTATATACGTACATTCGTCATCTCTTGGTTGTTTGTTTTCCTCCTTATTTCTGTTGTTCTTCTTTCGTTTGTTTATATAGACTTAAGTTCTACAAGAGAACGACTCTATTAGCACTATGACTCCGACACAGTCTGGAACAACTGTCTTTGAAATGTGTTACTCTTTAATATCTGGTCTCCTTATTGGCCTTGTAGTTTAAATCCGCTGATCAGGATCGCTGTTTCACTTCGTACTCCAGCAGTACTGTCCAGTGGGAAACTCTTATACTTATATCTATTGATACCGACTATATTGCAGGTATATATGTATATACAAAGCAGGAGAATGCTCGTTTGCAGTAACGTGTACCCAATGGTTGTCTTATGTTTTCTCTACATCTTTCTTCTCTGATAAAGCAAGCTCTTCTTCTTCTTCTTCGTGTTGTTTCTGTATTAAAGCACACGCTGCACAGTATCCTGCAGCCATGCCTGCCTTTCTGTAGTGGTGGAATTTTCCGACACCTGGATGGTTTGGAACATTCATGTTGTTAATCATATCACCCGGGACTTCCCCCATTGCTTCGTTGTAAGCTACACAGTTATCACAACGATTAACTGCCTTTATAGCTCCAGCCTGTCTGTCATATCGTACAGTTGCCACACGCGTATTCGCTGCATTCCGATCAGGGTTTTCTTTGTAATATTTATGGAAGGCACGATGTTCTGCGCATGTTTTGCCATCCCGAGGCAGTGGTTCCTGTACATTAAAACGTTCCTGTACGTACGATGGTTCGTTTGGGTTGCTATAGTTACTCATTCGACCTTGTTCTTGAAACCGTTCGCGTCGACAAAAGTCTCTGACATTTTTGTTATGACCCTCAAATACTTCATGTGTCTCTAAATCACGCACGACCGACGTAATATGCGGTCTGTTCTCTGGAACGTCGAACTTGTTTCTCACGTCTTTCATTCTATCAGCTGCCTCAACCATATCTTTTGCAGCGGCTTTTCCTACTTTCTCAACAATTGGCTGTCTTTCTGCTTCAAATTTCAATCGAACATTTCGCTGCTCTGCAAACTTCTGCATCTGCTTTGACGCTTTCCCACCTGCTTTGCCAGTCAGACCGTCACCTACAACCATAAAAGTAGTGTCAAACCAAGTCCCGGGATTCTTTGGGTCTTCGACAAGTTTGGTTACTTGATCTACATACCCTGCAGGCCTGTACTCCTTGTGAACGGCCGAGTCAATGCCGGTCGTTATTCCATCTACGGTTGCTGCGCCGGCTATTCCACCAGCCACGGCTCCTACCGGACCACCTACAATCAGTCCTCCTGCACCGCCCACTATTGCACCTGTTGTTCTGGAGGCAGCTTTCATGGCATTGTCACCCCCATCTGTATCCCCACATGCGTAGTGTATCCCTCCTTTAACGTGGCCAACTATTGGTAGACTGTCCGCTACACCACTTACTGTATGAACAAACTCCATCTGTGTTTTTCTTGCTGCCTCCTCGTCACCACCAATAGCCTCAACCGCGGATCTAACTTGGGACACCACTGGACATTGTTTGGAAAAGTTCTCCTGTGTTCTACGAGCCCCTTCTGCATCCCCACCAATCACCTGAACCAGTGATTTGATCTGTGAAACTATAGGTAGCCAATCAGCCATCTATTAAAAGAGAAATACAATACAATGTGCTACAGAAAGTACTTCATATGACTAGCTTAGTTAATAAAAAAATTCAGAGTGATTGTATTAATTTATCATAGCGCCTTACACAGAGTCGCGGTCTCCAGAAACATTTTCGACATGTGAACTGAATATACAAATATATTAACAGCGTAAATTATAGAATAGAGTAATTTGATACGTTAGCTTACATTAGTATTAAAGCAAAGCTATCCGGATAAGAGATGGGGATGTACAACCGAACACTGTTATGGCAGCTAAAACATGTAGTTTTATATACTAACTTTCGTCATGGTCGGGAGGTCAGTACAAAGTTGAAAACCTTGAACGAATTCGGTTAGCTAAAATAAATATATGCTATAAGGAAAATGTTGAAGGATTAACCTATACTTCACGAACAGAAACCTCTCCGTGTACAGGTATGTGTCATAACAAATGATTCAACTTGCCTTATCAGTAAGAACTACTGTACTAACACACATTTTTAATCAAAGTATACCTCAGAACGTTTTTCCCGATTCCTTTAGACTAGCCAAAGTAATCCATATATTTAGAAGGCCCTCTTAAAGTTAATTGATGAACCATAACTGCCATTGGCACTGGTAAAATCGTTTCCTTATTTCTGGACTTATCTAAGGCGTTTTATTCTGGAACTATGATCTTTTAATTAAAAAGTAACATTTGTGCACAATAATATACTGCTTGGTTTTTGTCATATTTACAAAACCTGTGGCTACACACTCACTATTCCTGTTCAATATCTAATACAAATACATGTAGTGCCACTTCCGGTGTACCTCAAGACTCAGAACTCGGACCTCTGTTACTTTTGATTTACATAAATGACCAGCCTTTGTCTCCCCAACAACTCGTCAACGGACTTATTCGCTGTTGATACACCCTGAAGTGTCACCGACTGTTCTATTAACGCCGTTCTACAGTCCCTGCCTAATAGTATATATTTATATTTCCATGTATTGCAGGAAATCTAATGCTGAATTCAACTAGCTTATTAAAACAGTAGGTCACCGTGCTCGTTTCCCCCCGAAAAATGATGTTGAACACACCCACCTTTGCCAACAATTTTGACTTTATTTGAATATTTTCATATTCTCACTTATCAAGTCCTTAAGTTGAAACAAAACACTAAAATGCTCGGTCTGTATTTTTTGTGCATTAATAGGATGTCATTGCAAATCATTGTTCGTGATTTCGAGCCAAAAATATTGATCAAAGGTGTAAATCTTACAAATTTTGACAAAAAAATATGAAGACAGGTATACGAGTATTATTACATTATATGTGCCAAATCCCAACCCTATGTTCGTGATTTGATTTAACCAAAAGCGTGAACCTATGTTGTGAAGATACATGCAGTGGCGGGCTACCGGGGGACACGGAGGACCCTTGTTCTCACCCCTGCTGACCGACAAGTAATGTTTTTGGTGCACATCTGTATTGATTTAACTGTACAAATAAGTTGTGTTGTCACACTTTTAAGTTTATATAATTATTTGAGCAAATGGACAATTGAACCTGATTCTCGTATTCCGTTATTTATGGTATGTCAATTTCAAAGTATGATATAGTATACGACACGAAACAGTCTTATTAATGACATCGGGCCCCGAACATTCGATAATGATAAATCGGCGCCGCATTTTAAATCGTTTCAAATTGGGTCAGAATGCACCATTACGCGACCTGTTTATTTTTAATTTTCTCAGCAGCTCGGGTGTTCAAATTGCGACAGAATGTACCATTAAGCGACATTGTTTGTTGTTGTTTTTAAACTCTCAACTTCGGAAAACATCAAATCAATAGCGTTAGTAGGCAACATTTAGCGTCTTTTATTTTATTTGTTTATCAGCAGTTCCAACCTTAAAAAAACATCGTTGCAATAGCGTTAGTATGCACCAGTTGGCGTCCTTAATTTAAAATGTTTCTCCGCAGTTCCAACTTCCAAAGAATCGTTTCAAACAATGCTGGAAAGCACCAGTTAAGCGTCCTTGATTTCAATATTTTCTCAGCAGTTCCAACTTTTTCTGAAAAAGAAATTCCACCCACGCTACGCCCCTGGTCACAGACTTTGCAAGGATGCAGCAAAGACGGTTGAAGCTGTCAAATATCCTTGTCAGCGACGAGAAATGTTAATTCCATGTCATTATATGATTAAAATAATGCATTCCAAAAAAGTTTTATTTGTTTATAATTATAATTTAGAATTTCCTGGAACCGCCACTGACATGTATACACACTATATATTTAATCTGTCATTAACCAGTTTTCGTGTAAAATGACGTGTTCCAAGAATGCCGATCCCATTTCTTATCAGCACTAAAAGTAGAAGACACGCCATTGATACGTAGGTTAACATTGATAGCTTGTACCGACATATGATATGCAGGGTTAGTTTAAATAAGGCAACACTAATGGGTCCACACTCCCACATGTATTCAAACCATACTGGAGAATAGATGGATAACAAGGACTTGAGATAATTGTATTAAACTATGATACTTCTATATTCATTTCACTTTCGTTGTTTAGTTGCATACTTACAAGAACGCTTATCGCCGGACCTTCTTAATTGTTTACAGAATGTCCTTGCTCACGTCCTAATTACATGAGTCATGTGTACTACAAGTCCGGGGAAATAATTGTTTTCCAGTGACTCAGATGCGTGTACATACATAGGCTAAGAACCAGAAACAATGTCTGGCGAGTATTTTGGCAGGTTGATTGCAACTAGCGAGTGGGGCATTTGTCTGTTATCTAGCTATCTACGTTACCCTAAAAATAAAAATATTTATATTTTTTAAACTTTTATCATTAGGTATTAAATATATGATGTTCTTTGGTGTACAGGACATTGACTAATTAAGAAGAAAAAATAAGTTATTTGTTAAAATATACAAATCGTATGTATGTCATAGACGACATAAAAATACGTTACTTTAAATAAGTACTTTTTGACACAGAAAAGTTTATTTTACCACAAATTGTTTAGTAACAATGAATAATCGAAGTGATTTTCAAAAACTACAAAGTATAACGATTCCAATGATATATAGATTGTTTGTATTTATCTTAAGATACTTGATTCTTTTAACATAATTTGAAAGCTACTCTTGAAAGATATTGTTCTAATTTGTTCGCATAAAAGTTAGATATTATCCAACAAATGGGTATTTGAATAAAGTTTAGGTTTTAAGCAGCAAGAAAAAGTACTTTTGTTATACAATGTTCTTATGTATAAAGATAAAAAAAATCGTTACCATTTAAAAAAAGTTTTTTTAAAAGAACTGTATATTTTCTAGAGTAGGCTCCTGGAAAATCAAAAAATACCTTAATTAAAGGGTAAATCAGTAGTATAAGAAACACATTCATGTGAAAGGTTTTTTCCAGATAAAATGTGACTTTTATCAGTTTTATAAGGTCTTTATTTTAAGTGAGCAGTTCATTTCGACGTTGAGTATATAACTTCTAACTTCTATTCTTTTGCTTTACAGTTATAAAAAACCAATAAGATGTTGCCAAAGGACAATTTTAACAGTAAAATAGCACATGTGTGTGAATTTTAGCCTTATTTAGTATATGCTGTGAAAAGATTCGTTACCATTGACGATAACACACCACAAAAGTTTTCCTGGACAAACATTTTTTTATAAAATGTAGGACTGATACAAATCATGTGCATATTGAATCTTTATATCTAATAGGGTACTAGTATATCTTGTATGGCCAATATGCATATAATTTGTAATTACATATCTATTCGCTACTCAATTCACATATGTTATTTTACTAATTTGTTGCACTAATTCTCGTACTTTTAAATACATTTTCTCTGTTAAAATGGCACTGGTGTTGCATGTCTATATATTCTCTGAAGACTAAAACAAAGTAATTGAAAGAAAAACTAAAATGCTACACGATGTTTCGTATTTTTACGTTAACGGGTTTATTACCTAGCATTTCATATTGAGGCACATTCATTCATTTAAAATACCAAGATTTCAGAAGGTGCACTTTCGGTTTCATTCTACATGTATATACAATGTGTATCATGTGCATAGGGAAAATACAAGTATTAATGTGTGGTTGTTGACAAAAAACATTCTTTAAAACTAAGTATTTATTCTTTGTACATACTTATATCAGATTTCATTATTATTTTTTTGTAAAATACAAACGTTTCCAATTAATACACGGCGCGCTGCCAGAAAAGTTATATTTTTTATTAAATGATTCGTCATATAGCCTGTTCTTCCATGAATAGTTGTGCATTGATATCATATCTACCGTACATACCTAACACTCCTTAGTGGTATGTATATTTACAAAGAATGTAATCCCCGGGTAATGAGGAAGTAGAATGACATAGGCTGGTTCACCGGTATTCAGTTTGGGTTGTGAATTGGTTTTGACCCATGGCTAGATACACAGGCTACCCATATATGTATATCAGCTATGGTTATCTTATTTATAATGAATTAAATGTTGCACTAGTTTACATTTTCTTTAACAAAACATTCCTCTTTTGACCAAGTATACGTTTGGTATTTATTCGCGTTCGATATCCTTAATGGGTATGTGTTTACCCGACTTTCTTTGTATTGTTTATTGTACATGTATGTTCTTATAACATACACCTCGTAGGTTCCTATATTCTGAGTGTTCAAACACGTGGTTCGAACAGTGTTATTAACATGCAAAGAAAAGGGAAAACACGTATAGTAAAGTGCTGGCGATCGAAGACAAGTATATATCATATTGAATAGTAAGCGTATAGAACAGCCCAGAAAAACGATTTCTAGTTCAGTTTATTAGACCGTCCATCCATCATCATAACTTAACTAGGTACATGTAAGGCTAACATTTTAAATTACAGACATCACTTCAAATAACTATGTCGTGTTGCTGTTGTTACGTACAACTACATCGATGGCACATTTCTTTGTTTGAATGTGTTAATATGTATTCGATATTTCTCAACTTGTCAAACCTTCGCAGCAATGACTCAAATTAACAGACTGCTTATCAGTTTTGTGTGTATTTGTTAAAGACTATTAAGTTGTTTAAGTGAACATAAATTCTTGGAACGTACATACTTTTCCTAGATTTGTATACGCTTTTATGTAAAAATAGTTTGTGTTTTCCTCGTTCTCCGCTTACCAGTCCTATTCTATGAACAAAACAAATCATGTTTAAAACCCAAGTTACTAAAAATAGCCACTTTCGATATTACAATTTTCAAAGAATAGTAAATAGGGACATCCTGACATGGGGACATTTTAATCTACGTAAAACCATTACAACAGGATTTGTATTTTATTAACGGTTTGGATGTCAAGTTGTGTTTATCGGCGAGAAATTCCTAGGGGTATTTCACTAACATGGGTGTAATGCCCCAAGAAGTTTCTGCGCCTGTAAGTCAATAATCAACAACCATGCGCATGCTGGGAACTGCGGCCTGTGATCTACATGACACTGTTAAAACTTTTCTAGGATGGAAATGGATGCAAAGCAGTTAGGACCTGGACTCCCATCTTGGAGAGTAAGTGGATCTTCACACATTGGAATGGCCTGTTATACAGTGTCACATATTGGAATGGCCTGTTATACAGTGTCAACTATTGGAATGGCCTGTTATACAGTGTCACATATTGGAATGGCCCGCTATACCGTGTCACATATTGAAATGGCCTGTTATACAGTGTCACATATTGGAATGGCCTGTTATACAGTGTCACATATTGGAATGGCCTGCTATACAGTGTCACATATTGGAATGGCCTGTTATACAGTGTCAAATATATATTGGAATGGCCTGTTATACAGTGTCACATATTGGAATGGCCTGTTATACAGTGTCACATATTGGAATGGCCTGCTATACGGTGTCACATATTGGAATGGCCTGTTATACAGTGTCACATATTGGAATGGCCTGCTATACAGTGTCACATATTGGAATGGCCTGCTATACAGTGTCAAATATTGGAATGGCCTGTTATACAGTGTCACATATTGGAATGGCCTGCCATACAGTGTCACATATTGGAATGGCCCGCTATACCGTGCCACATATTTTTAGGATAAGGTTGCCAACATTGGTGCGGATATAGTGCAGTACATCGTTCTATTATAATATATTGAATGGTTCACGATGAGTTAGGTTTGGTTTACACCCTTCTAAACATTGTTTAAATTGATCCCATGAAATGGTTTAAAAGAATCCAGCTACACACTATGTACCAGGTTGTACATGCCATAGTTAAGTCACGTGTTCAAACATATTTGTATTCTTTTGTTGTTTTGTATTTTGTGTATTGTTTATTTTTTCATGTATCTTGTTTGAGATGTTGTCATTGTTTTCCAGCTGAGGGCCTTCTGACAGATTAACTGTTGTTAAACGAATTTAGTCTTTAGATCTTATTGTTCTTATAAGGAAATACAATATATTGTGTCTTGTATCCAAATACATTAAGAATAGTAACACATGTGAGGTATAACATTTATTGAGCTAGATTTAAGTCTGGTTAGTACGAACATCAATATAAGAGTACCAGCACAGGTATCAGACTAGTGCAGATAGCATGTGTATACAACTGATAAGCATTTGAGGCGGTTAGCCAATGGCTGAATACTCAACATCTCCCTTCTTAAAATTGAAATATATTTTACAAGTTGAAATCAATTGAAACGCATGCATTAAGTAGATAATTGAACGTGCAATCTTAGACCTTGAGCTGACTGTAGACCCTGCTCCCTCAGGGGGAATTTTCGGGACTATAATTTTCTTATACCTTATGGTATGTAGCATTCAGAAAAAAATGATTGCAAAATTATGTTGGGGCTTTAAGGAGGTATGGGACTTTAAAATACGTTACCACCTCAAACATTGACATTTTCTGTATATTTAACACTAAAACATCTATGTATCAAGTTATTTAAAAAAAAATGATTTACTAGCTTAGGAGCAAGTTATATAACCCCATAATTGTGCTTAGTTAAAGCTTAAATCAGTAACTTTCATTTTTAAAGCGAAAAAAGGTAACGTAATATGTGTATTTACTGCTTAATTACATGTAAATGTATTGTACAGATTTATTACACAAGAGGTAATCATTTTTGTTCTATTAGAACATTTAGTTGTCTATCTATGCAAGTCCTAGGGGTGTGGTGACAAATTTGGTGAATCATGTATGGGATGTATGTCCATATTAAAGCTGTAACATACGTACCTATACCAAATAAACACGATTTCTTACAAAAGTTCATCAGACAAAAGTAGAAGAGTAATTGTCAAACACGTATATATTCTTGCTGTATGCCCCTAAAATGTTTGTGATGCTTGCCAATTGAATATGGCTTTTGAACATGCTTGTTGAAAAATGCAGAAAGAAGCTTTCGTTACCATGTGAAAAGAGAATTAACAAAACACAAGAATTGTGAACGAACAATTGGTGTCATAGCGTATTATGTATTGAAATTTTAATGATTTATGGGATAATCAACTTACATAATCACATGCATTTCTTTAGATACTTAGATGTTTTTACCATCCACAGTGTTGTTTCATTTCCATTAATAGTTGTGATACACGTTACTTGAATAGTTTACAAAAAAACTTTTCTACTCAATGGCTATATTTCTTAGTTACTTTGTACCATATATGTTAATAATCATCATTGTAGTCAGTACTAGTTTAAATGAACAATGATCCTAGCTAAAAGAAACAATTGCAATTGCTGTTGACAGACCTACGTTACGTGGCATGTAAACTGTTAATTCACATATTTAAAAGTATACAGAAAGTGCCAAATCTGCTCTATCGATAAGCCAATTAATCAACACCATTTTAGTTCTGTAAATGCTTCAATTTAGCTGCATTTTATGAAACTCAAAATACTGATTATTAACACTCACATATTATGTTATATACAGGAATTAACTTAATATCCTTAAATTGGTGGAAATTTAAAACAAATATGCCTATTTGTCCTTTGGGGTACCATACTACTTCACAATTATTATTTAATATATTGGACAATGATAACTTTGTAAATGTATTCAGACAAATGTAGAACGCATTCGAGAGTTAGATTCAATTTTATTAATTAGTTTACCTTTTCTAGTAGTGTTTATTTGAAAAAAAACCATACGACATCATGTATTTTCTGGAAGGTAGTCATTTATCATACCCAGAGTTGAACAAATATTTTGTCATAGTAGACAGAATTATTATGTCAGGACATATATTGTGTAGAATAGTTATACAAAAGTATGTGTCAAAAGAATGCCGAATATCATAGTAAATAGTTTGAGTATTTGGCAGTCAGAACATGGCAAGAAGTCAATGAAAAATGACCCTGTAAAGTAAAGACTGTTCGACAATTGTTAATTTCTGACCTAGAAACAAGAAGAAACTGAAGAGAGGATGCCTTTCCATCTTCGACACATCAGCAAAATTAATCCTAACTCACAATCATCTGTTTGAGTAACAGCAAAGTTTAGATAAATGTACCATAATGTAATGTCCAGAGTTTGAGATTACGGGTAACAATATCTCTGTTTTAAAAGATCGATGTGTTTATATTTAGCTGACTTGTATACAAATAAAGTTTGTTGACATCATTGTTGGACTAATATACATACTTTGTCTGACCTCTTTGCGTTAATGTGCCTACTAGCTAGATGCTACACTATACTCATACACAAGTATTTCTTGGAACCAGTTATGTGTCATCCAGTTATACACACAATAATTGCAATGTCTGTTACCCACATTTCTGACACCTGAATAAAATAAAGTTGTTTTTTATGGACAAATAGGCACATATGTACGAGTACATGTATTGTTTATCACAAATAATGTGAAATACATCACGTATTTCAAAGAGAGTATATTACCAAATTGATCACACACTTTCCTGTACAATTTAATTATGTTAAAATAATGAAAATTCATTACTTATAATCATACTTATAGTAAATACCTATGTGCATAACTGGTAATGAGATGCGCAAAAAGGCCAAATATGAGGAAACTGTTCACTACTTGACCACAGGATGATCTTGAAATTGTCGTAGTTGGGTTAGTCAAGTACAAGTATTAAAGAAATTATAGTGCAAACTGTATAAATACTGGTATAGTGTATATACTTATGTACCTCTTTAAATATATATTTATTCAATTGATTTGTCAACAGCTTCATAGTATAGGATATAAACAGGACTGTTAATTTAAAAAAAAGCAACAACAAGTATTTAATTGAAATATTGGTATTTTAAAGGAAGGAATGTGCCTCAGTATGAAATGCAGGTAATAAACCCGGTAACGTAAAAATACGAAACATCAATTAGCATTTTATTTTTCCTTTCAACTGCTTAGTTTTAGCTTTCAGAGAATATATAGACATACAACACTAGTGTCATTTTATCAGAGAAAAATGTATTTAAAAGTACGAGAATTGATATTAATGCACAACTATTCATGGAAGAACAGGCTATATGACGAATCATTTAATAGAAAATATAACTTTTCTGGCAGCGCGCCGTGTATTAATTGGAAACGTTTGTATTTCACAAAAAAAACAAAATGAAATCTGATATAAGTAAGTACAAAAATGAATACTTAGTTTTAAAGATTTTTTTTTTGTCAACAACCACACATTCATACTTGTATTTTCCCTATGCACATGATACACATTGTATATACATGTAGAATGAAACCGAAAGTGCAACTTCTGAAATCTTGGTATTTTAAATGAATGAATGTGCCTCAATATGAAATGCTAGGTAATAAACCCGTTAACGTAAAAATACGAAACATCGTGTATCATTTTAGTTTTTCTTTCAATTACTTTGTTTTAGTCTTCAGAGAATATATAGACATGCAACACTAGTGTCATTTTATCAGAGAAAATGTAGTTAAAAGTACGAGAATTAGTGCAACAAATTAGTAAAATAACATATGTGAATGGAGTAGCGAATAGACATGTAATTACAAATTATATGTATATTGGCCATACAAGATATATAATACCCTACTATATAAATATAAAGATTCAATATGCATATGATTTTTATCATTCCTACATTTTAAAAAAATGTTTGTCCAGGAAAACTTTTGTGGTGTGTTATCGTCAATGGTAACGAATACTAAATAAGGCTAAAATTCACACATAAGTGTTATTTTACTGTTAAAGTGTCCTTTGGCAACATCTTAATTTTTTTTTATAACTGTAATGCAAAAGAATAGAAGTTAGAAGTTATATACTCAACGTCGACAACCTCAACGTTACTTAACATAAAGACCTTATAAAACTGATAAAAGTCACATTTTATCTGGAAAAACTCATACTTTTCACATGAATGTGTTTCTTATACTACTGATTTACCATTTAATTAATGTATTTTTTGATTTTCCAGGAGCCTACTCCTTTTAAAAACTTTTTTAAAATGGTAACGAATGTTTTGAACTTTATACATAAGAATATTGTATAACAAAAGTACTTTTTCTTGCAGCTTAAAACCTAAACTTTATTCAAATACCCATTTGTTGGATAATATCTAACTTTTATGCGAACAAATTAGAACCATATCTAATTTGTGGTACAGTTGTCCATTTAAAAAAAGAGTAGCTTTCAAATTATGTTAAAAAAATCAAGTATCTAAGGATGAATACAAACGATCTATATATCATTGGAATCGTTATACTTTGTAGTTTTTGAAAATCCCTTCGATTATTCATTGTTACTAAACAATTTGTGGTAAAATAAACTTTTTCTGTGTCAACAAGTACTTATGTAAAGTAATGTATTTTTATGTCGTCTATGACATACATACGATTTGCATATTTTAACAAATAACTTATTTTTCTTCTTAATTAGTCAATGTCCTGTACACCAAAGAACATCATATATTTAATACCTAAAGATAAAAGTTTAAAACATATAGATATTTTTATTTTTAGGGTAACGTAGATAGCTAGATAACAGACAAATGCCCCACTCGCTAGTTGCAATCAACCTGTCAAAATACTCGCCAGACATTGGGCTTTCAGAAAAAACATTGTCTCGAAAATTCCCCCGTGGGGAGTGAATGTGTTTCTGGCTCTTAGCCGATGTATGTACACGCATCTGAGTCACTGGAAAACAATTATTTCCCCGGACTTGTAGTACACATGACTTATGTAATTAGGACGTGAGCAATGACACTCTGTAAACAATTTAGAAGGTCCGGCGATAAGCGTTCTTGTAAGTATGCAACAAAACAACGAAAGTTAAATGAATATAGAAGTATCATAGTTTAATACAATTATCTCAAGTCCTTGTTATCCATCTATTCTCCAGTATGTTTTGAATACATGTGGGAGTGTGGACCCATTAGTGTTGCCTTATTTAAACTAACCCTGCATATCATATGTCGGTATAAGCATTCAACGTTAACCTACTTATCAATGGCGTGTCTTCT
>ENA-OREC01000389-OREC01000389.1-marine-metagenome-genome-assembly--contig:-NODE-389-length-16515-cov-12.760737_pt1 | contig 16515 bp, 13 predicted proteins | sample MGYA00248626_ERZ508543 | MGnify/ENA primary metagenome ERZ508543 (study PRJEB26211, sample SAMN05518279) | marine metagenome | isolation source: Puget Sound, Washington, USA | host: Bankia setacea...
CGTATGTTACAATCTAACGTGTTTATTGTTGTTGTTTACCGTATGTTACCGTCTAACGTTGTTTATTGTTGTTGTTTGCCGTATGTTACAATCTAACGTGTTTATTGTTGTTGTTTACCGTATGTTACCGTCTAACGTTGTTTATTGTTGTTGTTTACCGTATGTTACCGTCTAACGTGTTTATTGTTGTTGTTTACCGTATGTTATCGTCTAACGTGTTTATTGTTGTTGTTTACCGTATTTTACCGTCTAACGTGTTTATTATTGTTGTTAACCGTATGTTACCGTCTAACGTGTTTATTGTTGTTGTTTACCGTATGTTACCGCCTAACGTTGTATATTGTTGTTGTTTACCGTATGTTACCGTCTAACGTTGTATATTGTTGTTGTTTACCGTATGTTACCGTCTAACGTTGTTTATTGTTGTTGTTTACCGTATGTTACCGTCTAACGGGTTTATTACTGTTGTTTACCGTATGTTACCGTATAACGTGTTTATTGTTGTTGTTTACCGTATGTTACCGTCTAACGTGTTTATTGCTGTTGTTTACCGTATGTTACCGTCTAACGTGTTTATTGCTGTTGTTTACCATATATTACCGTCTAACGTGTTTATTGTTGTTGTTTACCGTGTATTACCGTCTAACGTGTTTATTGTTTTTGCTTACCGTATGTTACCGTCTAACGTTGTTTATTGTTGTTATTTACCTTATGTTACCGTCTAACGTTGTTTATGTTTGTTGTTTACCGTATATTACCGTCTAACGTTGTTTATTGTTGTTGTTTACCTTATGTTGCCGTCTAACGTTGTTTATTGTGGTTGTTTACCGTATGTTACCATCTAACGTGTTTATTGTTGTTGTTTACCGTTTGTTACCGTCTAACGTTGTTTATTGTTGTTGCTTACCGTATGTTACCGTCTAACGTTTTTTGTTGTTGTTGTTAACCGTATGTTACCGTCTACCCTTTTTATTGTTGTTATTAACCGTATGTTACCGTATAACGCTGTTTATTTGTGTTGTTTACCGTATGTTACCGTCTAACGTGTTTATTGTTGTTGTTTGCCGTGTGTTACCGTCTAAAGTTGTTTATTGTTTTTGTTTACCGTATGTTACCGTCTAACGTTGTTTATGTTTGTTGTTTACCGTATGCTACCGTCTTACGCTGTTTATTGTTGTTGCTTACCGTGTGTTACCGTCTAAAGTTGTTTATTGTTTTTGTTTACCGTATGTTACCGTCTAACGTTGTTTATGTTTGTTGTTTACCGTATGTTACCGTCTAACGTTGTTTATGTTTGTTGTTTACCGTATGTTACCGTATAACGCTGTTTATGGTTGTTGTTTACCGTATATTACCGTCTAACGCTGTTTATTATTGTTGTTTACCGTATATTACCGTCTAACGTTGTTTATGTTTGTTGTTTGCGGTATGTTACCGTCTAACGTTGTTTATGTTTGTTGTTTACCGTATGTTACCGTATAACGCTGTTTATTGTTGTTGTTTACCGTATGTTACCGTCTAACGCTGTTTATTGATGTTGTTTACCGTATGTTACCGTCTAACGTTGTTTATGTTTGTTGTTTACCGTATGTTACCGTCTAACGTTGTTTATGTTTGTTGTTTACCGTATGTTACCGTATAACGCTGTTTATGGTTGTTGTTTACCGTATATTACCGTCTAACGCTGTTTATTATTGTTGTTTACCGTATATTACCGTCTAACGTTGTTTATGTTTGTTGTTTGCGGTATGTTACCGTCTAACGTTGTTTATGTTTGTTGTTTACCGTATGTTACCGTATAACGCTGTTTATTGTTGTTGTTTACCGTATGTTACCGTCTAACGCTGTTTATTGATGTTGTTTACCGTATGTTACCGTCTAACGTTGTTTATGTTTGTTGTTTACCGTATGTTACCGTCTTATGTGGTTACTGGTGTTTACAAGCAGGAAGTCATGTTGAACAAATCCTGAATGAAAAAAAACATCCAATAATTTGTTCAGAAACAACAAGACATAAAGCCCCTACCAACCTCAATATGCACATTTCCTTCTATTCACAGCCCCACTAAATTGCTGGCATTTAAAAAATATATTGATCAACCCTGTACTCCTATTATTTTTATGTCTTATTATATATCATTCTTTGACGAACAGTAAGTCTTGCATATCACTTCATCACACATAATATCGTATACGATTTGTCATTTAATATGAACAGTTATCAAACGAATTTAAACTTGCCCTTCCGTTCCCAATAATTTTAACTTTAAACAATATTTAAAAAAAACTAGCAATCATATAGTATAGAAAATGCTGCTTATGAAAGAATGTTTGTTGAGTTTGAAGAAAAAACAATACAACATTGGTTTACCTACTTTCAAATTGTTAGCAAGTACTTAAACTATTTTATGACTCAACCGTTAATATTATTTTTGACCATTTCAGTATCTGATAACTAGACTATAGGATCAAGTTCATATGTCTATATATTCCACAAGGGAATTAGTTCATAAGTACTTTGTGGCTATAAAGTACAGATGAGTATGGAAACTTTTGATTTTGAGCGAATGTGCATCTTTAAGAACGTGATATACGCCATATACATCAACTGTCATCGTATACACAAGTCTTATATAAATATATACCTACTTATTACACTGGAAACAAACGATGTCGTGAGGAACATGTTAATATCCAATCTCCTACCTAGATGATATCGTTTGATTGGTTAATAGCCGTCACGTGTGCAATGCACGTACTCGATACTAATGTTATTACTAATGATGCAGTCAATGTTAAATCTATCGTATAAGGTATATAATGTCTCGTGACTCTTTTGTTTAGTTAACTACATGTATTCTGACTGCTGTTTAGTTATATAACGTGATTTAGGTACACTGCGTTACATGGTTCAGAATGCTGGTTGGGTATAAGAACTATGACATACTCTAATAAACCCTAGTTTAACGAACCTGTGGGTCGGTGGTGCGAATCTCGTCGAGGATGATGCATAAATCAAACTGTTGGTCGTGTTTTAGGTGAAACTTGTATAAACATTGTCCCAGGACTTATGGATAGCTATTTGCATGCTAATTGGACGGTCTGTGCGTTTTAAGAAGCAGTTTTGCAGATTAATTTATTCGTTTGTGGAAATGTATCTAAGCTAGCACAGAAACATTGACCTACTCCTTAGATAATCAATTCGTGTGTCGTTGTTTATGGTTTAGATGCCTCAAAAAAGGTTAATGTGCATGTAAATCAATTAAATTGCAAACTGTTGTGTAACGTGTTCAGTTAAAATTGATCGGCAATTTGTTTAAGCAATGTATAATCATTAACACGATGTCTCCTAACTACATACTCTCATTTATGGCAAGTTCATCTGTTGATATGTAAGGTCGTTGTTATGATAGTTTTCATGCGCTATCCTTTATACATACTATTAAATATAAGGTAGTTGTGTCATTTGTAGCAACTTTTAAAGTTTACACCTGTGGCAACAGAACGTAAGTTCTTTATTAAGCATAATGCAAGAAATCTAAACGGTTTAACGGCTTGTATATATATAGCTGGAGTTTCTAACACTTTTACACTGTAAGAAATCCACGGACATTTTACTTGACCAAGTTGATATCGCATATCATTGAAACCTTTCTTTACTTCTGGTCAAGCATTGAATGACCTTGTTGTTGACAGCTTTGAGGACAAATCTAATCTGAAGTACACTTTGACAGTTAACATTTAATTAACTAGACGTTTATAGTCAACTGTTAATGTTTATAAGATCAGTCTGACTGTTTAGGCTAATATTACATTGGATGACTGTTAGTGAGGTTTATCAGATTACTTAGTGTGTTAACTAGGTTCAATATGACGGTAAAAGATCACTGTTTATGTTTATCAGATCACATTGAACGTCGGTAATTAACACTTTATAAGGTCTATATTGACATATTTCAACTAACCGAATGTATCTAGCAGTAGTGTTACTTTATACTCATCTAATTTATTTTAATTGTGAAACAGGCATTATGTTTGCTTAACTAGCTAAAGATCGAATCCGTTCTTGGAACTAACCAGTACTAACAAATGAGGGTGACGTTTCTTGAAACTAACCAGTACTAACAAATGAGGGTGACGTTTCTTGGAACTAACCAGTACTAACAAATGAGGGTGACGTTTATTGGAACTAACCAGTACTAACAAATGAGGGTGACGTTTCTTGGAACTAACCAGTACTAACAAATGAGGGTGACGTTTCTTGATCAAGGTAACAGCGATAATAATCTTTGATGGGGATCGATCTCAAGACTGACCGTTTACGAGTCAGGCGAGTTACCCACTGTGCCGTGCCGCCCCTAATATAAAAAGCACATTCATTCCATTACAATAATTAAACACGGGTTTTACATATAACATTTCAAGCATTGTATACAAATTATGTTTTGTATCGGCGTTAATTGCGTTTAATCTTAGTTTAATATCCGTGTCAGCAATGTGTCTTACTAAGTGGAAACTACTCGCCATGGTTTCTCCTAGAAGGATTAGTTCTGGGGGTTGTAAGGGCAAAATGTGGACATCGGACTCAATCATATACTGGCTGATCTACTTCCCGGCACACGAGTAAATCTAATTGTAATAAAACAATCTGAACAAGACGATATTTTTATATATGTTTAAGTAACATGTGTAACGCCTGTGTTGTTTATTGTACACGAGCCATACCCCCTTTTCTTAGACTATAACATTCGTTAAAATACAACTTTAATATTTAACCAGTCTGTGTCTTTTGCAATGCATGGCGTTTTGGAAAGGTTGTCATGAAGAAACCAAACATATAGTATTGGTGTTACGGTTAGAGGCATCCGAGGAAGTTCATATACTAAATACTCTGCCCTACCTAATACGCTTTGTACACATATGATACCGCGATGCCGTCAAATAAACACGTATCGGACAAACTCCGAAACATATGACATATCGTCCGAAACACATGTCTTGTACATATAAACCAAATGTTTCTGTCCAAATCAAGCAGCATCATTACTCTAAGATAAAGTCCCCCATTACTCACCGAGTCATCTACTTAGTCAATACGCTGACATATGAACGCATGTTTCTCGAGGATTTGTTAGGAGGGACCAGAACGTTAATTAGTAATTTCTTGTTTGGATCTGAGCGTAAATGAATATATGGCTGAACAATTTGATTGAGCTTTGACACCGATACAAGTTGAGGAATATGGAGAAAACAAGAATCACATTTGCCTACAACTCGTGGTCATGTATTCAAAGAATGACATCCTAATGTTAATTCCATTGTATAGTATGCAGGTCCTCACTGATGCTATTCTCATACATGTTGGATGGTTTCAGTTTTATCTTAGAAAACCCAAAATGGCGGCCATACTTTTTTTCTCCGCAAATATAATCATGTTATTTTACGAATTCCTCATGCTATACCCTTACCAAAAATGTATACGTTTCCTAATTTACAATTGTACTGGACGATAGTTAATTTATTGACATAATGTACCTGGCTACTTATACATTAATATGTCATCGTTTTGTTCATTTGTTCGTTTGTTTGTTGATATTTCACCAATGGTTACATATTCTATTGTTGACCGAAGTTCACGCTGCAAAAGAGGACGAATATTACAGAACAATACTGCAGATATAAATCAAACATGGTTCGCCTTACTGGTTGTCGTTCTTACTTGTTTAATAAATATGTAATTTGCCTTCAATAATTCCATATCTTGTCAAGCAACATGCTCCTCCATATATCTATATTTCTCTTTAAGAATTAAAAAACATGATTTCCTTTTAAATACCTATCAGCCGTATCATTTGATATATTGACTTTGTTATGACTAGGTATATTTTAAATGTTCCTTTTTTATTTGACAGAGAAATGAAGGTCTATTATGATACACAAGTGCTAAAGCAAGGTATAATGATTAATACGATTTGTCCTAACTACATACTCGAATTAGAATGACGAATAAGAAACTATCATCGAAAATATACATACTATTTGATATAAGGAAGTTGTTTTGTTTGTAGAAGCTTTTTAAAATTTGAAAAGCGCACTTCACAAAACGAATCACAACTTTTTAAAATGTGTTTGCATTGTTATACTTTGATGCATTCATATAACTATATAACTTTTGTTCCTGTAAACAGGCTATTCATTACCAAACACATGCTCGACTAATTGTTTATTATAATTGTACATGTATTTCAATGTCCTATTGGTGCATCCTATGTGATTGACAGTATCATGTTCTGATTGGTTGATATGTTGACATTTCTCTTGTAAACCTTAGAGATGACACCCCGGTGGCACCGAAGATACAGCATGTTTTGAATAAAAAGTTACTTACTATAAATGTATCTCACTACAATAATGGTACATCACATGTGTTTGAGACTATCATGTTCTGAATTATCCACGTGTTGACCGTTCTCTTGCATACCTCATATATGACACTTCTTGTCAAGATCACTGCACAGAAAATGTGCTTCTTACAGATTTCTAACAGAAGTAGCATTACGTTTCATTAATGTTTAGATAGGATTTCCATGTCCATTATCTAATTGGAAACAGTTCATTTCACAAACTACAATTGAATCAATGGATTGCTAGATGTGTCCGTCAATGGATGACCCTTCACTGTATAAATCAATAGGTAAATGGAATGAACATACCATCTATGAAATAGATGTAACATCAGATTGTAGCATTTGTTTATTTATTAATTGTATGTTTATTATAGCGACAGGTAAATATTTCAAACATATATATATATATATATATATATGTCAAATAATGTTTACAAACTATCAATAAACACAATCTACATTAAGGCTTATCAGTTACTGGTTTTGTACATCAAACCATTTTAAATAAAGTGAACATACATAAGCATGGTGCATACTTTTCAACTGTTTATCATTTGTTTTGAGTTTCTATCAGACAATTATTCGTGATCATCAGTTGAATATCCTATAAACTAAACTAAGCGTGCATGTGTTTTCCTCTTGTTTAGATAAAACCAATGAAACACACGTATTTTTTTAAGATTTATAAACTTTATGGACAAACTAATTCCATGTTCGTTTTCAACACATGTTCTGACTGCATTTTTAAAATTACTAATAGTCCGTTTTCTCTTCTTTGCAGGGCGGCTGTTGTAGGGGTGGAAACATACATGCATAGAGAATTTCAACAAAAAGGCTTATATATAAGTTTAATCAGGTTAATATTTTACATTCGTATGCAGATCGGTGATAACGAAGCAATGACCACCGTGTTTCATGTATCAACCCGTCTAAACACTGGACAAACACGACATAAATAACATTCTAGTTGACAATTAACACATCATCGACGACATTGCTGATACTGATTCTAATAAGCTAAACTGTTCCCATAGTACGTAACGTAAATATGGAGATAATATATGATATACATGTAAATGTTAAAGCTTAATTAAATATGGTGTCCTGGAACAACAACATTTCCATACTTGCTGTGTTTTTCATTGGGAAGAAAAACAGGGCTCGTATTTCCAGATGAACCAATGAATGGAAATGTTTAAAGACCATAAACAGAGCAGCTGAGCTTTTGTATAACAGTATTGATAAACACATCTGAGGAATGTTTCCATCTATGAAGCATTGTCGGTAAGGTCAACAGATTAAAATTGATGCCAGTTCAATACGTTTGTTAATGATTGTATTTTACTATACGTTCAATATTTCTACGAAGTACACCAATCTAACAACATACTTGTGGAAATACTGTTTAAAGGACATGGGTCATAGACAGTGTTAAAGCTGAAGACACGTTTTGTAAAACCTTATTTTTACCAGATCATATTCTTCCCACCTGGGTATTAGTGGTACATTTATATATATTATTAGATATGAGGTGGACCAGTGAGAGTATAATAACCAATACAGTTTAGTAGATAATAAACTTCATGTGTAGATAAATGACACTAGCGTTGTTGCATGTCAGAAGAGACTATAATACACACTTACAAGGACATCAATACCAAATCATGCAAGTCATATAAAAGACATGAAGTATATATACCACTGTGGTTGTTGTTGTTGTTGTTGTTGAATTGTGTTGGCAGAGACTGTTGTACTGGAACAGGTATTTACAACGCTTTTCAATGGCTAAATGTTGTACAAACAGTGAATACCGGATTGTCAGCAGAGCTTTGGTTTAATTATAGCTATGTTCCGAGCTTGCCTGATATGGTCGAGCACTAACGATAGTGTAACAATTAACCCTCGGGGACACAAACCGACCAAGATAAATAAAGAGAAACAATGTGTTCTCAAAAATGTTGTTGTTGTTGTTGTTGTAAGAATATGTTGTATCGTTTTTGTATTATGCGTAGTTTAAAGAATATGTGTTGTTGTTGTTGGTGGTGTTTGTTTTTGTGGCGTTGAATAGTTATGGTAGGTGTTCGGCGATGTGGGACATATTACATAACGTTCGGAGATGCCCAAATATAACGTTTAATAAATCTAATCGCGCTGCATGGATTTGCCCACGTGATCCATTGCGTTTATATCGCATTCATTTTTTAAATGTCACAATTAAAAAAGGTGAAAAATATGATCCCATTTTCCCCAGACCCGTTTTGGTTTTGACGATATTTAACGAGGGGGCTTATTTGACATTTATGTCAATCTTCCTGTAAAGAATATGACATGGGAATAATTAGGTCCTACACGCTTTCTTTTTGCAACTCATATATGTATATGACTTTCTGACAAATCGGTTTTGTACAGATATACATGCATCACCTAACCGTTAGCCTCAATGAAACCGGAGAAATATTGAACGAGACTATAGGGTTGCTGTTATAAATAGTACCTTTACTGGCAGAATTGTGCGTTTCTTATAATATCAAACACTTGTGTAACCGTCCCATAGACCGCAATAACACAAGGGAGTTGATGCCACTTGAACCACGATTGGAATTATGTCAGTGCGTGACTTCACCAATCAAATACAAATTTATGCGCGCGGATTTTATTACTTAATCCTCAAATCCACAATGTTGATCCTAAAACACAAGCGTTTCTCTGTGTTCTGGTTGAAGAATTCATGCGTCTGAAAATACCGTCTGACATTCGATAATTGAGATCGTCATGCGAACATTAAGAATTGTTTATCACATGCACTATACAACTAGTGAACTCCATGGGCAGTATTTGTTAAATGTAATACTTATTTAAAGTGTCTTATTGCTAGATAGTATTGTTAGAAGGGCGAGTAAACGAGATAGTGTTGTTAGAAGGGCGAGTAAACGAGATAGTGTTGTTAGAAGGGCGAGTAAACGAGTTAGTCTTGTTAGAAGGGCGAGTAAACGAGTTAGTGTTGCTAGAAGGGCGAGTAAACGAGTTAGTGTTGTTAGAAGGGCGAGTAAACGAGTTAGTGTTGTTAGAAGGGCGAGTAAACGAGATAGTGTTGTTAGAAGAGCGAGTAAACGAGATAGTGTTGTCAGAAGGGTGAGTAAACGAGATAGTGTTGTTAGAAGGGCGAATAAACGAGATAGTGTTGTTAGAAGGGCGAGTAAACGAGATAGTGTTGCTAGAAAGGCGAGTAAACGAGATAGTGTTGCTAGAAGGGCGAGTAAACGAGTTAGTGTTGTTAGAAGGGCGAGTAAACGAGTTAGTGTTGTTAGAAGGGCAAGTAAACGAGTTAGTGTTGGTAGAAGGGCGAGTAAACGATTAATATTTCTTTTGAAACGAACATGTGCGTTTGCTTCGCGTCCAAGTATCCGCTGTGATTTTGATTCAGTTATCGTCACGTTCAATGTCGTGAATATTTGTACTTATGTATTTATGAACAACAGAGTTACCACTAAGTTACCCTGCCAGCGTACTCAATTCAATCATTTCGATAATGATACGTGACATATTCCGTTGTTCCGATAGTGTCCCAGCGTTACTTTGGTATTAAGTTTAATGGGAGGTCGTAAACCGCTTTGCACGTGCCGATGCAAACATGATCATTTCTACAATACTAAAGCCCACTCGCTACAAACGTCTATTGAACAACAACCGTTGCTTTGAAACATACAGGCAGAATAGTCCTTCCATGAGTGTCTGATTTGGGATCATTTAAATACAGGTCACGCGACAGTCTCTGAAAAGACGCCCTTACATTCAGCCACCATCCCTGTAGTCTAATTCAATTGGTTGGTCTAAATAAGTGACCATTGTTGAGGCTGATATTGGGAGTCTAGTACATGTAAGCCATTATGCTTGATCAAGATTGAACCAAGTACGTTGTGTTGGCAAATATATAGAAGAAACAATACCAACGCTTGTCTTTAATAAAAAGTAAGTAAAGCAAGATCTTGTTTCCGACCAGAAGTAAGTAATTGTTAATGCACACGACATGCGGGATGGAAGGGTTTAAGTTTTGGACAATTTGAAACATAGACAAGCATTATGTCAGTACCTGGAAGAGATTCCGTATATAGTCCAATTCTATTTTAATGTTGGTACTATGATTATATAACTGAGACAGTTAGCCCAAATACAAAACTGAATTTGATGACGTAATGGATTTGTTTTTTCTTTTAAAAAGTAGATCGACGAAGGGCAATAATACATGTTCTCCGCCCACCCAAAGGTCACGAAAGGTCGTACGGTTCATGCAAAATGAACGCGAATATATTTTGTACAGAGCTCAACGGACGAATGTAAATATTCAAACATGTAATTAGAAATAAACGCATCCTCCTCACGTGTCCATGCATAAATAAACATGTTAGTCACACCATGCGCCTGTTTTGCAGTAACTAACAAGTAAAGCATTATACATGTACATTGCTCGATATTCCAATCGTCATGTACTTTAGCTTGTATAATTATTTACAATCAAAGGCGACTAATGGCAACACAATGGACATTTATCTAATTTAACGCTATTTAAGTGATACAATGTTCAATGGTTGGTCATTAGCACTAGAGAAAGGAACTGTATGTTCATGCTGCTCTTCTAGTATCTTTAAATCATGTGTTGGTGGCATTTATCTTACGTTGTAAACTGCAAACTCTCCTTTTCCGTCGCCAATCAATCTGTTGATCATAATTTATATTTCAGATTCTATCTTTTTTCTATTCCAATGCAGTTCTAATGTACTAATACATCAATTTAATTACAATGCGTTACGTAAAATGTTTAGTTCAGATCGATCACAAGAGTCCAGTCACCTGTTTTGTTTGTGAACCGAAGCAATTAATGTACACTTGTTTTGTACCACAACTCGCCCTGAATATTAAAGACGTGTTTCCATACAACTAAGCTTGCCTCATCATCTGGTAAATATTCGAACATGAAGACATTTAGATATATATGTAACGCTACATGCATAGAAAAAGAGTTTAAACAAGAATACCGAGAGTGTATAAGGTAAGGTACAAACCTAGATCAGCAGCCCAAACTATACAGTGTACTTGATAATGCAATCACATATACAATCAAAACATATATCAATAACAAAGTAACGAAGCAACATTATAACTGCATTGTATTTTCAATGACATTGAGAAACAAGATATAGGAGTTCATGAAATTGCATTCCAGAATTGTAAAGCATGATAAGGTACCGGAAATATCAAGACCTCTTTATGATAATTATGCTGTCATCTCTGAGGTCTGCAAGAACGCTATGAACATGTGGACCAATCAGATGATGGTATCGTCAAACTCATTGGATGTACCATTATTGTAGGGCGATACAGTACTTATACAGTGAGTAACTATTAAATTCAAAACATGTGGTATTTTTATGTAAGAAAATATATTGGACACATTTTTGACTTGGACATTTTTATAATATGCACGTCACGTCGGCTTAAGGAATGAAATTTCTTGTTGGAAGACTAAAAGGTAACCGATGGAAATCAACCGTTCATTAACTTACGTGCAACGATTTTTAATCATCAATATTCCATGTTCTATTAACAAAAGTTTAAAAGAGATTGAATCATCAATCAAGAGACCATCAATCCTATATGATTATAAATATGAAAGGGTAGAATCTACATACAACAGCAGCCCAAACCAAACCATATATTGTACATGATACAAGAAACATACAACAGTGCAAATAACTGATAATATCTCAACGAATATGCAGATTAGGGGATGTATCGATTTATAGCGTACACATTACGTACATAACGTGTAGTGACTGTTTTGTCTACCACTACACATGTAGTTGTACAACCAATACAATGCCATAAATGCCATAAAGATATTCTAGTCTTTGATAGTAGCTGGCCTGTCAATATCAACAACGACGCACATATATATCGATGTAATAAAAGAGTTGTGGATCAAAGCAAACACATTATGGTGAACCATGGTTGATTTATATTTGCAGTATTTATCTGTGGGGTTCGTCTTCTTTTGCATCGTTTAACTGGCCAGTGGAAAGAATGGAATTGTTTGATTTAATAACAATAACCAATGTAGAACAGCGACACAACGTTTATCTTCAAATGAAGAATTGAAACACGTCGTAAATATATGGTAATATCAACATTGAATGCATACCAACGGTACACTTAAAACCATGTTAGATAGCCCAAGCATGTTCTTGTTTCTGTACATGACCACGATTTATATACACAATGGGATTCTTGGTGTTTCCATATTCCTCCACTTGTAGCGATGTCAAAGCTCAATCAAATTGTCCAGCAATATATTTGTTTACACTCAGCTCCAAACAAGAAATTACTAATTAACGTTCTGGTCCATCTAAACAAATCCTCGAGAATCATGTGTGTTCATATGTCAGCGTATTGACTAGGTGGATGACTCGGTGATTAATGTGGGGCTTTATTTAAGAGTAATGATGTTGCTTGATTTGGACAGACATATTTGGTTTGTATGTACAATATAATTTGTTCCCGACGAGTTGACATGTTTTGGACTTGAGTTTGGTTTAGCTTTATTAACATAAAAGCAACATCAATAAGTTATAATGTAGTTTATGGTGAACTTCACACGGTTGTCTAACTGTGTTACCCATTAGATAAACAATTTCTGAACAGTCAATCGTTTAGAATGCAAATAATTCAAATTTTAAACGTTCGATGGCATACACGTATACACCTACTGGACTCACTAGTTAACTTTAGTATCAATGTCGATGTGTTTGTTTGAACAGTGTTACTCGTAACAATAATCTCTCTATATATATATATATATATGATTATTGACGTTATTAGAATGAATACTATATACTTACATATAACACATTTTACCACCACTTTTACCGTCTGTCTCAAAAAACCCTGTTAACAAACAGTGTTCGGCGTATTGATACGTTTCCAATAAGCACATATTTATGTTTCACATCAGCTTATTGCACAACCAACTTTTTAGCCATAGAAAAAAGGGTCGCCATCAAAACATCGCAAGACGATAACGTATGTGTAGCAATTGTACAATGTATGTTGAATACCACTAACTGTTGAAAAGTCCAAATTATTATAACTTAAGAATGAAAAACATCTACATATCATATTATACGTGGTCGCCTTTTTATAAACTAGCTATAGTGCTGTCCTCTAAGTCACATGATAGTGAACACAATATATCTAACTTTTAATTACATCTATACTTGCACAATAAGTAGACATATATTTCATTATACGCCACTTTCTTGTATTTGTATGTTGTGTACTCTTCATGATTATTCTTTGTTTAAATGCATCGTATAATAGTTCAATTTACTATTCAATAATTGTTATAGTTGATACATACATACCTGTTTAGTTGTTCTCCATGATGGTGCATCTTGTGTCTAGTCAACTGGTGGTACTAAACGTGATAACGAAACATAAGACAATTGTTGAATCAAAATGTTTATGTTTTACCAAAGAACAGCAACTTTTCAATACATTAATGTGTCCTTAATAATGTCGTTATTGTTTCCTGATGAATAAATGAATGATCATGTATTACGGACGCAAACAACTGAGTTTATTAGAAAAAGTGATAGAGCTAGTCACACATATATCTAATAACAATTTTCAACAATTATGTGTCAACGGTTAGGTCAATAGTTCGATATAGATGGCCTTGCTTTTATCAGAAACGTACGAAAACGTACCGTAATTTTGGGATATTTTGGTGACGTCATATTTTCGCCACTTTTGCTCAGATAGCTATAGTTTTATATTAGCAAGTTTAAATTTCGCACCTTGCAGTTATGCGATTAAAAATAAACACAATACATAATCGAAATAACAAAACATATGACTTTAATAGTTGTTTATCTGTTTCAAAGCTGGCGATTAATGTATACTCTTTGAAACGAAACGCTCGTCATTATGTTCATATGTTACAACTTGTCATAGTTCGATTCTACGGTCAACTTTTATGTAACGAGACTATAGCAATCCAACAAAACTCACGCACAGGCAAACGAAACATACATGTAGTATCTTTAGAAAAGACTGATAATGAATAAAACGCCGGAAATGGTCTAGACAGGATAAGTATGTAAGGAACAGCGAGCGTGATAATCATATGTATTTCTAAGGGAAACTATACACAATGTAATGTTGTGTTCTGACATATGCAGTCGAACTACACTCGTATTTGATGAAGTTGTTATCTCCATGTTAAACACGCTGATTTTGTTTTGTTTCTATATTGCAAACACCTAAAACAACATTAAGTAGCTGTGCCATCGGTGGTGTAGTAAAGCTATTTTGAGTTGAACATTTAATCCGGAAACATTTTGAGTAAAAGCACAAACAGTGAGTGTAGTTTTATCCAACTGTGTACCAAAATAATCACCACATGTTCTTTCCTAATGTTTATCTCATTTTCATTGAACACGATTAACAATCCACAAGTATTTACAATGTCACTGTCTTATATATACATGCGAAACATATACCCATGAAGTTATCGGGAATTTGTTTAATGACTGTTCAGTTCTATGTGTCAGTCTCGTGGACAGAGAACCCGGAACTAGTTTACCTAATGGACCTTGATGTAGATGGCACTAACAGTAACGTGTCCGAAGCATTTGCTAATATTTATCATTTTCCGGGAAGAAAAACAGGAGGAATGGTTAAATCTACGAGTACACATCAAAAAGGATACATTTCCTAACCACATGCAGTACCGCTAAGTTATCGAAATAAAGCGGAACAAATATCAGACAACCGGCACCCTGAGACTGTAATAAACTTTACTTGTTGCTATAACCGTTTCAGAATAGCGATGTCACACATTTGCTTATCTGTTGAGCAGATAAGCGGTTCTAAGAAATGAAAATGTTACCTGTGTTTCTATTGCATCAACGAGAACGTCAAAAGGGTGCCCACGGTCAGTTTTTAAATATACAATGTAAATATTCGCAGGTTATATGCACACACACACACACACACACACACACATATATATATATATATATATATATATATATATCTGCGTGACATTTTCAATTGTCGAGAAATAAATTTTGTTTCCAGACATACACATTCCTTTCCTAAGAAGTTCTCAGTTTCTTGCATCTTGATTACGTGATGTAATAATACCAATTGATGTGGAATTATCATAAGACTAAGCAGTGCACTCATCTATGAATATATTGCTGATGTCACGCAGTATTCATTTTCTTGTTGTAAGCGAATATCTTCAGAACATTTACATATGATATAAATCACTCATTCGTAAGTTTACAATGTTGCTGGTTTCTTTAAACGTTCATCGCGATCTCCTAAAGAATTGAAGGTACAAACATTTCATGAGGATAGTTTCCAAAATAAAAATGTAAAAAGTGCTAAACAAAACTATTTTATGATAAGGGGCGGTTCTTTAAATGTCTCAGAAATAAATCACATGTCGTGTAATATTTATTAGTATACACATTTTAGTATTATGGACGCTGTGTGATTTCGTTTGGGTTTCTGATGTGCGCTAATTCCTACCCCCGAAAAACTCGCGTGTGTATACATACACTTGTCAAGATTTTGCCATGACTATTAGCACTGAAAGTAAGACACACGTGTTCTCATAACTCACTTATATGTGACCACTACCAGCTGACTATGTCCGTTACGTTCTTATAACTCACTTGTATGTGACTACTACCAGTTGACTATGTCCGTTACGTTCTTATAACTCACTTGTGTGTGACTACTACCAGTTCACTATGTCCGTTACGTTATCATAACTCATTTGTGTGTGACTACTACCAGCTGACTATGTCCGTTACGTTCTTATAACTCACTTGTGTGTGACCACTACCAGCTGACTATGTCCGTTACGTTCTTATAACTCACTTATATGTGACCACTACCAGTTGACTATGTCCGTTACGTTATCATAACTCACTTGTGTGTGACTACTACCAGCTGACTATGTCCGTTACGTTCTTATAACTCACTTGCATGTGACTACTACCAGTTGACTATGTCCGTTACGTTATCATAACTCACTTGT
>ENA-OREC01000390-OREC01000390.1-marine-metagenome-genome-assembly--contig:-NODE-390-length-16499-cov-13.148947_pt1 | contig 16499 bp, 7 predicted proteins | sample MGYA00248626_ERZ508543 | MGnify/ENA primary metagenome ERZ508543 (study PRJEB26211, sample SAMN05518279) | marine metagenome | isolation source: Puget Sound, Washington, USA | host: Bankia setacea...
TATTTAACTGTGTGGTTCAGGTGACTATAGTTATTTAACTGTGTGGTTCAGGTGACTATAGTTATTTAACTGTGTGGTTCAGGTGACTGTGATATTTAACTGTGTGGTTCAGGTGACTATAGTTATTTAACTGTGTGGTTCAAGTGACTGTGATATTGAACTGTGTGGTTCAGGTGACTATTGTTATTTAACTGCGTGGTTCAGGTGACTATAGTTATTTAACTGTGTGGTTCAGGTGACTGTAGTTCACAGTAGTGCACAGGGAATATTCATGCTTTTACTGTGCCTGAATGAAATAGAGAAAAGAATATCGAACCTTGGGTGGCTCAGTCTGTACAACAAGGCTTACATCTGGAACATCTAATCCTCTAGCAGCAACATCAGTTGTGATCAGTATCTTAAACTGATCCTTCTTAAACCCCTGTAACAAAAAAACTACTATATGCAATATTTATAGTTTTACAATTGATAATTGCTTAAAATTTGAGCAACTCTTAACTGACTTTTAAATGGCATAATCTTACTGACTTTTAAATGACAGAATCTAACTGACTTTTAAATGCAGACTCTAACTGACTTTTTAAATGACAGACTCTAACCAACTTTGAAATGACAGAATCTAACTGACTTTTAAATGACAAAATCTAACTGACTTTGAAACGACAGACCCTAATTGACTTTGAAAGGCCACTCTAACTGGCTTTTAAAGGACGGAATCTAACTGACTTTTAAACAACACAATCTAACTGACTTTTAAATGACAGAATCTAACTGACATGTAAAGGACAGACTCTAACTGATTTTTATATGACATACTCTAACTGACTTTTAAAGGACAGAATCTAACTGACTTTTATACGACAGAATCTAACTAACCGTTAAATGACAGATTCTAACTGATTTTTAACTGACATAATTAATTCTATGAAGCCTGCCTAGTATACATACCTGCATCACTGAGGACCTTACATTCTGACTAATGTCCCCATGTAGACACCTGGCTTCCTTCCCAAAGTGACGTGCACTCAGTTCTTCACAGTCTCTCTTCGTAGGACAGAATATCATAACTCTGCCGTCCTTGGCATGAATCTTAATCAGGTCTTGTATGAGAATACCATGCTCAGCCTTCCCGCATCGGAGAGCAAATTGCTGCAAAACAAACACAAAGGTTGGAGACTGATAATCTATTTCAAAGAATTTGAAGGCAAAGAGTTGAACTTTATATGAGATTAGAAATATCTAAGTACTGCCAGGAGAAGAACTACTCATAACAGCACCCCAAACAAAACTAAAATGTGACCCGTTCAAAATGTTTCATCTTATAAATGTTGTGTAAGTTAAGCTTATCATTTGACATTGAATTACTTTCTTATCCTTAGTATGAGAAGTTCCACAAAAGCTTCAATATTGGTTGTATTACTTTAACTCCTAATCGCTGTTCATATTAACACATATGTTCACTGAAACAAAATCTATGCAATGGCTTAGAACTTAACCTGCAATGAACTTAACCGGCAATGAACATTTTGTGACATTGAAGACGTTGACATTAACTTTCAGGACACCCTGACCAGTTTGAGCAACAAATATATCTCAGTATTCACAAAAATCTCTGACCAGCTATGTTAACATTCACAGAATTTTATGTGTTATCTTATACTAAGAGGATAGAAATATCAGAACCCATTTAATTGTTTAACTTACTTCAATGGTTGTGGCTGTCTGTTCTTCTTGTCTGCCAATCAAGCTAATCACCTTATGATCGTCAGATAAATACTTGCGCGCTGTCTTCTTTACCCATGGTGGCATTGTGGCAGAGTACATCATTGTCTGTGGGCGAGCATCTGGAGACAAACACGGACAATAAAACCACAAAGAACTAACATTTACTGTTGTACGATTTAGAGGACAGTTTATGCCAGTTTGGTTAGCTCAACTGATTAGCACTAATCTGTTGATCTGGAGCTTTCAACAGTTTGATGAGCAATATTCTATACATCAACATATTGTTTTAAATTCTTTGAACAATAAAATACTGCTGAAAATTGATATTCAACCACATAAACAAAACCAAAAGAAACTTGTAAAATGCGACTGAAAATGACAAAGATCTAAAGCTGGGATGGGCTCTTTCAAATATTGCAATTAAGGGGTGGTGTGGAGCAGTGGGTAGCACATGTGACTTGACATCAGTCAGTCGTGAATTGGAACCCCATAAAAGGCCTTGTTGTTTCCTTGAGCAAGAAACTTAAAAAACAAAACCAAACAGTCAAACATAATTTAAATATCACTTTTTGAAAGTTATGAAATATTAACCTGTTTTGTAGAAAGACTGTATAATGTCCTCGACCTGGTCATCAAAGCCCATATCTAACATTTGGTCTACCTCATCCAGTATGATATGTTCAGTTTCATCAATCTTTAGTATCTTCTGTTCTATCAGATCTTTCATTCTGCCTGGAGTACCAACAACGACATCCAACCCATTCTCTATCACACGCACTGTAACCAATTACCAACTATCAATACACTGGATTCACCCATATGTTAAGGGCACTAACTCTTGTGGGTTTCGTTGATCAGTTGGACAATCAATATAAACATGAATGAACAAACTGTAGAATCATTGATTTTTGTGAGCACAAACTTCGGTTGTTTTCTTGAAAAATACATTTGTAGCTTTGTGGATTCAAAATTTATATACAAATAAACATTACCTAAAGCTTACATAAATGACATTTGAACTGATTGAAGCCAGAACCATAAGTGCTCAACAAAAAAGAGTGATTTAACAGGAGGTTTACACTGGTGAGATACTTTGGAATCTAAGCATATCTTCCAAATGTGTTTTAAATTTAATTAAAATGTTTTGTTTGCCTTAAACAATATATATCTTTTTAGTATGCAGATGTGTAGTATTATACATAGCTATTAAAATAAAAGCTTTCAGTTAATTTTTTACTTATACTGAGAATGTTTGGCTTATTGATAAACTGTACTTCTGCACTCCTTTTGACACATTTGTCTCTGATTTGCTCATTTAGCTGTCAAAACTATTTAAATACTGTAACATACTAAATGTATTATAAAGTTAAATGATTAAAATATCTGATCGGGTCCCTTAGTCACGTCATATTATTATATTACACATAACTAGCAAGTTCTAATATACTTACAGGAGAATGTTGATAGTATTTTACTATTTGTGAGTCAGTAATTAAGGTTTTGCATGGATAGAAGTTTAAACAGCTCCAGAAACTGTTTACTTTTGAATCACTTTTACTGATAACAAACTTTCATTGTTAATGTAATAGGCTGAAACACATGCCGTTAAGTGAACAGTCTGAAGACTAAGAGGCCCATGATGGCCCTGTAGCGCTCACCTAAGGTAGCTGAATAACAGCCATCCATTTTTAACATGTAGGGTAGAATAGAAGTACAGGAATCAGAATCAATGTGTGGTCCTTTAAACACTACTCTGGTTAATGGGTATATGAATCATGACTCACACACTGTTGATGTATCAAAGCATCATATCTGGGTCAAATGTTACCTTTGGCCAGTGTTGAAGAACATATTAAGAAAGCATATTTTATCACTCTGCATAAATCTTTTTTTCCTATATCAATTCGGAAACATTCAGTGGTAAAGTAATTCAAAATTCACTGAATTTTGAGCTGGCACATATGTTTTTTCTGAGATATCTATGAATGTAAAACAGGAAGTCAGACATTTTGCTGTTGCAGGTCTATCAGAACACTTTGTTGTATCTTTGCAAGGCATCATGCAAGGAAGCTTCTTATCAGGTTTCATTGGATTTGGCCAGGTAATTTCAGGGGAGAAGTCTTTTTAAAGCAAACCAAAAGGTTGGCCATTTTGTTGTTGTTGTTGGTGTTCAATCAGAACACTTTGTTGCGTCTTTGAAGACGTCATGCAAGGAAGCTTCCTGACAATTTGAAAATTGAAGTTGGCCTGCTAGTTCTAGAGGAGAAGTGTTTACTGCAAACTAATAAAGCAGCCTTTTTGTTGTTGTTGTTGGTCAATCTCGATACCTTGTTGCATTTTAGTCATGTAATGAAGCTTCCTGTAAAGTGTTTTTGATTTTGGCCTCATAGTTTCAGATGAAATGTGTTTTTTTAAAGCAAAACAGGAAGTCTTGGATGAAAAACTTCCAGATAGTTGAACTATGGCGATTATCAGAGAGACACTGGATAAAGATCATTTGTACTGGCTTACCCTGTCTTTCATATTTCTCTCCACCATATACACAGCCTACTCTCACTTCTGCAGACAGGGAGGCAAAATCTTCCTTCACTTGTATAGCTAGTTCTCTGGTAGGAGTGAGTACTAAAACCTGGAGCAAAACTATACTCACTTAGTCATGTAAATCTCTTAAAAGTATGAAGTCTAACAAAGGTATCAGATAACAATTCATTGCTCAAACTACCGCCCTTTCTCAATCCAACTATAGCAAAGTTCTGTTATTAAGACTACCTGTACGCAATATTAATACCGGTCTGCTACATGTATTAAGACCACCTATTTCAGTCACAACACAGCGAAAATCAATGTACTGGGGCATGTATTTGGGTCTAGTTATTAAGACCACTGTTTCAAATCACAAGGCTGGTCTGATTAGCTGTACTTCACTGCATATGATAATAACTTCAAATACTATTCAGGCTAAAGACCTCAACAAAACTCAGTTCAATCAAACCAATGCACATGACCAATGCACATAACCAATGATAACTGCAAGACAACAACAACTTTGATTTGGATCAAACTTATCTTCTCTGACAGAAATGTACTGATCAATTAACTTACACACACAACTTTCCAGTCAAACTACTTGCAAGAGGATAAAGAAAACACAATACACTTACCCTGGGGTTTCTTCCACGATTCAATAACTTCCCTGGATCCTTTAGTAACTTTTCAACAATGGGCAATGCAAATGACAACTGTAACAATGATAGTTAGTATGTTAATTTCCTTAACTATTCAGTTTAACATAAACATTTTGAACTTTAACAAGCACATTCACTTTCTTCATACCTGTTTCTTTGTATTTAAATATTGAAAGAGTAAATTTTAGTCACACTCGAATCTTTCAAGATACAAACCAGTGCTATAAAAACAATGTCTCTCTATGAATTACACCTGACTGATTGGGATGTGGACATTTTAGAAGCACTGCCACCATGTGTAGACAAATCTCCAAGTTATGTAGCTCATAAATTGGAGACAGTAACAGAAAAATTACATCAGTGCAGCAGAATAGGGTTAACCGGCATGCTATCTTATTTTTGGTCCATTGCCATTAAAATATTTGCCACTTTTAGAAAACATTTATATACTGTTACAAATTTAAAACTACAAGAGAGCTAACCTACTTTATCTAAACACTTCACGAGCTGAGTGAAATTACTGTATAGTTATGAGATAAGTGAACGGATCAATTAATACATGTTTCACTATTAATATATTATGATCATTTTTACAGGTATTGGTTATAATAAAAAAATGTCTGCCAAACTCACAGTTTTTCCAGTGCCAGTTCCTGTAAAATTACAAACACATGCTTAATATGCTATAGGGCAACACTAAAACAGACACAGCAGAGATACAAGCATGATCCAAACACTTCAATTGTATTTTAGTCACAGTTTCATCCAGTCATGTGACCTTTAACTCCTCCATATAGATGTTGTATGCAATACATTATCTAATCATGGTGCTCATGTGTAAATCCAACAACACAGCTGACAGTAAATAACAAACTGATAGCTGCTACAGGTAAGATCCTGACACTACAGCACTGTGTCGAGGTTAGTTTCTTAAATTAACAGGATGACTTATATTTTCTCAAACATATCAAATATTGAACACTTCTCTTTTTCCCCAGGAATTTAAGGCTGTCAGTGCTCATACTCGACACAAACATTGTTCAAAAATACTCACTGGCTTGTACAACAACATCCTGCCCATTTATAGTTCGTTCAAATGTTTCATACTGTACAGGGAACAGAAACTTGATTCCTTTTTCTGAAATGAAAGAAAATTCTCATAAACAAAACTAGAACTGTGAGTCAACTCACTAAAATTTGTTTGCGGAGGTATAAAAAGTATCCAAACACATACAAAGTGTAAGATGTAGAAAATAGAATTATGAAGAGTTACACTAGAACAATTCTATTTAAACAATAGAAAAACTATTACATGTACTACACATATGTTAATAGGTTGAATGCTAGTTTATTTCAAAACCAAAGGTTAAACAAGAGTTGTTTGTAAAACATGATGCCCCCTAAAAATCAATTTTTTGTCACAGATATTTTGTACAACTGGATAAGTCAGTTCAAAATAAGATGCACAAATGTATAAAGAAAAAAATCATTTTGGGAAAGTGTTACTTAAACAATTGAAAACAGTTTGGCACATTTGACCCTGGTTACCCAAAAATCAATAGGGTTCCTCTGATGGATGTGTGGACCAGGTAGGTTAAGGCGTTCTCTAGTTATTGATTGGAAATAGTTTTAGCATATTTGACCCCTGTGACCTTGACCTTGGACCCAGTGACCCCAAAATCAATAGGGTTCACCTGCTACCCGGGATGAATGTGTTGACCAAGTTTGAAGAAGGTAGGTCTTGGCATTCTTGATAGGAAACAAAAAGGTTACAGACTACTGACAGACCGACCAACATGTGCAAAGACAAGAAAAAAATTGTTGGCAAATAATAATATTGTGACACAGTAGCAGTGTTATGCGTATTCTTATCCAACCATGTCCATATAACACAGAGAGCCTTAGTCATACCGTAGATACAGCTTGTTTGGTTGGACACACAGAGATATTACACTTTTAGCTAACCTGCCTCTAAGTGGCTCTGATACAAAACCTGTAATTATACATTGGAAGTATACTGATGATGAAATCAATCCTAAATGTAAATATACCTCTTAGTCTTTTTTGTACTTTTTCCGAGATGGCGAATCTATCAAATGATCCAAGTTCTTTATCTAAGTTTCCCTCTGTCAGACCATCTTCAGCTATTTCAAAATCCTGAGTCCCTGATGCTTGGTAACTATTATATTTACAGCTATGATACGAGATGCTAGTCACTGAAGGTAGAGTTTGTTTAATGCTCTTCTTGGACAGTTCTTTGGGCTAAAATGAAAGTAAATGTGTATTCTATGGGTTTGTTTTCTTGCAGCTAGATATATGTCTGATTTTGATAAAGCATTGGTATGATTATGAAAAAACAGACATGTAAGTAATTAAAATGAGACATTGTAGTGAGCAGTACTTAGTACCTTTTGGGTTCAGTGTTTACTTATAAGTGAATGTTGTCTGGGGGGAAAAGCAGACATGGAAATCATGGTTACCTGAAGTCACCCTTTTGAAATAAAGTTTATTATCATAGACCTACAGTTCACACAGGGCGATTTTGTGTTTTCCATTATACCACCGCGGACAAATTTCAATCTTGCACATATAATCGCGGGGGACGGCAAGCATACAGTTGCGGTGATTGTCTGCCAATTGTTCAGTGTGACAGACAGCAAAAGGGCAGTCGCATTGATCCGCTGTGTCAGATTATCGGATATGTGCATGTATAAGACGATATATCGTTGACTTTGTTAACAAAACATCACGTGATAAAGGCAGACATGCGCAAATGTAAAGCAGAAATAGTGCAATAAGATACTGTCGGATATAACCCTAGGTCAATATTACGCTAATGCGGGATAAACCTTTTACTGTTGGGCTATTGAAGAACCTTGCATTTTGCACATCAATATTAACACAAATGCCAGGTGTCCATGAAGAACTACCTATTTAGGTGAGTGATAATAGTCAAGAACCCGTTAGTAGCAAAATGAATTACAACGTTTTGAGTTACAAACTTGAAATAAAGACAATCGTGTCGGTAGCTGTCAAGTTGACATTGACCGTCAAAAGTTACATCATGTCACCCGCCGTGAATCGGTTATCAAACCTTACCTGAGAAGCAGAATTTGAAACAGAATGGTATTTTGTAATGGAACAACTAGATCGAGTGTTGTTGATAGCACATATCGCGTTGGTTGGTGCAAATTGTTTCAACCTACAACCAAGCTGTATGGCACGTGCTGCCATGTTTATCAAAATTATGTTTGGTTCTCGTCTACCCCGTTTTCAATAGATGCAACTTGGGGAGCCAGTCTTTTGCACTTGGTTCCCGTTTTGAATTCCCGCAGAGAACCATGTACCGGAAATGTTCATTCGTACCCTAGTCTCCTAAACGCACTAAAATGGAGGTGCAGAAAGAATTGTTATCAATTTTACTCGTAACAAGTGGCTCAAGAGGTGACAGACTATTATTCAAATATCCATTTGAAGTCCAACAAAAGAAAACATCAGTCAAAAGTAGGTATACTAATATATTAAAGCAATTTATTATTAATATGGTCAAAATGGACTCGCTGTCTTCATTCCTTGTAGAAATGAAATGCTTATTATTTTTAAATGGGTCGACGTCAATTCACCCCCGCGTGTATTCACCGCACATCCACATTCACCCCCACAACTATTCACCCACAGAAGTTGCACCAATTCACCCCCATATATATATATAATAATATATAATCCATAATATAAATACTACTGGCTGGCGTTCAACAAATACAGTTTTATTATGGAATTATCTATCATTTTTTGTTTTTAATATATATATAGTTAATTATTCTGATTTCATTTAAATGTCAAAAACAATAAGACTTACAATATCAGTCGGTAATTTCCTCTTCCAAAATGGATGAATAAAATGATAAAAAGGTTAAAACCCGAAACTATATCATTATAAATTGTAAAAGGCTATATTATAAAACAGAGGTTATGTGACTTATTCCGACTATGTACTTCAATTAAATATAGCTGTTATGATAGAGCAAATTACCGTGACCAAGCAATAGGTTAGATAATAGAACAAACATGTGATTAACAAATCTTTTTATATAAAGTTACAAGATTCACATGCGTATAGTATACAATCAATACACACTTATAAAGTATTACAACACATAAAACACTTTAATGCTAACACAATTATACTCATCTACAATATAAACCCAGACAGGGTTGAATTGACGTGGCGGTGAATAGCACTGGGGGTGAATATGGGTCATTTTTCGAAAAGCGGGGGGCGAATAGGGCAGTGGCGAATTGTCGTGGGGGTGAATAGACGCTGAGCCTTTTTAAACACATTAAATGTCACCAACCTATAAACCATGAATTGGCAACTCCCCGATATATTGATAACAAATTATATTTTACCCAGCAGCCTTAGCGCGTATGCAGTACATATCGGGAGATACAGTCATTCTGTCGATCGGCGGTAGGCTGCACTACTGGTACCATTTTTATAATGTCTTTGGTATGACGCGGTCCTTGACTGGGGATAAAATCCGGGACCTCCCGCACTCGAAGCCAGCACTATACCACTAGGCTATCGAGGAGGCGGTGGTAGACGGTTATTTCCGTGCATTTCCTTAACATGTCGCATTATTCCCATGGATACACATTGGTTTGTATATACACTGCGACTCCATTATAACGCGGTCGTCTGGGTCAGCAGGGTTCTTCACATTTAGCTTAAAGACACGTAGCATATTTCCCACATCAGGTGGAAAAATCAGTTAATAATAATAATAAAATGCATTAGTTAACTTATTTAACATCAACATGCACAACATGACATACTTTAAAACCTCAGCAGCCTCTTTAACCAAAGACATGTCACATTTCAGACATTGTTGTATGCATCTAATTGCGCATGCATAAGCAAATGAGATGTTAATGAGACTGGACATATATTTATATGAAAATTTGGGTTTGATAATTTTCGTAAAACTATATCCCCATCTAGTGCGTATTCAATGGTTATCAACAAAAACATCTTAAACAGAAGTATGACCATACAACCAGTAGTGCAATATACAAGGGACAAACATCATGGAGGTTTATGACCTGTATCTGGTCAACGATAAGACCAGCAAGGTGCTAACAAAGAGATGCATATTTCAGATAATTCTCAAACTCTCACCCTGTTGATTTGATGACACCAATTATATTTAGGGTGTGGGGTTAGTCATGTATAATCTCTTAATTCCACTGGCATGTGTCCGTTTGTCAAAACATTACACCACTAAAACAACAATTATGTACAGATCAATGCGTATCCAGGAACAAGATCTGACCAATATATTTAGACCAGATATGGAAATTAACTGAAATAACCGACTATTGCCGATCCTATAGCCTATCGACAGATTTACAGAATCTCACGTTATATAGAGTGCGCTCTAAGGATGCTGGTTAAAATAATATTCGTTATCATTTTACAGAAATCGGGATGTTTCCAATCCATGGTTTATTGGTCTGTGATAACATTACGTGATATAAACAAAAAGGCGTCAAAATAGGTTAGCAACAAAACAGATGTCACAACAATAGTTTTTCATTGAAAACCTAGCATTTGTGTTATTTGTTGATGTGTCAAATGCAATGTTCTTAACTTTAGCGTTAAAACCACATAGCATAAACAGCCACCTCGTTAATAAAAAGTATTGCAGAATATTTACACATGGCGTACACTGTTACACAATACATGTACATTCATACTCAAAACTGCTCCAAACAGTACAAAACATATTTTGATTGTATACACAATTGAGACACTGCAGCATTTTCATATTTCAGACACTGTGAAAAATCCGTATGCAGTTTTTATTGCAGAAGATTTTGCCAAGAGAGGGTAAGAATTGTTTGGTAATCGGTTTATTAAGTGTGCACTACAAACTATTATAAAACATCATTGATGCTGTTAACTGTAAAACACTGCTCAGATAAGAGTTATTACAAGTATCCAGAATCAACATCAAATTAAATAATAATTTTATATAACTGTACAGAGTCACAATATTTTGCTACAAATAAATAGTTCTTACAATTTCAATCATGTAACCTCTTAACACTGTTAGGATGAGAGTTTTTACTACACATCACTCCATTGACTGTATATAATATAGTGTATATCACTGTGAATCATTCTATTGTTAAAAATACTCATTTAATATTTGAAATTAATCATGAAACATAAATTCTAGAATCACATTTTTGTTGCCATCATACTTTTTCAAACCATATCCTAATACTCACCATTATTTAAAATTGAAGCCTAACAAAGGCATTTCGTAGCCATCAAAATAGCTATGTTTCAGGAGCTTCGCCCTGTACCTGACAGAGGGCCCCCAGGCCCCCAACTATTTTTCAGGATTTTTAAAATTTCTAACTTTTCTAACAAATATTATCAGTTACAAAACTGTTTTCATATTGTTAATATATAATGAGAAAACTTGCAATATCCTTGAATTATACAATCAGGTATTCACAAATAAAAAATCGGACTTCATTTTATGTTTACAATTGTCTACAAAATATCTTCTCTTAAACTACTGGGCCAAATTCAATGAAACTTTATGGGAACAAAATGGACGACTTCCTGTTTTACTTTAAAAAACATCCTCTCTGAAACAACTTGGCCAAACTCAATAAAACCTAACAGGAAACTTCATTGCATGGTCAACCCTCTACAAAAATGCAACAAGGCATTGAGATTGACCAACAAAAACAGAATGTCCGACTTGTTGATTTGTTGTTAAAACTTCTTCTCTAGAACTGCCAGACCAAATTCAATGACTTATTCAAAAATAAAATAAAGCGTTTCAATTGAACAACAACAGCAACAACAACGACAACAACAATGAAATGGTCACTTTTTGGTTTGCTTTAAAAAACTTCCTCTGAAAATACCAAATCAAATTCAACACAATTTCATTGGATGCTTTCTTGGAAGACCTATAACAAAAAAACAAGGCTGTAAGTTTGGCCCTCAACAACAATAACAAAATGGCTGACTTCCTGTTTTACATTCATAGAGATATCTGAAATATCATTTGTATCTTGATATCTATTAGATACAAACAAAAATAAAAAAAGTGACTGTTATTCTGCTGGTGAGCGCTACAGGGCCATCATGGTCCTCTTGTTTCAACATGTAGTTTGTATTTTTCTCCTCATTGGATATTCTGCTGTTATATTTTCAGGGACCAAGAAAAGAATAACTTAGCAGGGTAGGCATCTATTCAAACATTTAACACATATGCCATGTAGCACCTGTATGACCTTATTTTTCCAATCAATGTGTTGGACATCTACAGCTATGAACACATATATAACTTGTTGCGTGTCAGTTGTAATTTTAAAGATGTGCTCTTATATTTTATATGTTTATTGGAGGGCCTAATTGTTACTAAAAAAATAATTGATTAAAACCTTATTGATCTGTTTGTATTGTATAGAAAAGAAAATAATTGTCGTAATTTATGTGTAAACATCCAATGCAACAAAATCTTTTTATCTGAAACAGTAAACTCATATCTGATGATTCAAGTAGGATATTGATGCTATTGTAATTTAGTTTAATAGGCAAGAGATATACCTTCATTATGTTACGTGCATGATGCCACCTTTCCCAATTGACAGCATTTTAATAGTTTATTTATGTATTTCTAGATTGTCAGATGTTACTCTTAGTCTATTGCTAAGTGTAAAGTCCTCGTTGTTATGTGGAGAGAAGTTCAATGTGAAAATAGATGATTTCCGTTTTGTTGGTTTCCCAGTGTCTTTGGAGGACATGGGTGATAAGACAGGTGCAGCTAAGAGTGGACACAGAATCATCTCATTTAATGTTGCCTTTGTACTGCAGGTGAGTGAATTATTCTGCCATTATATAGCCACTCACATTATAACAGCAAAAACGTTGTAACCTTAGTTATATCATTATATCTGTGTACAAACCATATAGATTGTGACCTGCATGTGTCTGATACAAACAACTTTCATACATGGATCATTCCTAATCTGTCTGGCCTGCCCTATCATATTTGGTTCCAAACTTAAACATGTTACCTCAGCTGTTTCCAAGAGAAATAGCATTATCATCATTTTCTGCTCATAAAAAGGAAAGTACCGGTAGGTTATTATCCCTGAACTAATTTTGATGTCATTAATTAAGACACAATGTTCCTTTTAAGAGCACATTGTCAATGTCAAACCCTCACCCTAACCTTGATTCTCAGATGACCTTGATCTTTTGATAATTATAGGTTGATATCCAAAACATTTATTGGTACTAAAATTAATTGTTTAATATGCACTTAGCCATGATGAACCCAACTCAAGCATTCGATGTGTGTAAGGAGAAACATATATTGCTTTTATAGAAAGGAATTTCATTAAATAACTATAAAATTAATGCGTTATTTGGTGGGACAATTAATGAATCACATGAGCATACAATTAAAACATCTGCCATGCTTTTAAGGCAAGTTAAAAGAAAAGATATTAGAATGTGCAAGAGGGTATATTCAGTGGGCATGTCTGGTTGATATACACAATAATATAGACAGTAAAACCAAACAAAACTTTCATCATAGGTAGGCTGCATAAAGGGGCACTTGGAGGCCTGAAAATGATAAAAGCATGAATTACCCTAATTTCCCATTTGTAAAATGTACTTAATTTGCCATATGATTTTCCAATGAAATTTGTTATGGAAATAAATATTATTAATAGATTTATTTTTTAATTTGGTTTAGGAAAGCATACATAGCAAAATATACAATTAGCAGACAAATATATATATATACATGTATACACTATGACCATGCACCCAGCACCAAGGATGACATTAAAAAGGCCCTTATTTCCATTATGGTCCTTTGTGTAGTCACATGACATAGAGAAGCAAATTACATATGAAAATGATGTATAAATATATTCAGTATTAACGGTATGTTTGGTATATTGAGCAGCTTTAAAACTTGATATTTGAATGTTAAAATATATAGATTCTTATATGTAAATTTTGGTCTAAATTGATATCAGGCAAGTCCAGGACCCTGGGTTGTCTCATGCTATCAAGATTTGGCCAAGCAGTTGACCGTGGCATTAAGACATGAAGAGAGGCGCTGTCAGTACCTGTCCACCCAGGCCAAAATCATGGCAACTGTACATGATGAAGTTGCTTCCTTGCCAGAAGGTAAGTTTATCTGCACCTCAAAGTAGATATCTACACCTCCCCCAACCCCAATCCCGGGTCATTTATCTTTTTACATTTTTTTTTATCTTTTTTGATTTATTTTATCTATTGATCAGACTGGGTTTTTTCCTCTCTAAATTCTGAGCTTTTTCAAAGTTTCATAGACATCATAATAGAACAGCAGAAATGTGCATCAATAGATGACTGTGATGGAAACTATGTTTTGTGTTTATTTTAAATTTACAACAAAAACAAAGCACATAAATTGTGAATTGAAATCAGACAAAACACTGAAGTACAGTTGTATAATAGGTATTTCTTCTCCTGGCAGATTCTCATATTTCAAATTAAAAGTACACATGTATTGTTTACGCTTCTGGTGACAAGATAAATCAAGTAATCAGTTAACCTGATAAATTCGTACGTGCTTTACTTGGCCCAGCATATGAGACTTGTGAGTTAAACAAATATTTAAGATTCACTTGATTTATGAAGGCTCTGGTATGAACTTCATGCTGCTGTCACGTATCCAGTTAATGTTTACTTGAACACACCAAGTTGCAATATAAACTTTAAAGTCAGCAGAACATTTCTTTATAAATGTTTACATAAGACAAAGTGCAAATACTGTCAGTTATGATAGTCCACATCATTTTTGAGACATCCCCTAAAAAAAGATGTATTCATGGACCAGTGATCTGCTACTTGCAACTCTACTATGTGTCAGATATACTAAACAGCAGGCTTTCTGAATAATAACAATGTATTGATTTGAAACTCGACCATCTGTATTCTAGAATGTGCATACTCACTCTTAACACCAAGTATTTAGATGTTCAGGTAAGTGTTGATAATTAGGCGTCATGTTGCCATAAAAAATGGCTCTCTGTTGAGTGCTTGAAAATGACGCTGAAGCTTTTCAGCGAATTGGACTGATTGACAGCACATTCAAGTAAAACATCATTGCTTTTAAAGTCATATACTTGTTCTACTAAATGGCTTTAACAAAAAGATATGTATCAAAGCTGATTTAGATATAGGAGGTACTTAAATTCAAGTTTGATCAATCAAATCTCTTCAAGTAGGAAGATTGCATAGTTTTTATGCTCCCTGAAACATTTTGTGGGAGCACATAGTCACCGCGTTGTACATCCATCTGTATATCCTTCTGTACATCCATCTGTACATCCATCTGTACATCCATCTGTATATCCATCTGTACATCCTTCTGTACATCCATCTGTACATCCTTCTGTACATCCATCTGTACATCCATCTGTACATCCTTCTGTACATCCATCTGTACATCCATCTGTACATCCTTCTGCACATCCATCTGCACATCCTTCTGCACATCCTTCTGCACATCCTTCTGCACATCCATCTGTACATCCATCTGTACATCCTTCTGCACGTCCTTCTGCACATCCTTCTACACATCCTTCTGCACATCCTTCTGCACATCCTTCTGCACATCCTTCTGTACATCCATATGTACATCCATCTGCACATCCTTCTGCACATCCATCTGCACAGCCTTCTGCACATCCTTCTGCACATCCTTCTGTACATCCATCTGTACATCCATCTGCACATCCATCTGCACATCCATATGTACATCCATCTGCACATCCTTCTGTACATCCATCTTCACATCCTTCTGTACATCCATCTGTACATCCTTCTGCACATCCTTCTGCACATCCATCTGCACATCCATCTGTACATCCTTCTGTACATCCATCTGCACATCCATCTGCACATCCTTCTGCACATCCATCTGCACATCCATCTGCACATCCTTCTGTACATCCATCTGTACATCCATCTGTATCACATTCCTTTCCGGGCCATAGCTTTGTTTGTGTATGGATTAAAATATTGTGTGGCACAAATGATCTTCATAACAAGACAACGTAACGCGCACAAAATTCCGGTCACAGGGCGACCTTGAAGTAAATTTGTTCCTGAGCCATAACTTTGTTGTTTATAGTGGAATTAAGATATTGTTCAGTAAAATTGATCGTCATAACAAGACGACATGTCACGCACAAACTTCAGGTTACTTCCTTCAAGGTCAAGGTCACAAGGCGACCTGGAAGCAAATTTGTTTCTGGGACATAACTTTGTTGTTTATGGTGGAATTTAGATATTTTTTGTTACAATATTATTGATCTGTTGTTTTCGGGCAATAGTTTTGTTGTTTATGATGGGATTTAAATAGTGTATGGCACAAACGATTGTCATAACAATTTTTGTACATGTATATAGTAAGGAGAAACATTACATGTATATAGTAGGGAGAAACATTACATGTATATAGTAGGGAGAAACATTACATGTATATAGTA
>ENA-OREC01000391-OREC01000391.1-marine-metagenome-genome-assembly--contig:-NODE-391-length-16494-cov-12.775416_pt1 | contig 16494 bp, 9 predicted proteins | sample MGYA00248626_ERZ508543 | MGnify/ENA primary metagenome ERZ508543 (study PRJEB26211, sample SAMN05518279) | marine metagenome | isolation source: Puget Sound, Washington, USA | host: Bankia setacea...
ATGATGTTGTTCAACCACGATCGACTACACTCGATAGTACCGTGATCAATATCACTTCTCAGATTTGCTGTAATGGTACTGCTAGAGACAAATTAACTGATAACACGACTGAATGCTGTGGAGAATCTGTGTTTGACCCGGCAACTGAGATATGCTGTAATGGTGTTTCTGTACCAGATTTAAGTGGAACGGCATCGTGTTGTGGGACGGTTGACGTATATTATATCGAGACGCAGCTTTGTTGTAGTGGTTTCCCTGTAAACAAAACTAACGGAAATGATACAACGTGTTGTGGAAATTCACTTACATATGACCCGGCAGTGCAAGTTTGCTGTTCTGAATCACATTACATTTTAGACAAAGCCTCCGATAATGCAACGGAATGCTGCAGTAACAATACTTATGACCCATCGATAGAGGTATGTTGCCTGCATACTACTGTCGTATTGATTGAGGATTATACTAAACTTGAATGCTGTCACCTTACTTTATACAATAGTACGTTAGAGGTATGTTGTGAGACCGGGGATGTTGTCATAAAGACATCCAACACTTCAAATAGTTGCTGTAATGGACAATTGGCATATGACGATTCGATGGAAATATGCTGTGACGGGTTTCCTGTGTTTGTTGGAACATCTACCGGTCATCAATGTTGTGGTACCAAGGATTCATTGGAAGATAAGGTAATGGTCTATAATACACTGACACATGTTTGTTGTGGCGAAACACCGATTAAAAAAGCAAATGGTACTCACACTAGTTGTTGTGGTAATGTCACTTACGATCAAACTGTTCAGTTGTGTTGCAACAATGGACCGGTTAATGCAGATCCTAGCGATATTGCTGTTAATAAAACGTCATGTTGCGGAGACGGTGAAACATACAACCCTGATATTGAGACATGCTGTGGAGGCAGGCCCATCTTAAGTACGTTTGAATGCTGTAATGACGAATTTGCTTATGTTCCAAATACACACGTTTGCTGTCAGAATACCTTACAGCCATTGTTTGAACCAGGAACCACGGATTGTTGCAATACAACTAGTTTCGACGCTAGATGTGACAAGTGTGAACATGGAGTCATCCTTCCAAACTACGATACAAGGACCCATATGTGCTGTGATGGTTTGATACACATGAAAGTATATAACTATAGCTGCTGCTGTGGCCAAGCAATATTCAATTCTGTCAGTCACGTGTGTTGTGAAGGCGATTTGTTTGAACGTGAGAGCTGGGATGCATCGAACTGTTGCCGTACGTACAATACTCATCTTAATCAAGTTTATTTTAACGTTTTACACTGGTATTAATAGTTACTGCCGTATGAAAGTATAATCGAATGTATTGATATTTTTATTAACATAACATGTGTAAGCATTTTGTACTATCGTTGTAAAGCTATACAATTAACCTTTTAACTTATATATTCCAGATTGCATCAACAGGAAAGTCGATGTTGCCATTCTCGCGGACATCTCAGAAAGCGTGCAAACGTCCAACTGGAATTTTCTGAAAAACTTCATTTCTGACATTGTATCAGACGCAGACGTAGACACTGGAAACACCCGCTTTGCTCTATCCTTTTTTAACCACATGGTTTACGATAAGTTTTTCCTGAACACGTACAATACTAAGGCAGACATACTTCGTCGCATTGCAACCATCGCATCACCCGTATTAGGAGGTACAGATATAGCCTTAGCGATTCGAATGATGGTCTACAACACCTTCACAGAAGCACATGGTGACCGTGACAATGCTCCAGATCTAGCCATTATAATAACTGACGGCAGATCCAACAATAACGCTGCCACTGTCTCAAATGCGACGCGTGCGAAAGGAATGGGCATACATATGATAGCAGTTGGCGTTGGGTTTACAGACACGTCAGGGTTGAATCAGATAGCTTCGGAACCGGTGTCGGAGAATGTGTTTACAGTAAACGAGTACTCGGAGTTGCTTTCCATAGAATCCTTGATAGCAGGCATTTTCTACGAGAACTGTACAGGTACATATGTCTCTTCATATTATACAATATACCTGTTTACATATTATTAACAATATGCAATAGGGTCGATGTATCAACTATAGTGCATATATGGAAACATGCAATAAACAATGTATACAAAACACGTTCAGACTAAGCAAATGATACGAGTCGGATAGGCAACCGTTTTACACAAGTGTCCATAGATTATGATGAAAATAAGTCTTGTTTAGTATTCATATATTTTGATGAAAATGAGTCTTGTTTAGTATTCATATATTATGATGGAAATGAGTCTTGTTTAGTATTCATATATTTTGATGAAAATAAGTCTTGTTTAGTATTCATATATTTTGATGAAAATGAGTCTTGTTTAGTATTCATATATTATGATGGAAATGAGTCTTGTTTAGTATTCATATATTTTGATGAAAATAAGTCTTGTTTAGTATTCATATATTATGATGGAAATGAGTCTAGTTTAGTATTCATATATTATGATGGAAATAAGTCTTGTTTAAAGATACATGTACATTACATGTCACATCTTTTAGCTTGTCTCCTTTATTTTAGAGTTTCCAGAGGAAGGTGAGTCTCCCGGTTTTATTTGACGAAATTCGTGTTTATTTCATTGATAACCAAATAAAACCCAGCCATATACATCTCGGAAATTTTAATATCTCTATAATAATTACATCTTAATCTACCAGTATATTGGTCAATACTCGGTATAAATGTATAAAACGTTATATAATTCGAGTGACTTGGAACCATAGGTCTTTTTTTAGTCTTCATTTCAATCATGATTTTTTCCTATGCGCCATTATTAGTATTACACAATCAGGTATCAAATGATTTTCATATTGTCTTCCAGTTCTGTGCAACGGAGTGCGTTACAACCCGCTTGAACAAGTTTGCTGTTTTGATAATGTTCTGGATATAACGTCTGATAATGCAACTTACTGTTGTGGACAAAATTTTCTTTATGCCACGGCTGAGTACGCATGTTGTAATTACCAATTAATACAGCTATCGCCATCGCATCCAACAAGAACAGAATGTTGCGACGATGTAGGTCTCTATGATCCACTCACTGATATTTGCTGTGATGGAATAGCTGTTAAACAACGCCATGGTGATACGGATATATGTTGCGAAGGAAACGCATTTCTGCCAACATCGGAGTTATGCTGTGATGGCAATGTCGTTACTAAGTCCTCTAAGAATGCAACTATGTGTTGTGGACCGGGCGTGTCACTCGATCCTGAGATTGAGCTATGCTGTGACGATGTAGTTGTAACAAAGCGGTCCACATTGACTGACGAGTGTTGTTCAAATAGTTCTAGTTACGATCCAGATACAGAGGTATGCTGCGACGAGGCTCCGCTAACTATAACTGACCCATTGAAAATTGAATGTTGTGGAACTAACCAGTTATACAACTCTCAATCAGAAGTATGTTGTGATGGAAGTAGCGTGCTTGTTCCACGAAGGTCGCCATCAACAAAGTATTGCTGCGACGATGTGACTTCCTATGATACCAACACCGAAGTATGTTGCGATGGAAATCCAGTATCAAAAGGTATGATGTCTCTTCCATTATGTTGCGGAACTAACAGCGTATATGATATTGATTCAGAGCTGTGCTGTTTTGGTGAACCATTGCCGAAAGTACATAATTTAGCTGATGCCTGCTGTGGTCAATCTGGAACATACTTTCAACAAACTCATATTTGCTGTTACAATGATACTACCGTTTCTAAAAGATTCAAGACTGCTACGTCATGTTGTGATCAAGTTTCATATGATGCACATTTTGAAATTTGTTGTGAAGGCAATCCTGTGCTAAAGCGAACTGATAACACCACTGAATGTTGCAGCAATGTCAATGCATTCGACCCGGTTACTGAAAAATGTTGCGGTACGATACCGATTCGATTTAATTTGGAGTGTTGTGATGGTGTTAGTCCATACGATCCACACAACTACAAGTGCTGCTCTGGATCTATCGTACCTATTGTGGAGCCTGGGCATACAGAATGCTGCGGATCTATTAGCTTTGATAGCACTTGCCACATATGTAATGAAAACGAGACAGTAGTTCTTGCTTACGATGAAAATACCCATATGTGCTGTGATGGTGTCATCTATGCAAAGATTTACGAATACAGTTGCTGTTGTGGTCTGTTCATGTTTGATTCTACGATAAACAAATGCTGCAATGGAGATGTCCGGCCAAGAGCTATCGGGGAAGACACATCATGCTGTCGTAAGTTACACTAATGACATGTCTGACTTCTTTTCTCTCTTTCGATAATTTGTAATGAGTCTTTAGCAATACAACTATCTTTTGGTTGCCGGCATTTACATAGCATTATATAATAGAAAATTAATAACATGCGTCGGTATACTTTTTTTCAGAATGTTTGAACAAGAATGTGGATATAGCCATTGTAGTTGACAACTCGGAAAGTGTTCATGAAGTTGAAGCTAAAGAAACGCTGTTGAACGAATTTGTCAAAGGCATAATCAACGATGCTAATGTAGAATCTGGGAATGTCCGATTTGCTTTTTCGGTGTTTACTCATGACATTTACAATGAGTTCTTCCTCAATTCATACTATGATAAGGTGGCGATGATTGCCCATGTGGATACATCTAGTCATCCACAAGGAGGGTCGTACACAGGTGCCGCTTTAGAAAATCTGCATTCTCTCGTATTTACCTCTGCAAAGGGTGATAGAGCAATTGCCCCTAACTTAGCTATTATAGTAACGGATGGAAAATCTAACGACGAGCACGACACACTTCTCCACGCGACACAGGCTAAAGAGAAAGGCATACATATAGTAGCGGTTGGTGTAGGGTTGACAGACACTTCCGAGTTGTTTGAAATAGCATCAGAACCAGTGGCCAAGAACGTATTCACAGTCGATGGATATGAGGACCTGTTCTCAATAATGGAACTAATAGAGGATCTTTTCTATGAGAATTGTACAGGTAATCATTTAACTTTACTTACATGGACATTGTATTTGCACAGCTATGTGGTTTATTTGGTTGTACTACGACGTTTTATTATTAACTGTGTGATGGCATAATAAGTGTTTCTGACATATTACAGCAACGTGTGTTTACATTTACCGTCAAACATAATCCCCTTAGCCAATCATTGAAGCCATTTAATCCAGAATATCAGCACAGGTAGCAAATTGTCATCCAATAAAATACTAAATTTAACATATAATTATTGATAGACGACAAAGGTAAAACATTATAATCTGAAGTATTACTAATAGCTAGCGTGTTATGGTAAAAAAATGTTCGGATTATTCTACAAGCAAATAATTTGGCACAGTTTTAGGTAATAACCAAACATTTAATTTTTGATCGGGACCCCAATGTGAAAAATGGCTGCCAATAGTTCTTAACTTCAGAATTAATTTTTTTCAGTGGTTTCTCATATTGTAAATGATGTTTAAAGAAATGATATTTGAAATTTAGGTATTATTTCTTTCTTAAATATACACGTTTGATGATAGATGGCCAAACCAGACACAACTATATAGTTATTGCCCTTATAATCTTCAAATTTTAAGATTACTTTTTGTTAGCATAATTAATCTCCATGAAACATGGTCACAATGTATACTGCTATATGATCTTGGCATTATAGTACGGTTTTCATGCCACGCAGTGTGTTTGATGCAACAGTTTTGGCCTTCAATTATCCAACGTTATAATATGTATCTCACTAAGAGCCTCTTTTCTCCTGTAATTGTTACCATTTTATGAGGTCATATATATGGAGTATTCTAAGTTGGATATTGAACTCAACTGAACCATTAGATGCATATTTAATTCGTTTGGAATGTCCATAGATGTCATTTTTATATGATTGATACTTAAGCATTATATAGTCAACCCTTGGTCACATACTCTTTGGACAATTAGGTATGAACTACATAGATAGTGACGCAACATTTCGGCAACTTGATTTATTTGGTTTGGCATCTGCATTAATTCCGTATTTTACAAATTTTGACAATTAATAACACTAATGTCACAGAGAATGTGTGTTTATATTAAAGTAATGGTGTTTTTACGGTTTTATCATTTTCCAAAAGAACGTTTTAAAAAACAATTATCCTGTATACAATATTTCTCCTTTCAATTAATGGCTGACATTCTTTGTAATTATTAGTTAGTGGTCAGGTCAGGCCTTGTTCGATATGGTTACATGGCATATTGTTCATGTATGTGTTTTTTTATCCAAACATATCACAATGTAATAACCAATTAAATGTGGATGAATACTAAATCTGCTAAGGCAAATCACTTTAGAAAATAGCACTATCTCAACACACTCAAATAACATGCCTAGTCTTCTTATTTTTAATTTTACAACAATATACATACTATTGATGAAGCTTACAGTGTATTTTCTAGCCATGAGGCAGCCATCTTGAATTTTGGCGGCCATATTGATTTTCAGGTTGAGGTCCCGATCAAAAATGAAAGATAAGATATCAATCTAACATCATGCAAAGTTTGTTGCTTGTAGAATTATTTGAACGATTCGACCATTTTTGTCCTCGAAATACCCTAACTATACGTCTCTTATACCTAACTAAACTATTTAAAACTGTTTTCTTTTTCGAAAGAGTAGTGTGGCTTTAACATAGTCAATCAGATATACGACTTAATAATACATGTTCAACCCATACTCGTATTAAACAGAATCATGTGTTTTAATTAGCATCTTCTTGACTTCTTTTTTTTGTATTTCAGACTTTCCTGAAAACGGTATGGTGTTTACCTAAATTATATCTATACATCGATTACATGTATTTGAGAGAGTATAATGATACAACGATGTAATGATTAAATAAATCTTGCATTTAGTAATTAACGTGTCGTATGCACATTGTGATATGATAAAGTGTTACGGTTTAAATTAGTGATATACTGTTTACATTGAAAATACATTAATGGAAGAATTGTAATCACATACGATCATTTGATTCTAGTGTTGTGTAATGATGAGCAATTCAATCCTTCGACGCACGTTTGTTGTGATGGAAACTTGATAAACATCGTCACTCCTGGTATATATACATGCTGTGGAACAACTTTGCTTCATGACCCGACTGAAACTGTGTGTTGCAAAGGTCACATCGTTTATATCCCCGAAGACTATCCAAATAGAGAACACTGTTGTGGTTTCAATGCTCTCTATGACCAATCGACCGAGATATGTTGTGGTGGTAATGCTGTCACAAAAAGGACGGACACTACGACTGAATGTTGCCTTCTAAACGCGTACGATCCGGTACTTGAATTGTGTTGTGATGTACAACCAAAGTCAGCCACTTTATCTTATAATGGGACAGTTAAAAAGGACAGTCCTTTAGACGATGCGTGTTGTGGAGTTGGAGGAAGTTATAATACAAATACCGAAATTTGCTGCGATGGACATGTTGTCGCCATTCTTGATCCATTGAAAACAGAATGCTGTGGACAAAGAATCCTGTATAACACAAATGACGAAACATGTTGTGAAGAAGCCGATAAAAAAGTACCAAGGAGATCACCAACATCTAGCAGTTGTTGTGGAAATGAGTCTTTTGACGAAGAAATAGAGATTTGTTGTTCTGGGCACCCCGTCTTGATAGGTGGTCTCGCGCATGCGCAATGTTGTGGAGCGTTTACGGCATACGACATTTCCTCACAACGCTGTTGTGGCGGTACAGCTGTTACCAAACATCATCGTATAGCGAATAAATGCTGCGGCACCGTTGGAGCTTATTTCAGTGGGTCTCAGATATGTTGTGATAATAATTCGATTGTTTGGAAACGTACAGTAAGTTCAATGTCATGTTGTGGAGCTGTATCTTATGACGAGAATTCGGAGGTATGCTGCAATGGAAATCCTATAGAAAAACGGACGATTAACACTACACAATGCTGTGGTGATGTTAATGTTATTGATGCTAATACTGAAACATGTTGTGGCGGATTTCCAATAGACATAGCATTCGAGTGTTGTGATACTGCGCCGTTTGATCCTTTTATGGAGGTTTGTTGTTCAGGTATTGTTCAGTCTGTTCAACACCCTCATCGTACTGAATGTTGTGGTGACGTGAGTTTTGATGCAACTTGCCGAATGTGTGACGAAAGTGGTTCGATCGTTTTAGCCTACGACGAAGACACCCATATGTGTTGTGATGGCGTTATTCATGAGATGGTACATAACCTTAGCTGTTGTTGTGGCCAAGAAATATTCGATGCTTCACAGTATGAATGCTGCTACGGTCAAGTAAGACCAAGACACCACATGGACGAGTCACGGTGTTGTCGTAAGTAATGTATACGTATCAATGGAAAAACATATGTGAAAGAGTATTTTGTCAGTATGTTAAAAGTGTTTGTATAAAAAACATGCTCTGAATATTTATAGAAAATAAACAGTGACGATCTGGAAACACTACACAAAGATCAATATAGAACTTGTTTCTTAGAATAGCTTAAACACCCTTGCTAGCTCAGATATTTGGTTAAATGGAATTCTGTTTGACATATGATGATCAATTTGCTGATTTATATTTTAATTATCTTTCAGATTGTATCAATCGTAAAGTGGATGTTGCTTTGGTTCTAGACAATTCTGAAAGTCTGCAGGATCAGCATTGGATTCAGCTGAGACAGTTTGCAATCGATATTATCACCGATAGTGACGTTGAAACGGGCAACTCTCGCTTTGCTCTGTCAAGATACACACATGACGTGTTCAACGACTTCTTCCTCGATACATATTCTACCAAGGATGAAATGATAAACCACATATCGGCTTTGGTACGCGGCACTGGTGGCACAAACACTGGAATGGCATTAGAAAACCTGATGAATGTAGTCTTTACTGCTTCCAATGGAGATAGTACCGAAGCCCCTAACCTTGCTGTTATAGTAACCGATGGGCAGTCTAACGACATGCCATACACAATATCAAAGGCAGAAGAAGCAAAGGCGTCTGGAATACATGTAATTGCTGTTGGTGTTGGGCTTCTCGATACAACCGAGCTAATGCAGCTCGCCAGCGATCCAGCCAGTGATAATGCTTTCAATGTGAATGATTTTGAGCACCTGGTTACCATAGAGCGGCTGATAGAAAACCTATTCTATGTAGAGTGCACAGGTAAGTTATATTGCTATGTAGATAAGAACGTTGTGATGTGATGTTTCTCCATAGATGGTTTACTATTGTTTACCATTTATTGTCTGTTAACTTGTCAAGAGTGATTATCATAAAAAACCTTAGCAATGCCATACACCATACTGAATTATTTTAAAACATCAAATTGTTGTAACCTGGAACCAAAATGTTATTAGTACATATGAACGCTGAATCAAAATATGTCCTGATTGGAATATTATCGGAAAGAGAAATACAAGAACGTTTATTAAGATAGTTTTCCATTTTAAACTTCTACAAATAGTTATCAAATGTTTCAAAGTGATCATAAATATTAAGTTCGATTAACTTATTTTTAAAAATCCATCATTTGAACTGAAGTAGTTTGATCACCCGTCGTATGAACACACAAGTTAAAACCATTAATTAAATATACTTTGATTTTCAGAAGAACCTACCAGACCAACAACTGGTAAGCCAAATATAATTACAATGTTTTCTAATGCAATATACACTATAAAGAACGTGTACAATCAAGACAAGTTAGCTTCTGATACGTATGTGTACAAACGAAACAGTATGCCTTTACAACCATGCAAAACAACGATTTAACTACCCTTCCCACGTGGGGTAACTCTTGCTGTTATGATAGAATTATGCAACATATTTGTCTTATGAAAATATACTACTAAACAAGTATATCAGTACATAATAGTCTGATTAATCATAGCAATTGGAGAAAGATTTAAATCATGGGTAGCAAGCTTCATTTAAAAAGGGGTCGGCTCATTCTACCTTTTTATAAATACAGATGCACGGGTTTGTTTAATTTTGTTTTTATTAAAATGAATTAAACATAATTTTAATTTTATTTCATACAGGGCCGAAGTGCGGAAATCAACGCTATGAAGACATATACAATTTGTGTTGTGATGGCTCTATTCAACCACGTGTAGCTGGCTCAGGGACGGAATGTTGTGACAAGTTCTCATACGACCCAACTGTGTCTATTTGCTGCGGCGGCAATGTACTACCTAGAATTGGCGGTGAACGTGCACAATGTTGTCATGGAGATGTTTATGACGAAGTTGAGTTCATCTGTTGTGGTGACAACATAGTACCAAGGATAGCTGGAATGAGAACACAATGCTGCGATGATACGGCTTATAATGCACGAAAACAGGTGTGTTGCAATGGTAAAATACGCCAAATGGCCGAATCCGGACAAACTGGTTGCTGTGAAAATGAATCATATGACAGTCTTTGCTATAACTGTTATTTCGGTGATATCGTTCCATTATTCAATCCTTCCAAGCAAATTTGTTGTAATGGAAACATAATGCGGAAACGATTCGGTGAAAATTCCTGTTGTTGCAAGTCAAAGCAAATAAACACCAAGAAGGAGGTATGCTGCAAAGGCGTAGTACGAGAAGTGCCACCGTTTTCTCCATGCGCATGCTGTGGACGTAAACTGTATAATGTCAAAAAGCAAGTTTGTTGTAACGGTAGAAGGCGCAATAAGGACGATGGTGACAATACACAATGTTGTAAAAGAAGGGCAATGAATATAGAAACGGAAATGTGCTGCGATGGAAGGGTTGTCACCAAAAGATCAAAGAGAGATCGGGCCTGTTGCGGAAAGAAACCCATCAATCCTAGGACGCAGCTGTGTTGTAATGGACACGTGAGACGAATTCCAAAAGGTATCACGAAGAAGCAGGTTCACTGTTGTAGTGATAATATTGCTATAACAAGTAGTCAGATATGTTGCGCCGGAGTTCTATTTGAAAAGGCCAACAATCATTCCAGCTGCTGTGGTGCGCAAGTGTATGATCCGTTTGCGACGCGTTGCTCATTTGGACAGGTTGTTCAGTTAGATATGACCCACTCGTGTGGTGGTCAAGATATAACGAACGTTTCAAGAGTGTGTTGTGCCCATTCTATTCAACCGATGCATAGAAAACTCTCTACCGCATGCTGTGGACAAACAAGTTATGACGTTAGGTCAAGCATTTGTTGTAGCGAAAATTTGTTCTTCAAGCCATTAAATAGACCCAGGGGTTGTTGCTATGGAAAACCTCTAGATCATAAACGCCATTTGTGTTGCATGGGTAACAGAGTTCGGAAATCATCGATTGGTGACGATTCTTGCTGTGGACTACAGAAACCATACAACAGTAAATATCAAATGTGCTGCAATGGTCGAGTACAAATGAAAGTGTGTGGAGAACACACCATGTGCTGTAACAAGCGAACATATGATCCATTCTCACAGGTCTGCTGCGACAATGTTGTTCGGTCTAGAAAATATGGCAATTTGACGGCGTGCTGTGATACGACCGTTTTCAATCCCACAGTCGAGAAATGTTGTGATGGCCGTGTTGTTGAAAGAGATCTGGCTGATGTACGACAAAATAAAAAATGGTCGAAGAATGGTGATAATGCTAGAAAGTATATTATGCCAGATGATCCAGACGAACCAGTAGATGAAAATGGTGATGAGGTAAATGACGAGGAAGACACTAACGATACAAATGTAGGTTATATGATACCATCAGAAACAACTGAACCAGATGACCTACCACAGTCGGGTGATAATGAAAGTGATGGTGAAGACATAGTTTATAATATGCCATATAGGTCAATGCCGACAACTCGCAAACAAAATCGCCCACTTTGTAGAAAACGTATGAAATTTTGGAGACGAAGACTGAAATTGGTGTTAGAAAAATATAGATCAGCAGAAAGCAAAAATGAAAAACAGAGGTTATTGACAAAAGTAATGCGAATAAAGAAGCGTATTAAGTCTTGCTTACGTCTCAAAGCTCCATTAAGGAAGAAGAATAAACCACTTGACAATGTTAGAAAGAAAAAAGAGCTGCGACAGCTAAAACGTAAAGTCAAAGCACTTAATCGAAGGTTAAGAAAACTTTTGAAATCAATTGCACGAACAAAGCCAACGGATATAGACGATGTAAATGAACGTTCTGAGACAAAGCGATTGAAGAAAAAACTTAGACGCTTAATGAAGAGAATATCGAACACGTCAAATAACAAAAGGCGTAATATTTTGAAAAAAAAGATTAGCACGGTAAAGAAACGAATTGAAGAAGTTAGAAATCCAGATGAAGGTGATTCAGAACCGGAAACTTCCCCTCGAAGAAAATCACGTAGACTTAAAAAGATTCCAAACAAACCAAAAGAGGTCGAACAAAACGACGATGATCGTATAAATAAATTGATTGAAAAGAGGAGGAAACTGCGTAACAGGCTTTCAGAGGCAAGAAACCCCGCAAGAAGAAAGGATTTGAAAGATAAGCTGGAAAGAATAAATTCTAAAATAAATAAGCTTACCCCAGACAACGTCGAGGAACCGGACACTGATGATCCAGAAAGTACTGGTTACGAAATAAATGACGTTTCAGATAGACCAAAGAGGAGAAGGAAAGTAAAAGCAGCAAACACAGAAACATCTGACAACAACAGAAAACGACCAATGGCAGACGATGATGACGACGATGATGATATTGTTGTTGATGATGATGATTCTGAACCCGAAACATCCCTTCGTAGAAAATTACGAAGACGTAAAAAGAAGCTAAACAAACCCAATGAGGTCGAACAAAACGACGATGATCCAACAGACAGCGCTGACGTTGATCGCGACGATGATGATGACGATAATGGTGCAGATGTTAATGATGATACGTTATTTGACGATAGAAGAAAACTGCGAAATAGGCTATCCGAAGCTAAAAATCCCCAGAGAAGAAAACAATTAAAAGAAAAACTAGAACGAATTAAGTCGTTGATGATTCAAGATAACGATATGGTTAACGAACCTGAGGACGACCGAACTAATCAAGATAGTCGCAAAGACATAAACTATGGAAACAGTGAACCTACCAATAAACCAGATGATAAACAAGACGACGATCCAGACAATCCCCGTGGGGGAAGAAGGAAGAATGCACCAAGAACGCGCTTTCCAGATAATCAAAATTCGTTGTTAAATAAACGAAACAAAATACGAAAGAGACTTTCAGAGGCAAAGAATGCAGGCAGAAAGGATGATTTGAAAGATAAAATAGATACAATAGACAGTAAACTATTGGATTTAACTGAAAAAGAAAGACCCAGGGAGAGGAGGCCGAACGATTCTAAGCGAACATCACCAAACGATGAAGAAGACGAAGAAGATCCAGACGATCTAGACGAAACAAACCCAATTCAATCTTTATTAGATAAACGTAAGCAATTCCGAAACAGACTTTCAGAGGCGAAGAATGCAAACAGAAGAGAGGATCTGAAAGATAAAATTGATACAATAGATAGGAAATTGGCAGATTTAACTGAAGAACAAAAACCTAAGAGGATAAGGAGGCCGAATGAACGTAGGCCATCTTCACCAGACGATGAAGGAGAACAAGAAGACCCAGAAGACATGAATAAGGACCCAGTGGAATCGTTGTTAGATAAACGAAGGAAATTACAAAACCGACTTTCGGATGCGAAAAATGCAGACAGAAGAGAAGATTTGAAAGATAAAATGGATAATTTAAACTCAAAGATATCTGAAAGAGGACTCGAAGATGAAGTTGTGGATAAGAAAAGAGACAGAAAAAACGACCCTGAGATGGAAGGTGAAGATAAGGAACGTGGAAAAACAGCAATTAAAAAGAAAAATAATAGAAAGAAAGATAATGGTAAATCATCTAACAGAAGAAACCGACAGGAAACAAGCCCTCCTGATCGGGATGAAAGTGAAATTGAAGAGTTAAACGACAAAAAGGCTAAGTTAGAGAACAGACTTTCAGATGCAAAGAATCCAGAAAGAAGGCAAGACCTTGAAGATAAAATTGATGGAATAAACCAAAAGATATCAGACATTTTGGTAGACAAACGTGATCGTTTACGAAACAGGTTGTCTGAATCCAAGAATCCTAGTAGAAGACGTGATTTAAAAGATAAAATTAACACTGTAAATGCAAAATTACAGGACCTTGATGTATACAACGGTCGGAAATACAAAATCGGCAACCGAGCCGATAGAAAAAGGAATTCTAGAGTAAAAGACAATGATGACAAAGATAGAGCCAATGGCGAAGACTTGCCGAACACGAAAGACGAACCGTCAGATGGGAAAACAAGGAGACGACAGAGGAAGAAGAAAACTGAGGATAAGGGAAACGACAGAAACCGCAAGGACGGAAGAGAGAAAAATAATGACAGAGGCAAATCGGATTCAGATGAACGAATGAATACCAAGCATGGCATGATGTATCGATAAACATTGACTGGTAAGTTTACGTCTGTATTAAGACAATTTACAAAGAAAACGTCTTTCTCTCACGTTAAACATACTGTTAACACTTTGCCGATGGCTATAAATATACTGCGACCAGGATCACAGGATTTCTGATTAACAAGTACACTTTAATTTGAGCTAGCTATAAGACATTGTTTATGTTTCTTGTTGGTTTTCAAATAGGTATTCACATCATAAACACTTATGACACCTATGTGTAAATATTGTTTTCTCTCTTTTTACCAGACCGACTGAACGATAATATGGTGGTGGTGGAAACTTCAGAAAGACCTAACACAAGAATGAACATCGATGTTTTCGAAATGAATATATGTGTTGTCTGTTTCTGTTGGAAATAAATATGTAACCTTGACATCCTACAATATCTCTAGTGTGTTTTGTATATTTGAATTGTATATGTGCAGTTCGCTTATATTTGACTGCTTCTTAGCTGTATTGCGTGAGTTGTCTCGAAACAAAAAAGATAAGTACGGATCACACAAACCTGATTACATCTAAAATCATTACAACGAAAAACCAGAAAAACTAATACATATATTCACTAAGTACAGTGAGCATACCGATATTATTTCACATAATTAAACACACGCATATTTTCAAAGATTAAGTGCAAATATGATTGAAGTAATCACTGACCGGTTCTGTTATGAATCCGTAACGATGTAGGCTGCAAGGAATTTTTGATACAACCAGGAACCGAATTATTACGCTCTTCTTACTAACTACCCGGGAACCACACGGATAAGTCGTTAGTGTAGCTGTATTTTATGATGACATGTTTGAAAATGATAAAGCTACAATGATATGGATAGATATCCGGCCTCTTTTTCAAGCGCACATGTGAACTGACTGGTAATTAAGTTGATGCATATATAGTTTTACGTTGTGGTGCGCTGTAAGAGATTTTCGGTGGACGAGTGTGCCTTACAACATAACAAACCGACTCTTAAATGTTTGAAACATAAACGTCTGTCAGGGAAAGAAGTCACCTCTTGCAGCAGCCCCCAATATGTGTATGGTACTATTATTCTATGATATAAGTAATGGAGACACAAAAGTTTGACCTCTGGAATACGTGGTATGCCTTTAGACAAACCTATACAACAGGACTGAAACAAAACAACTATTTAAGGCGGATATAGACTTCATTTAAAATTAGGTGTAATGGATATCGTTTAATCGCTAAGTATATAATGTAGTTTATAATCATGTAGAATTATGTGCATTCCTAACAAAAAATATTTTACCTACGCAATCATGATCATCAGGGGAAGCTAAAATGTACATCGAAAATCGTTTATATATCAATGTAGTGTATATCATTTAAAACTCTTTAGGACTTGTTCGTGATAGTAAAGATGTTAAACTAGAAAGGTGAATCTGTGGCCCAATGGTTCAGTACTTACCTTGTTTTGGTTTACATCACCTAACGTTAGGAACCCGGATACGTTTTGTTACGGATCATCTAACACGGATACAAAGCGTGAAATTTTAAGTTAGAACATAAAGCTTTACATGATGTTTGATTTCTTGTCAGACATCATTATGTTTCGTATAGGTAAACTCGCTTTAGACAATTCAGCCCGGATACAGTGTTTTCGGGTAAAGTGTTAGTGTACTGATTTTTAGTCTCAGAGAGTAGATCTATTGATATTACATAGGTGGGTGGCGATTTCGACATACTTGTTTTGGTGAGGATTGTTTTAGAATGTGGTTTTATTTAAACAAAAATAATTGTTTAAAATATTTCTTGACGTGCGTCCTAATCAACGAGGAGTAAACGACGTTAGTGTATATCTAAGTAAAATAAAAGACTGAAGTTGCACTTGGCGTACATAGGAACAAAACAGGCGCAAAGGAGGGCTAGTTTGAACGGTTTTTTCTTGACGTTTATCAGAATCAACGAGGATATAAATGAAATAAAGACTTGTTTGAAACATCATTGACGAACAAAACAAGACTGCAACCTATAGTTTGTGTCGA
>ENA-OREC01000392-OREC01000392.1-marine-metagenome-genome-assembly--contig:-NODE-392-length-16480-cov-12.900262_pt1 | contig 16480 bp, 7 predicted proteins | sample MGYA00248626_ERZ508543 | MGnify/ENA primary metagenome ERZ508543 (study PRJEB26211, sample SAMN05518279) | marine metagenome | isolation source: Puget Sound, Washington, USA | host: Bankia setacea...
TTCTACCCAAACAGGTATTCAAGGAAAAGGAAATATGATTTGGAAAAAGAAGTTGAAAGTTTCAAATCAGAAACAGCTTCATCCCATCCACTGAAAGCCATTACGGTAATGTATAAAAGTCACTGTTATTTTGACCAACTGTTTTTAGTTTCTGTTAATGCTTGTTCAAGCATATAGCTCTCAGCACTCCATAAACATTTCTATTTCTAATAAGTCTACACAAGAAATCATTGCACATATTGACTTCTTATGTTAAGATGCTGATGAGAAAACTGCTGGGCATTGACCCACCAATGCTGATTAAATGGCAGGTGGAATTCGTGTCTATGTCACCTAATAAAACCTGTAATTTTATTGACAAACTTCAAGGTTTCGGAAGTGAAGAATGCAGATAAAAAGTCATCATCCAAAGCTACTAAAGGTAAGACTGCCTCTTCATCAGGCAAGGACACCTCTATAGGATTTGATCCTCTCAGTAACATGGGTCCACTCGGTAGTTCCCTGGATGGTCTAGACCCACTGTCTGCCATGGCAATACAAAACCCACTGTCTGCAACCAAAGGACGAGGATCTAGTTTTGGGGTAAGCAGGCAATGATAGTGTTGATGTTTTTTTTTACTTTGGTTTTAGATTTCAGATCATTGTTTATGTTATGAAAATTGGATGCAACATTTCTCTTTTCCATTTTAAAGTAATATCAGGGTCAAAGTAAAAGTGAAAAATAGCCACCCAATTATGACATAAAGAAGATGTAAGTTGACTATACTTTAATGTGTTACATGTTGTGCTATCAAAATGCCTAATCATTTCTCCCTAGAAACTTCTCCATATTTTGTTTGGGCAAGCTTTAGTCCTGTAATAAGTTCATTTATAACATGCACATTATAGTGTTAACTTGTGTGATACAGTTTCTATAAGAATTATTTTGCTTTTAATATCAAACGTCTTACTTCTCTGCAGGAAGAAGGAAAGAAGTCCAGAGCAAGTTCACTGGATGATTCATTTGAACCCTGGTCAGCCAAGAGAGCCGATATTCTTGCCAAATATACAACGTCTGAGAAACTGTCTATTACCACCAGCTTTCTCTCTACAGCAGACAAGGAACAAGGTGGGTATAACTTAGATAGCATTTTCTTCTCTCTCAACAGTGCAACACTACATATTATTTAAACACATCTTAAGTCAATTCATTCAAAAGCAACATTAAATTCAGAGAATATGTAACCTAAACATCACTGTAACAACCTGTGGGATTTGATTCCTGGACACTGTAAACAAGCTTACAGTACAAATAGTTTTACTTTTTCATTACTTTTCTAGGGACTAAATAAATAGATGTTTAAAAACAGAACAAAATCCCACAATAAAAAAACTATCAAAACACATATAACTAGTACATGAATTCCGTGGTTGATACAAACTTATATCTGAGCTTATGTCAAACTTTGTACCAATTTACATTAAGGGCCTAACAAGATGTTTAATGCCATATTGATCAACATATGTATGTTAAGTGAATGTACAAAATTGTATTCACAACTAGTTTCCCTTTACAATGTTCAAAAGTTGAAATCTGATATATCCCAGTGATTTATAAATACACAGTTGAACCCCTATAAACTGTGCAGTGTTACTTTCTAAACTGTAATTCTCTCCAAATGATTTCAAAAATAAATGAGTTCAAAATAAAAAGGGATCAGTGATACATGTAGTAGTACTGTTAATTTGTCAAGACTATGAAAACTCCTCTCTTATCTGGAATACATTTGTTCTCTCTAAACCGGAGTTTTTGCTTGGTTCCTACTGTGACTAGTATAGAGGCAGTTTTACTGTACAGCTTTCGCCTTACTGAGATTTGTTACAAAAAGTATATAAAACTTAAATAGTGTCATGCTAATTTTTATACAATATGTAAATGCAGAGTTTATATGCGTTATATTCTTTGTAAATCATTATTATGAGCATTTATTTTTAGTTGTTATAAAGACTCAGTCAACAGGAACTGTGTCCGACAAAGTAAGGAACAGGCTGGAACAACTAGATGACTTTGAAGAGGTATGTAGCCAGGTAAAAATCATGTTGAGGGCAGTCCTTGGTATCTTTTATAGTTGGTTACTAGTATATACATAATGATTTATTTAAACCTTCACATCAATTTGTTCTCAAAACTGTATTCATGTAGAGCACATAATGATCAATTAAAATAGACAAGGAGAACTGTTATAATACATACTCTTTCTGTATATATACATGTTAAATGATGTAAAGGTAAACCATTGTATTCAAAAAGAAGCTTGTGTCTACTAAAAGATAATCTGAGATGTATCTTAGTTTTGCTGTATTATTTTTCATTGTTGGCATGTACCTCTTTAAGATTTTGATCAGTGTATGTTTAAGTTCCATAAACTACAAAAGTAACACAATAAATCAAACAAATTTTAAACACTTCTCTCATTTAAGGGATCCGTACAAGAAATGTTGAACCTGAGCCAGCAGGAGTATGTATCACGTATAGATGACCTAAACCAGGCCCTCACAGAAGCATGGGAGAAAGACCAGAGGGTGAAAGCTCTCAAAATTGCCATACAGGTGTGTGCCTTCTACTTATTAAGAAGACTAGTGAAGATCTAATTAATTCACACATTTTTTTACAGTATTTTAACGAGTGGGCTTATTTTACATACCAGTCAATCTTTCATGAGGCCCTCAATTTATTTCAGTTTGATTACGAAATTACGCGCGAATCCATTTATGGACAAACTGTTCCTGAAAACCAACCAGTACAAATGTACTAAGCAACAGGGAAACTAACAATAAACGCTTGTAGTAAGGTTATCAAAGAGCGTTCGAATTAAGATTTGAAGAAAAAGATTTAAGTTATCTGGTAATGTATTTAGGAGGGTGTGGAGTCTTTCTATGATAGTTTGTGAAATCGCTGAAACAGTAGGTGTGATTTTGGAAGAAATAGGCATTCAATACTGCAAATGATGAGTTAAGTGTTCTATGTTGCCTTTTAGTACAGCAGAAGAACATTGCGACGTCCCGGTGATAAAAGGTGGTAAGTCTTTGTGTACAACTATATAACTTACGTCCTTGTATTACTAGGATGTAGATTGATATACAGGTATGTACTTTGCTCAAGTTTCTATCAATCTGTAACCTCTTTCAGTGTTCCAAGTTACTGGCAGACGTGAATGTGATACAGTTCTACCCCAGTAAATTTGTCTTGATCACTGACATTCTAGAGACCTTCGGTGAGTCATTATTCCATTTTAAACCACAAAAACATGAACAAAATGAATACTTTCAGATGTTAAATCATATAAAGTACATTGATGCCTTCAGAAACGGTACTGTTTTTACCATACAAAAATAGATATCGTTTAAAAGTACATGTTCATAGCAGAAAAGAATTACCTTGATTGAAAAGAAATCAAAATTTTTTTTTTCAAACTACATGTACATGTATTAATAAGACAATAAAATACAATATTGATCTGTGACCGATCAATATTGTATTTTATTGTCTTATTAATTATTAGTTCACCTACAGTTACTGTTACAATTTACACATAAAAAAACACTATCTATTCTGTATTTTTTTAACTCTTGGATGTGCTTATTCATCTCCAATGGAAAAATTTAGTTTATTACATAACTTATATGGCGTCTACCAGTATTTTGTATTTCTTTAACTCTTGGATATGTACATGCATTCACAACTTAGGAAAATATGAGCTTTTAAAAAATAACTTTATGAAAAACCTACCAAATTTGATACCACTTTTTCAAAACCTTGCAAACTGACAGAGTTATCATTCCGGTACAAAGAGAGAATAGTGATCCGTTATAATTGTACATTTACACAGTATTCTCCCTTTGATACACTGTAGGTAAGTTGGTATATGAGAGACTGAAGGACAAGGCCCAGTACTATCCCCCTGGCAGTGGTGTGCCCGTGAAACTTCCAGGTATGTCTGTTATGTTTCATGTTTGGATATCATGGTCTAATTTCCAGAAAACTGTATACATTGTGTTTTTAAATTGCGTTTTATGTGAATTACATACATTCTAGAACCATGTAAGTACATGTAGTACCAAAAGGGCTTGAAAAGATGATTTTTACTAAAACTTATACGCAAAATTGCCAAAATGTAACATACAGGGTTTTAGAAATATGGCGATGACATGTTAGCAAAGTTTGCACAAAATAGTTTAAATTCCTGGAATAAAAATTTCTTCTTATGTTACATATTTTAACTTTAATTAAAAAAATAATCTAATTCTTAAGCTTTTTGTGTTAAATCTCGCCATGGCGAATAAGCCATACATTTACTATCACAATGGAGGTACAATAAATAGGGGCTCGCTGAATCAAGTTTTATTTTCAAAACTTACAGACTCTAGACATAAGAGTTTCTGCTTGTAGACTACTACATGTAGATTGTTTTTCTAAATTTGATAAAAACTGTGTAAACTAAAGTAAATATAATTGTCCCTGTTTTGCAGTCATATACATGTATACCAAACATAAGGACCCTACTTTATTCCTGTTGCATTTATTGAAAACTTAAACACATATCATGATTTCAACAGTTTTAAAGACCCATGCATTATTATCATTTTTCCAGACAACTTCACTCCTGAGCAGGTCCCAGATTCGGCCAAGGAGACATGCCGTAATTGGTTCTTTAAGATTGCCTCCATCAGGGAGCTTATACCTCGCTTCTATGTGGAGGCTGCCATCATGAGGAGCTACAGCTTTCTTAATCCTGGGTAGGTACTTCTGCTGTCTTCTTTTAATGTATGATAAGGTGTTGTTAAAATCTTAAATATTCAAATTTAAGTGAAAATATTATTTTCTTATTGATCACCGAATTAGGTGCTGTTTTAGTGTAATATAATATTTAGAGTCTGTAGCATGAAATGAAAAAAACAGGAGAAGTTGTTTGTGAAAATGAAAAATAGAAATAAAAATATGTTGTGCATTTATTTTTGTTTTTACTATACTCTTCTTGTAGGGACGGCAAGTAGAGATTTTGCTATTATTCATGCCCTGACATTTTATCTCTCTTAGTGAGTATGCAGACGCATTGAGAAGATTGTCAAGTATGATCCGTGGTATGGGAGATCCACTGGTGGCCCTGTATGCCAAGTGCTTCCTTAGTAGAGTAAGCTCCCTTGTTTATTACATAAAATACAGTGAGACCATTATCAGGACAGGTGAAAAATTGTCCTTTCGCTAAAAATAAAATAAAAATCATATTCATCTGTACTTCATAGCCGCACAGTACTTATGAAATGATGCCCTTGTTGAAGATATAGACAACTGAACTCAGTCCTATATTCTAATGATCATATACTGATCGTCAAAAATAATATTTAACGGTTTAGTCTTAAAAGATTTTTTAGTACGTACCGGCAATTTGAAAGTAGGTAATCCAAGGTTGTGTTGTTGTTTTTTCAAAACTCAACATAGATTCCTTCATTTGAGGCATTTTTCGTAATATCTGTATGCTAATTCCTTAAAATATTTTTTTTATGAAATTTATTAATTGGGAACGAAAGGACAACTTTATAGATGGACTTTGGCTCAAAATTTACATATTCATCTGTACTTCATAGCCATACAGTACTTATGATAATTATGCCCTTGTTGAAGATATAGACAACCGAGCTCGGTCCTATATCCTTATAATCATATACTGAAATCGTCAAAAATAATATTTAACTGGTTAGTCTTAAAAGATTTTAAGTACTTGCCGACAATTGAAAGTAGGCAAACCAAGGTTGTGTTGTTTTTTCTTCAAAACTCAACAAAGATTCCTTCATTTGAGGCATTTATCTTAATATCTGTATGCTAATTCCTTAAAATATTTTTTTAGGAAATTTATTAATTAGGAACAAAAGGACAACTTTAATAGTGAGGCCCGAATACAATGTAATAAAATGTTTGGGACCAAAAATAGGTGGTTGTAATACTAGAATGGTCGTAGTATAAACTCTATAGTGTTTTTTTATGGTGAACTTTACCCTTGCATGGAAACTTTGTAAGTACATTCGATAAACTATTGGAAAACAATAACAACTTGAGTTAAAACATTTTGTATTTTCGTGGCAAATTAGCTAATTTTGATAGAGAAAAATGTGGTTGTACTTGTTAGGTTTATTGACATTGTGTATTTGTGTTGCACCCACTACAATTATATAAATCAAATGCTTTAGAATTAATTCTACTTCTGTTTAGTCCTTTATACAAGTATATTTACATGTACTCTTTTGTTACAGATTGGAATAGCTGTTGCTCCTTCTATTAGAGACCATCTACCGCCAATGTTTGACGATTTTCTGTCCTCATATGTACAGGTATAGACTTTATTTGTGTCTACACAATAAACTCACTCTATTTTGGTACATGCAGTATCTCACAATTACGCTCTTGTTCTATTTGGTGTTTTCATAAATATTTTTATACACCCAAAAGGGGGGCATATTATGTTATTCCCCCCCTCCCCGGGTCTACCTTGCTTCAAGGTCAAGGCCACAGTTAGGTAAAAGGTCATATGACAAAGAAACCTTCAGGTGTATATTGCTCCTCATGCACAATAATGTTCACGCTATAATTGCACTATACAGGTACAAGGTGATTGTGTACAGAACATTCTGGCAGTACAGAAGATAGAGATGCCCCGATACCTGACGCTGTTCTCTCCCGGCTTAGACTGGCTGCTACAGTGTATCGCCAACAAGGCCTCTGATAAAATGCTTACCGAAATACTAGAGAAATCTAGACTACAGTGTAACAAGTACGTACAGTTAAATCCCTCATGACATGACAAAATGATTGATTTATAGGGAATTCGCTTTAAAGGTGTTTTTTTATAATAGAATAAGTAGATTTTGGGACCGCAGGCCATGTTTGGTACAGGGGGAATTTCGGTTAAGAGGGGTTTTACTGCAATTGTTAACAATTTGTGAGACTTTTAACACCCCCCTTGTTAACCTATGTGTTTATTGTTCTCAGTCATCATTGCCATTTGAATGTAAGTGATAGTTATACATGAGCTTAAATACGTAGAAAAATTGACTGTATTCAAGAAATTTAGAATGGTAAATAGTCTTTTTTAACAGAACAGGTTTATAAATTTCACTGCTTGGTAGAAATGTTTAAACAGAGATGAATATAGAAGAATTCAAAAAATCCCAAATTTAAATTCATTTCTTAAAAGTATACAGACAAAGATCTTTTTTATCAGTTTACTGTCACTTTACCTAGATATTTTACAATAGTGTTATACTTGTTTCAGTGCCCTGTTGTTAAACTCCCTGATATCCGCCTTCAAGCCTGAATACATTGCTGCTAGATGTACCCACTTTATTGCTATGATTAAAGATTGCGAGGAAACAGGCTTTCCAAAGGTAAGTACATGCCATCGGGGGTTCATGCTAGCCTGGAATAAGTAGAATTTTAGACATGATAAATAAAACAAACAACCATTAAAAAAAAAGAGAAAAGGCCTGCATGATGCCACTCTAAGCCCATTGCCCACATTGTAACTTTCGTTTGACAATTAATCAACCGACAAACAGCTTTCTTTGACCTTGTTGAATTGGTTCTAGATATTATAACAGCATTTAACACATGTAGAACAAAATATCTTAAACTAAAGTTATGATGGAATGAATTAAGGAGTCAAGACTTTGTTCAAACCTTAAATTTTCATTATTGATCTAAATAGTCTTACATGTTTGAAAAAATCTCATGTTTTCGGTCAGGGACACTAATTGACTAGTCCTACTGCCCTGGCGAGTGGGTTTGTATGCAGGGAAAGTAGAAATTAAAAAAAACCTGTGATGCAATTATTTTTACCACACTTTATACCAGACAGGGCTAGTAGATGATTTTGAGAAGTCATGCTAAGATGTATACTATATTTATGACTTTGTTTCCTCCCTCAGCACCTGTTGTTTAAGACCCTCGGTACATGTTTAGCGATCGTCAATCCACCAGAGGACCAGAAACTTGCTGTACTCAATGATGTATGGAAACCTATCATGAAACTCAAAAATCCAGCAGTAAGTATAAAAAAATAAGCTAGAATTTGGAATATGCTTGTTATACCCCACACAAACAAAACGTGTTTTGGGGGGGGATGTAGGAATCACCCTGTTTGTCGGTCCATTTGTATTTTTCGTAAGCACATCTCTAAATAAATGAACCAAAATTGATGAAACTTTACACAGTTTTAGTGTAGGACCTGAGGTTTGTAGTGTAGGACCTGAGGTTTGTAGTATAGGACCTGAGGTTTGTAGTATAGGACCTGAGAATGTGCAAGAAGGAAGATAATCCCTGTCTGAACTTTTTCAAGGGAGATAATTGAACTTACTTAGTTTAATAGTGCAATGTTTTGTAAGCGCAACTCGTCCTTAACAGTTGGACCAAACTTGATGAAACTTTACACAGTTGTAGTGTAGGACCTGAGGATGTGCGTGAAAGAAGGTAATCCTGGTCTGAAAAAATATCACGGGAGATAATTCAAGAGAGATTATTACTTGTGTGGGACTCGAGTATCCTTGTGATTTGACTCACAATTCTAGTTTATTTTAGTTTGATTGTGGTGATGGTGATTCTGAATTATAAACCCACACTTGAATTTGTTCCTGAAACCAACCAGTACTGAGCAACTCGGGTTGAAGTTCTTGCTCATAGAAACATCGCGTATCTTTCAGGTGTTTGAACTCACATCTGACACTCAATTCATCAATTACAAGTCCCTTCATCCTTTAGACCCTCGGAAAATAGTCTGATAGTCTTATATGTGAAATGGTCTAAAAATAATTTTATGTGAGAGATGTGACTATACAAGCTAGCGCTGAACGTTTTTGTTGTTTTTTACTCATTATTCCCCCTTTAACTTTCAGGACTACATTGCATGTGCAGAAACTTGGATGGAATTTATTGTAAAGAACTTTGGGGTAAGCTTACAGAGATCAATGTGCTTTATTAAAATGATTACATTCTTTTTACCTAATAATATTGTAAATTCTATATAACATGTATTTGTAAGAGTTAAAAATTTAAATTTAAATTAAATTTTGCTATCATTCTCAAGTCTTTGTGAATATGAGTACATGTAATAAGCAAACCATTATTGACACATAGAACCAAGAATGACAAATAGAAACTTGCAAACTATAAAACTTGCAGCTAGACAGTAGAGGTTCAATTTCAGTAGTTTCTCATATTTTCATCATCAATGACGTCTGCTGCATCACAAAAGCTTTTTTTCAAAGTTTTTACAATCAATACAGATACCTTGTTTATATTTGCTTCCAATGTTTCCTGAAGACAAAACCTTTGCTTATAGAATTTAAAACTCAAGAGTTTGACCTTCAGTCCACATTTACAATAACAGCCGAGCACCAGAACGATGACACATCCTCGGTTTTATTTTAAAGGTGTATTCATGTTCACAAGCAATGAAAAAACGTTGTTGGTAAACAAATTTAAAACAACAACAAAAAATTAACAGTGTACACACATGATAAAATAGAAACATATAATAACTCTATTTGTGTCAGCTTGGACAATTTAAGCATTTTCTTTTCTTCTTTTCATTTAAAAAAACCGTAACCACTTTTATGAAATCCACTTTTTTGGTATATTGTAGCATATTCACTTTTAGATATTCAAAAATCATTACTTATTTGGAAATTTACTTCAATACAATATCTTTTGAGCTGATCTTTTTTACTTTCATTTTTTTAAAGATAAACAATGAACATGGTTTAAATATCTTCCTTTTTCTTTGCATGTACACTTTGAATTCTTTAATGTAGAATACAGACAGGAAATTAGTTTACATATCGAATTTCTCACTTGAAGTTTGTCACCAGACGAGGTCTCTAGTTGTGTGAAAACTTTGTTTATAGACAAAATGTAATTAAGGTCTCTCATTTCCAATAATAAGCACCAAACAAGGTGTAATTTTTCAAAGGTAATCGTGATGCCATACCAAGAGTGTAGACATTGCTATCTGACTATCTGCATGTAGACATACCATGGCTGCTATTCCTGTTACCTGGTTTTCTTTGAAAGTCTCTTATGTTTTCATTGTCATTATTGCAAATATTTACCTTAGTAACTTACAGACACAATTTCAAAATACTTATTGACCTTTAAAAATAATCTTATTGTGTTTTTGTTTATTTGCTGAAGACATTAGGGCTTACTTCATTTTTCAGTAAGTGAAATGTTCAATCTGTGGATTTACTGCTCATCAGTAAAGGTCAAATGAGTTAGCTTCATTGTAATTGAGAAAAGTGCATTGTATATTCATAGAAACAAATCCACAATGTGTTCTTTCTTTCATGCTTACATTTCAGTTGTTAAGTACATGTAATATTAAAAGAAAATATTTTAAAATAAAGTAAGAATGACAAAAGGGTTCCAAATTGTATGCATATTAAAGTTATGTTTTTCTAAATTTTATTTTAGTTTACATATTATACCAGAGAATGCGAAAGACTGCCACTTTTACTAGTCCGAAAAATATAGTTTATTCTTTACCTATTGTGAATTTTCTGATATTTCTGCTGGACAGACCAATCGTTTAACTTGTCATCATCTCAGGACTGGTATCTTTTGCATAGTATTAAAGCTTTCAGAACATGCTAGGACCATTTTTCTGATTAAGCTCTTTCTAGAATATATCAACAAACTTTTCTTTTACAGAAGCGTGAAATCAACACTCTACTGAATGACATCATAAAGCATATGACACCTGACCGAGCGTTTGAAGATTTCTACCCCCAGTTACAGTCTGTCGTGTCCAAGATACTTGTCCACATTCACGACTTCTCCATGCTCTTCTCTCTGGTAAGTACATGTACATTAAATTGTATAGTTGTAACATGCTTTATTTTATACCCCTCTCACTCTTATATATAATCTTTTGGATTAAAAATATTTGTGACCAATAGAAAGACATACCACATTTCCTAGATGTGCACAAGTGAAAATAATTTTAAAAAGTTTCAAAAGTGCTTAGTTTGTTTTTCGGTCTTAACTATTGGTACATAAATTGAAGCCAATTTATAAATGACGCAATATCAAAATAGCAAGATAGTTAACTTGTTTTTAGAGGAGTGAATTATAGTGGAGTTTTGTAGTAAGCAATGTTGTAGTTTCAAGATGATGATAATTTTTGCAGCAGGTAGTTTTTGAAACAATTAAATTCATAAATACATGCATGCTATTCCTGGATTTGTAATCAATTAGTGTACATAGAATTTTAAATGTATATTTGGTGACAATTGAATTCATTGTTCAGCAGACTAACTAAAGTGCATGAAAATAAGTGTGCCACAAATTGTAATGATTTTACAGTACTTATGATTAAGATTATTGTACAGCGCCGTCGGGATATTTTTTGGGCATTGTATGTCAGTCTTTATTCTGTCCTTCTTTCCAACCGTCCGTCACGCTTTTCTGTACAGACACATATCTTTCTGATGGATTTTCAGATTTTATTGTCGTTTTACAGGAATATGTACATGCATAATAAGGATGACTCCGTTTTACAGGAATATGTACGTGCATAATAAGGATGACTCCGTTTTACAGGAATATGTACGTGCATAATAAGGATGACTCACTCTGTTACTTTGGCGGTTGATATGAATTTTCTCTAAATTTACTCGTTATTTCTGTTTCCAGGAGAAGTTTCTACCATTCATCGACATGTTCCAGAAAGAGAGTGTACGTGTTGATGTATGTAGAAACATTGCAGAAGCTTTTGGCAAGTATGTATCTGTTGCTCAAGAAAACATATTTTCCAGATTATAATTTACTTCCCATTGCCCAATTCTCTAGGCAAAAGATAGTCAAGCTGTAGAATTATCGCCAATGGTGGGTACAGCAATGTGGCAAGACAACTGTCAATATTAAGTCTCTGGAAGACGTATGTAGTTGTCCGATCATCATTGTGTGTGTGAACGTGATAAATTCATAAGAGATCGTGTGTTTGATAATAATGAAGCATATAACCATATATTTCAAGTCTGAAATGTCTTCAAATTGAGAGATATGGATAAAGAAATGCCTATATTTACGCCATCATTTTTATTGTGTAACGGAGAAGTTATTATTCAGAGAAGTCACTGCATCAATTATATAACTGTATGTGCTACCATAAAAATAGCGCATTGTAAAAATAGCAGCATGTGCCAGTAGACGCATGCTCAAATAAAAGATAAGCATTGTCAGAGAAACCAGTATGGTTAAACATCATTATCACGTTTACCATGTGCCTTGGCTTTTTTTTTCTTTAAACAAATGAACGTCAGTGACTAGTTGAAGTAAGGTACATCCACAAGAGTTAAAAATGTGACAAACACGTGTTGCTCAATCAACTTTTAATTACAAATGCTCCCTTGATTACGTACGCCTTGCATATTGAGTGACCTATTGACACCGCCCCAGGAAATATTAACTGATGTCAAATTTGGACAGGAAATACACAGGGATCATGATTTTCACAGCTTGCATTATGTATTTACATGTACAATGGTTGTTGAGACAGACATGTTGAGATAAGCGAAATGTTGACTTATAAATGTCGACTTATCCGGAGTGTCAAGATACCCGATGTTGAGATAACGAGTGTCAACTGTATTTGTACCCAGTGTTTTGAAAAATGTACAGCTAAACCTTCCTCCTTTTCTGGAGAGCAGGCATCCTGGAAAGTGCTTATTACATTACCTTCTTAGAGAACAACATGGCTAAACTGTCATAAATTTAGAAAACCATTGTTGAACATGTGTTACTTTCGGACAGAAAAAGTGTAGTTATCTGGAGGCTTTTATAAATCCTAGATCTTTGCTCTTTGCTATTCATGATAAAATTAAATCCAAGAATAGTAATGGTCTGCCAGTTATAGGGATTTCACAGTAAAATGTGTTTGTATGAAAACTTTCAATTTGATAAAAGGAATATATAATGCTTTAACTGTGGTATAATTAACAAGGATAGTACTAACTAGGGGATCAATAACTAATGTATTTGCTTTCAACTGTATTTAATGATTGGACATTTCAGTCAATCTTTCATATGACCCTCAATTTAAGTTTGTGAAATCAGACTCAAATCCAATCCGGGAACTAATTAGTACCAAACAATGAGGGTAACAAATCTTGCTCAAGGAAAGAACAGGAGCCTTTAATTGGGCACGCACTCACGACTGACAGATTATGAGTCGGATGCGCTACCCACTATGCTAGCCGCCCCACATATTTAACATACAACATTGTCATGTTTTGCAAGTTGTTTGTGTTTCTATTTCAGGTACCAGTTAACACAGACAAGCGATCCAGTTGTCATCAATGCTTTGATGTTCATATGCAAGACTATGCACGATTCTGTCAAGTAAGTACAAATGACAAATGACCGATGTCACAAAACAAAAGTTAATATTGCGTTTTGTTTGAGGACTGACAATAGCAATACAATCATAGGTGGTGGTGTAAAACCAAAAGGATAACATAAAAAAATACACACAGGCTCACAGGGATTCAAACATTCTTGTAGACAAAAAAAACATGTAACCTTTTTTCGATATTTCATTCAATTATGATTAATTTTACTTGGAAAAAAACTCTGTGTCAAAACTAAATGTAGGATACTCTCTGGAGAAAGGTATTCAGTTTCCCTTGAGTTTAATATAGGGTAGGTATCACTGTGCTGTAAATCAGTACAAATATAGAATGTAAAGACAGCTTGCATGATACCAATCAACCTTGAAATTTTAGCTGCCCTGATATATTTTCTAGCATTGTTTTAGACTTTACTTACAGACTTAGGCTCAGGTTTCTTGTTTGTTTCAATACATTTAGTACAGTCTTGCTCTAGTGTCTGGAAATGCTCGATTGTGTTGTTTTGCTGTATCATGCAGTGTCATTCATTCCTCTAATATCAATTTTATTTCCTATTTACTTGGTACTGTAAGCAGATAAATTTCCAAATATTAAAACTTCAGGGAATACAGTGAAATTTCACAACTATAATTAAAACCACCTACTTTTGGCCAATTTCAATGTATTTTGGGTCTCATTTCTAAAACCCACTCACTATCAAGACCACATTTTGTTGTTCCCCAGGGGCTTTTAATTGTATAATTCTTTGTGGCTTATTCATGTGCTTAAAAAACTCACCAGCTGGATTTAGTCACTCTTTCTATTACAACTTGTCTTACACTATTGTACAATTTTTTGTCCTGAATTCATTTTTTCTACTTTTCTGGATTTCTTTTGTAGCTGTCCTATTAAGACAACCCTGGGGGACAAAACAGGATCATATTAGCAAGTTGGTCTTTGTAGCCAGAAACTCAAGTGATTGAAATTGGCTGTTTGTACCTCAGTTTGGGTGATATTAGAATCAGACAGTTCTCACTTTTACCTGGTCTTAATAGCAGAACTAGACCGAAATCAAATAAAAATCTGGCAAATAATTCTTAGTTTGCAATATTTAACACTTTTTACAGAAACAAAGTCGTCTGAAACTTCTTCTGAGTAATTCTGAGATCGTATTAACTATCATATGTTACAATATAAGGAGATTTTAAGAATATTCTACAGTGCTTTTAATTAGATCATTATAAAAGCTTAAGTCTGGAATTAAAAGTCGGTGATACAAATTAATTACCTTTACTGGTTAAGCCAATGCAAGAACTACTGTCTATATATTATCTACCTGACTTCCTTATGGCGGTTTATTACTGTAAGTCATTTTTTACTTGCCTAGTTTTAACATTAAGCTTGTCTGTTTCATAATAGTGGAGATCTTTTATTGCCTGAGCGTAGGTTGTAGACGCCATAAAATGATTTGAAAAGATGCATTTATATTGGTCTTAAAATTACACAAACAGGTACCATATAGCATCTTAAATGAGTTTCAGTCTAAAATAATAATAGTAATAATAAAGACTCTCATTTGACTTGTCAATCTTCCATGAGGGCCTCAAACGAAAGAAAACAATATACACAAAAACTGAAACACGTGTACATGTATTAAAAACTAGAATTTATGCAAAAGACACCTGTGCTTAGGACTGGAAAAATTGAGTCAGTCCAGTAAAATTATCAGAAATTCGACATGGGCAAAGAAAGAGTAAAAAGACGGTTCTGACCAGTAAATATTGGCAGTTTTTCGTCATCTCTGGAGTTGTCAAATAATAAAATAAAAGAATAAAAAGGTTTTGTAATCACATGAATTGTAAGTTTGTACATACCTGCTATAATGCAAAATAAATGCTTTCCATGGTTTAAGAAAATCAAGTCCTAGTGAAAATTACGAGAAAATTACAATCTCAAAAAGGATGAATCAGCAAGCTTACACTATCTTGAATTACTTCCTTGCCAGACCTATTGTAGTATAATTCTGCTCAATTATCTGTTCAATTATCTATACCTTCCTTGATGAACTATAGCTATTTATCCAATATTGTAACCAGGGGGTATATGTTGCAGATAAGATTGCCTTGATCAGTGTTTTCTAAATGCTCGTTAAAGACGTACCCTGAATCCTTAAGGAAATACTTTTTCTGAAACAAGCATGCTTGTCCTTGTAGTAATTATAAGACAAAATGATACAGAACTTTGCAAAGAACAGATAAAAATGTCCATACTTTTTCAAAAACAGACAAAATTGACCATAAGTTTTGAATGTACACATAAATCATAAATGATTAAGATAAATGATTAAAACATAAAGCTTTCAACTTGTGTTACATGGGTCATCTAGGAAATACAGCTCTCAAGCTAGTTCTAAAAATGGTATATTGTTTAATAGGTTGTATGCCCTTTAACTAGACACAAATTACAGTTCAAACACCTATGTCAATTATAATAAATAAGAAAATGGGTTGTATTATAACAGAAATAGACTACTAACAATATTGTGGACGTTTCTCTGCACATAAACTGTCTCAAACGTGTCTAGTTTGGCATTTAAATCTATCTAGTATACTGTTTCACCTTTAACTAATGAGGATAAGCTAGGTATCTGCTCTGGACTAACATGTGATTAGTTCTTGATGAAGGCAAAGTAAAGTCGAGACTAGTTTGAAATATATAATGGAGGAATGAATGTTACTTAATCCTTCCCTGTCAGAAATCGATTTCACAATTTCCGGTAATCTCCTTTTTTCCTTCACATTTAAAATGAATTCTTTAAGCGTTTGACTTTTGTCAGTTCTGCGTGGCCATTTGTTTTGTTCATCCCTGCCACAACGGCCACTGACCTCCGACTTCGAAAGATTTCTTTCCCAGATTTTATCCATAACATCTTTTGTCCTATCTTTATTCTTCAGAAAGAGCCAGTATTTCCCATTTTAATGTTGAGTGCCAAACAAGGGAACTACTGGTACCATTTTTATAACGTCTTTGGTATGACGCTGTCCTTGACTGGGGATTGAACCCGGGA
>ENA-OREC01000393-OREC01000393.1-marine-metagenome-genome-assembly--contig:-NODE-393-length-16479-cov-13.153457_pt1 | contig 16479 bp, 6 predicted proteins | sample MGYA00248626_ERZ508543 | MGnify/ENA primary metagenome ERZ508543 (study PRJEB26211, sample SAMN05518279) | marine metagenome | isolation source: Puget Sound, Washington, USA | host: Bankia setacea...
CAGTGTGAGAAGTTTGAGACAGAACATTTCACCAACAGACCAACCGACTGACCGTCCTGTAATGCTGTATGAGGACTTATAACATCAATAATGAAATAGTATGATCAACATAACAGTCGGATCTTAAATAAGTTGTCATAATAGAAGTAACCTTACATAAAATGAGCGTCTTGTCTAAATGTTCATTGCATTGGAAACAGGGTATGTCTACGTCCCCAGCAGGGGTTTGACATTATTGGAAGATAGATAGACAGGCGATGATATTAAAACATGAACCTTAGATCAATAGTTAAAATCTAGCTAATGAAGCAACTGTCAAATCCATAGCCATGTATATGTTCACTACTTAAAATACAAAGCGACAAACTTCCATCTGTTATTGTTTATATTGTAGCTGGGCAGCACCTTGCTCTTGATTTTTTGTAAGTCGTAGTCTTATTGAATCGCCGTTTAGTTAAGTTTGATTCACAGCATGACATACCAACGCCATTGAAGCAATATATTCAGAAGATATTGATATCATTTTGACACGTGCATGCTACCATAACAGCTTACATACAGTTGTTAGCACACAGGGGAATATAGCCTCACGATCAAACGTTTCCTTCTAAACATGTTGCACTTAACGAAGATGCACAACACAATATTGCGGAATTTCAGTTTTACTCTGAATTATAACAGCCAAACGACCATGAAAACGTTCACCTACCTGTATGAGATAATTCACTTTTGTGGAAACACAATCCAACACGCTAGCAATAAAGCAAAATGTGAAAAACAGTAAAAGTTGCGATATTTTCGATTTCCAAGCTCCTCACTTCCGGGTCATCTTGTGGTGCTACATCCAAATATGGATTTTTCTTATATTTATTTATAAAAGATTACTAGGCACATCCCAATAAAGATCATTCAGCATAAGATGTGCATTAGGTGAATATTTCTAAAAAATAAAAACAAAAACAGATGGTCTCGCAACGGTTTGGGATAACGCGAGCTTTTTACGTGGTAGCGAATAAATTTCCCCTCGGTTAGTTTTCATAAATTTACTAACGTTCAAAAATGAAGTCATTAAATGTCCAGAGAACTGCATAATGACCTTCAATCAACAGTTTTGCTAATTATTTACTATTGTTGTTTCCATGAAAAAGGTGTGTTTGCAAACCTCTGTGTCGTCTGCAACATACGGCGTTTCGGAAAGGTACGTATTTCGGATACTACCATTACTTATGCCAGAAAAGAATACTCTGAACGGATTACACTCTGAACGTTCATCGTAAATCTTAGCACCTGTCACTTAACACCATTTCATTAAATTGACGTGTGGCTAACCAGTAGCTCAGTTGATAATGAACAGAACTGATCAGAACTATGGGGTCATCGTTTTTTAGTTATTCAATGTGTGATTTCGGAGTCCATTTTAACTGTCTTAGATAGTTAGGTTAGTACCCTTTCAAGAAATTTGGGACTACATGTAGTTATTTTTTTGTAATGAACAATGCGTTTTTTGTTGCAGGCTGGCATCCTTTGGTTCCCTTTCAATAAAGAAAGAAGTGTCTTCGCAATGAGAAAATAGGCATGGACCTAAAAGAAAACAATTTACTTTTAAGATTGAAACTTCAACACAGCTCAATATGTTTTAGATTCATTTTTAGAGAATATTGGAAGTAAAAAGTCTTTAATAATAATAATAATAAAAATGGATCAAGAAATGGATGAAGTTAAAACGGTAGATCATTCAACAGATAATACACGTGTGAATGTTGACAACAAACACATTGAAATTGACAAGAGTTTGGCAGAAGAAACTGAAAAAATAGAAATTGAGACTAATAATTCCGAAAGTGTTTTAGGTGATGACAATTTTATTGAGGCAAATGATCAAGCAGAACATATGGAAAATGAAACTGGTGACAAAGATACTTATACTGATGAGATCCCAAACAGAGGTCATAATGGCAATACTGGAAATGATGGGATAAAAGAAGACAATAGTTCAGAAATTACAAAATCAATGATGTTTGTAAGTGATCCAATGGAGGAAACCAAAGAACTCTTACTAGAGGCATTGAGTTTAGAAGCTGTTAACACAAGATATGAAGATAATCCAACTAGAATAAAGAGATTAGAAGGTGTGCATTTTACGTCACCAATTGCTATTGTTCATGAGTACAGTATGGAACAGAGTAGATCAGATGATGATACACAAAGCCTGTCACTATCAAACGATGGGGAAAACAATGGAAGGGAATCATTGACCATTACTTATGATCATAAAGTGCTTGAAGAGGGTCGTCAAGATATGATTACTGTAGATGCTGAGGGTCAGACAGAAACCACTGTTAATATTCTTAAAAGCGAGACATTTACTGAATCTACACTAAACAAAGAAGTTACAAATGACGTCCAAGCACATACAATGTCACCTACAGGAGACTGTTCTAACACTTTGGTCACTTTGGATAACCTTGTAAGTGGGAGCAGTGTAGTTGAAAGACCTTCAGTGCTTTGTGATAGTCCACATGAACCAAAACAATTTGCTTGTGATGAGATCAGGAGCAAAAGAAACACTCAATCTTTGTCTGACATTATGTGCACAAGTCTTCATGGTTTAGGTCCACCACCATTTTTGAGTGAGGTTTTTAGCAAAGTTCCACTGGAAGAAATCACTGGAGTTGAAGACCTAAGGGAAACATTTTCAGAGAATGAGGCTAAACAGCCCATAACAAACATACCAGAAAATGACTCATCATATTATTTGAAATCAGATTCTCCACTATCACAAAGGGCTCATTTGTCTCTAACTGGTCAAGATACATGTATAATACAAGTGTACTCGGAACTGCCAGATGATATCAGAACAAAAATTAATGAAGAGGAGTTCTACTTCAATAACATCGCTGATGAGCCAGCTCAGACAAGTGATAATATAAAGTGTGAGAAAGTTACCACACTGGAAACTATTGATACGCAAGAAATATCATTACAGGCTTCTAAGAGGCTGAAGATGCAGTATGATAGTATTGAAAGTGAGATTTTCCTAGTTGACTGTAAACAAGCTGTTAAAAGGACACATGAAGAAAAAACTGAGGATGAGAATGTTCATGTACTTAAACAAGCCAAGTTTGATGATATAGTGCCAACAGATAAAAGTGCTATTAAGAGCAATGAAATTGAAACTACTAAAACTGCTGAAAACTATGGCCAAGAGAAATTGAAATTTGAAATATCAGAGGAGTTAGATACTGAGGATGAGATAATTGTTTTTCAGCAGTCAGCTAAAGGAACCACTACAACTACATGTACCACCATGGATAAACAAAACAGATCTGCACAAGGAGATAGCATGGCTGATTATCTTGCTCCGTCTGAACTGCATGGCATAAAGAAAGACTGTAAACATCCTATTAAAAGGACATATGAAGAAAAAACTGATGATGAGAATGTTCATGTACTTAAAAAAGCCAAATTTGACAATGAAGTGCTAAAAGATCAAAGTTCTGTTCAAAGCAATGAAATTGAAACTGCAACAACTGTTGAAAACGATGGCCAAGAGAGTATAGTTAAAGAAGATTGTATATTTGTGTTGACTCAAGATAATAATAGTGAACAGAATAAATGTACATCGGAAAGCATAGATTCAAGAGAGATTGTGAATAAGATAGAACATGTTGCCATTGAAATGAATCCCTTGATACTTTGTGAGGCAGACAGCGAAGACATTGCTGACACTTTTGATCAGGAAAAGTCAGGAGAAAAACCATGTTTGGTGCAAAACAATCTTGTAGAAACTAATAATGTTAAGGAAATAGACAATACTGAAGCTGAAAAGGTGATGCCAAATGTTCCTGTTGTCAGCAAAGTTATTGAAAATTATACAAATGAAGTTGACAACTTTGTTCCTTATAGTCTCAAACAATTGAAATTTGAAATAGCAGAAGAGTTAGATACTGAGGATGAGATAATCATTTTTCAGCAATCAGCTAAGGGAACCACTACAACTACCACCATAGATATACAGGACAGAAATGCACAAGTAGGAGAGCCAAGGAAATATATAGAACTAGAATCTAACAATGATTTGGATGGACAATATGAAAATAAAGAGAACTGTTGTGATTATGATAGGATTTTGGTTCAAAATGAAAATACTGATAATAACAAGTTGGACGTTGCATTGCCACAGGGTTCATTAGAAAACAAGTCAAGAGAAAGGGACAGTTATTGTGAAACTGTAAAAGAAACTAGATTGAGTGATTCAGTTAATGTCTGCAAAGACCAAACAGTACCCTTGTGTAACAGTCCTGTGTTTGTGCCAGCTTCTCAGATATTGTCTCAGAGTTCACAGGAAAGTGGCAGCACAGGATTCATTTATGATGCTTCAAAACCACATCCTTACCATTCCAGTCAAGAATCTATGAAAGATGAATGTGTCAATGGAAAATCAGACACTGTGACATTTGTTGAAAAAAGGTTTATGACTGAGATAGCAGAGGATGGTTTCTGTCAGGTATTGGTTGAAGACAAGCCCATTGAATTGTCTAATGTTGATCTAGCTGAGAGTATATGTGTTAACATTAAAGAGAATCAGATAGACTTCACAAAGGAACAGGAGGAACAAATGGATACAGGTATACTTTCATTTGTTTGGTATTGATCACTATATTACTCATCTTTTATTATGTCAACATTTTTTTTCTCATATACTGAATTTATTTATATATATGTAAGAGACAAGTTAATACATGTATCTGTTTACAGAAGAGACTCGGATTCTTTCATTTCATATTATACATGTCTAAATGAAACTTGTTATTTTTTAGCATAATATAAATACTTACATACACACCTTACCACCAAAAAAATGTAACTAAAGTTAAACTGTTTGTTTGTATCTTTTATGCAAATACAGGTAATCTGGATGCATACATTGACCAAGCTGTAGAACTAGCTGTAACAGAGGACCATACGGTGCCTGAAATTGCAGATAAACATATAGAGACTGGTGATGGCTCATCCATATATGCCCAAGATATAGGTAATACTATACCTTATATCTATAAAGTAATATTTATATCTCAAGGTACAATGTCCTATATAAAGCAATGTGTTTGTGGCTATTATTTATAATTCTCACATGATCTTTGTCTCTTATTTCACAGGAAAATACTTACACCATGTGTATATACCGGGTATACATTTGCTAATTGTTTGATGATACAAACTGACAATCTCAGGATTGATAAATTAGGATTCAAGTTTACTTCACTTACCACTACAGATCTCAAACTGATGGCTAATTTTCTATTAGGATAAACTTTAGTTATTTTGAGCAATTTTTTTTGTCAACTTTATTCTTAATTTACAAAGAGAGACTACTCTTGACAAAATTAATCTTCAGTAAGACAAGAGTTACCATTTATGAGCAAGTCTTTCACCATTACCCTATCTTATTCTGTAGAGAAAAAGGTGAAGTTGTATTCGTGTGATGCTGATATTTATGATGATACTGATGTACCACTGTGCTCTTCAGTTGATAAACCAGGTGAACTTTAGACATAGATTGTATCCAAGTTCTTGGTACTTAACCTGTCAGTTTGGAAAGTTGCCGTATCAATATTTAATCATACAAACGTTTAATCTGAGATATTTTTCAAAGATTAATTCATGTTCAAAGTAGAGAAAAGTTGCATATAAGTGTGTGCCTTAGAACTTCATTTACCCCAGTTTTAAAGTATGAAAAATACAAAAAAATGTACAATGTATAAGAACACTTTATTCTCTTTTGGAATATAACAGAAAATGATGCCAACTCAGGCAAAAAACAGTTCTTATCAATAAGTTAGTGTCTAAATTTTGGAGCCTTCAGAAACAAAAGACAATTTATCTTTTGACATTTTTGCTTATGCATAAAAAAAACTCAAGAATTCATTTATACATGTATCTACATTATATATAAAACAACTTTGATTTGAGAATAAACCGTGTAGGATAATGTTCAATGTTTTGATTTCAGGAAAGAATGTGACCCCACCTAAAGGCTGTTTTAGATGGAAATATACCCCATCGTGTGAATCAAGTCCACAATCCTCGGTGCCAGAGTTACCCAGTGAAGATCAAGTAGTACAGCTCACTCCTCTAAAAACCTGCGGAAAACCGTTAAGACTTGGCCTCTCGAAGAAACAGCCAGTTAACAGCCTTCATAAGTTGAAGAGCTTGAAAAAGTTTTAATTTTAATGACCATGGATAAATATAATGTGTCAGGTGTAGGCCTAGTCTTTTCTCAAAGTTTTGAATTCCTTTGTTAATTAAGATTGTGCTAAATAGAACAGCAAGTCAGTAGAAATGTTTCATCCAAATGAATGTCCCATTCCTTGAAACTAAATTGTCATTCTGTAAAACAAGTGTATCATACTGTACATGTATGTAAATATTTGTGGCTGAATGAAGACATTAAAATGAATTAATATAGTAAAAACTATGCTGCAAGAAATGACTTTATAATGTGAAATAAAAAGTATTTGTTTGGCATAATGTTCATGGATTCTGTTGGTCAGCTTAAGCACATCCTAATATCACAAAAGAAAGTTTCAAGTTATGTTCATTTGTATTTAGCTTAGAATTGATGACTTTGAGTTTATTTCGCAAAAGTCTTGCTGAAGAAAACTGCAATATTTAATACCCACAAACACTAATGACAAGAACCATGCTGTAATATTTTGACATTGTTCCAATTTTTGGAGACCTCAGGGTTTACTTGGAGTGATAGATTACCTTGAATAATTGATGTGATCTTTACCTAGACATGGAGTTCATTACACACATACCATTTCTTAGTTGTATATCCAATGAATCTTTCTGGGCGAGTACTTGACATGTATAGCTGTAGTTACTGAGATTTATGTTTTTGTCGATGCTTATGGTTTGTGTCAGAAGTAGTGACAAGAGCTAATTTCAAGCTATAAAATTGTGATTTATTTGACATACTTATTAATATTATTGTTAAAGTGTTAATGTTTACTTCTGTGTAGTTATGGTAATGTAGGTACATATTATTGGACATTTAAGTCAATCTTCCATAAGTCCCTCAATTTATTTTAGTTTGATTGTGAAATCATGCACGAATCCGTTCCTGGAACCAACCAGTACTAAGCAATAAGGGTAAAGTTTCTTGCTCAAGGAAACAACGGGGGCCTTCGATGGGGCTCGAACCCACGACCTCCACATTATGAGTCAGACGTGCAACCCACTGCGCCACACTGCCCCTTAAGGAATAGTATTGTTAATAATTAAGAGTGGAAACTGAGATCCTGAATAAAAAACTCCTATAATCTTGACAAAGAGCTGTCCAAGCTAAATAAATAAGTACATGTACTAGTATAACCAAAATCTGATGCCAAAAAAACACAGGAAACATCAAGTTTCTGAACAAAAATAATTGACACAAGTATGCCAAGGGTCATATTTTGACAAATGAACACTTTCAGTATGTTTAAGGATGACTCATCAAGTTTTGTACATAAACTTTGTAAACACTGATTATTTTATGTTCAATTTATGGTTCACTAAGAAAAGAACAGTACTTATTTACTGTACACTGAAAAATTAAACACTTAAAGATTCCTTGGTGGTCCAAACTTAATGCCAGCCTTTGATTTACTACTTGTACTAAGATATATAGATCTGTGCGATGAATTGTAGTTCCAACATTGGTTCTAAACATTAAGATTCCAAGAGATGATTTGCATTTTTTATTGATACCTGGATATGTGTGCCCTAGTGAATTATGTATCTTGTTTTAACATACATCATTTTAGTCTGATTATGGACATCATGAATTATAGTCCTCAAACATTTTTGGCTGAACCAGGAATGACTTTTGTTTGAAGGTTTTGTTATTATCGCAGTTAAAATATTGGACATAACGGTAGTCTTTTCCCCTTGTCATTTTGTTTAGTTATGTATTGCTGGGTTTTTTTCAGGTTTAATAAGACAATATATAAAATGTAGTAACAGATTGCCAGAACATTCTTAGCTGGTCTATAATTTTAGTAAGATACGTTGATTTAAGAGTATTAACTTTAAGGGAGATTTTGTTTGTGGATGCTTGATTGAATACAATTCTCCACGATTGTGTGTTTAAATGCTTGTTTTTACCAATCACATTTTTGTTCACACTTTTATAGCAAATACTAAGTAATACAGGTAGTTTTGTTGTTTTTGTGTACCGCTGAGATGTGTTGATCAGTACGTTCACTTCATTATGTAGTTTGTGATTTCTGATAGGTTTGTTTACATTTGTTAGCCAAGTTCATAGACTTTAAAACATTTCACCAGCCCAAGCAATTACTGTGATAAATCTGTATTTGTTAGTCCTTGTTAACCTTTATGAGTTTATCAGTTACAAAAATAATAAATCAGTTTGAAAATAATCTGTCCTTTCATGCTTGTTAATTATGTTTGCAGACATTCGAAATGTGTAGCTTGTGTGTGAGAAAGATTTAAGAGATATAATGGTATTTACAAGTACATGTATTATGGACAATTGAAAGTACTGTAAATTGGGTTATTTTTTCATCTGTTTTTTTTTCCCTCAAAATTTCCCCTCAATGGCTTATTCTAGTTACCTAATCTCGCAGCTTTATTTGTCAGTTGACTATTTGCTGTTTACTTGAATCCACTAAGTATTGTTCATGTGAATTATAGAGAAAATAAACATCTTACGAACAATACCCAACTTACAGTACATGGCTACCCATTCTCTGTTTAATTGCTCTTTTAGCTATGCTGTGTAAGTAGAGGTTCTTTTCAATGGTTTTCTGCCTGTTTCTCATCTAAGAAAGTTTGCTTAATACTGGTTTTGTAATCCAGGAGAGGTGTCAATTAAACAGACACTAATATAGAACAGAAATACTGTGTAAAACAAGAGTTGTCTGTTCATGCATTAGTCAGTTGGTATAACGAATGGGCTAGACATAATTGCAAAAGAATTTGTTTTCACTCTCTCTGATTGATCATTCCTAGTTAGCCATCAGATTAAAAGTTGCATGTACATGTATACATTCAAGTCCAGTTACTCCACTAGTGGCTAGTCTTGCTGTGATCTAGTGAGTATGTAGTGCCTCTGGAATCTTTGGACTGTACAATAACTGGCCAACGTTGATTGTAATGAACATGAAATAAAGAATGAAATAAATGCATTATTGGTCACTTGTAATGAACCAATATTAAGAGTTATTTTCAATGCTTTTATATCATTATTAAAACAAACAAGGAATAATGCAGAATTGACAACACAAAACACCATGTATTTTGTAATACCATGATTTATTTGGTAGGCAACCGTAAGTTTTGATTCACAAAGGCAATTTTCCAAGGTCCAGCTTACACATGTACCAGTATAACAGAGTCCCTAGCACTTACTGTTTAAACGTACAACTAGCATTTGTATGCCTCCTTCTAACAAGTGACTACAATGTAGAAAGTGAAGCGGATTTTGCATATAACAAATATGGTCATTCCTAATACTCTGATATAGATCTTGCAAACTTACTTATGATACTAGTCCAATACTCCTATACACTTGTGCAAACTTAGTCCAACTCTTTTCTATGTCCAGTTTTAAAATATCCCCATCACTACATTTTGTTTTTTTGTTACATATATATAATATATGTCATACCAAAAACTTATTACAGAAGAACATGTTTGATAGTATTAAACATAAAGATATCATATTGCTGTTTGAACACTTATGCATATTTTACACTGATATAATTTAATATATATTACATGATTACACAGTACTATATGTGATAACAATTGTAAGATCACGTAGAAATGTCACAGTAAAAAGCACAAACACATAACAATCAATGACATTTACAGGCCAGCTGAAGGCATTAATGAATCTACAAAACATTAGATGAATTGCATAGTAGCTTTAACACCTATCCCCATAACATCTATCACACTAGTTTTATCAATAATGAGTTTTATGTTTTCTTTTTTATACATTTAGAAGGTTTGTCTGTTAACACATAATCACTAACAATAACTTGATAAGCCACAAATGGTCACAGTAAATAGAACTCATTATTCTTTGATACTATACCAAAAAAAACTATGTACGCATTTGTTGACATTTTGGCCGGGTCCATTTTGTTTGAAACATGTTTGCGCATTGTCTATTGCCCATGTAATGTCACCAGGTCATCTATTTGAATAAAGGACAGTTGACAAAAAAGAAACTCGTTCATGTGTAAGACAAGCCATAGTTCCAATTTCTCCTTCGCTGCTTTAGCATATTGTCCTGGCTTGCATGAGGAGTAATCAACTGTAAAGAGATAGTCATGTTTAAAACAACAGCCATGTTTTTTTTAGGTTCTAAGTGCTATTGAATAAAGACAGAGATAGAACCGTGTAGCATTCACCCCTTGGTTTGCACTTTAAAACATAGCTGTTCCTCTGACAGATGTCAATCAAAAGACAAGATATTTCCTCGTCCAAAGCTGTTCATAATATTCAGGTGCAAGTGGAACAGATACATGGACAGGCACACAAGTTTTCAATAACAATAGACAAGCAAAAAAGTGTTTATTCATTTTTGATGGACTTCCTATTGTATTAATATATGTCTGCGACTATGAGGTCATGACATTGTGTGGATGGCAAATTTGCATAAACGACGTACAATTCATTTCTACAACCAAATAACTGTAAGAAGCTTGGAGGAAATGTAAATGAGATGGGATTTTCAGTTATTTAAAGTATGCAGGTGATACAGGTTATAGAACTAATAGAAATGTATGATGTATGTATATCTACTAACTGTTACACTGAAAAACACGTTAGCAATATAGCAACTAATGAAGAACTCTGGAATTTCTAAAACTATTATAAAAGGTCCTGAAACCGGTATTCCATATTTGATTTTGAATGCTTCCACCATGAATTCCATTCAAAAAAGCAAGGTTAAATAAAGTAATGTATAGAATGATGGTATACTTACAGAATGTTGGTCTACATTTTGATCTTATATTATCCTTCAACTTTATGACAAGATGTACTACAACATGTACGGAAACCGCTTTGATTAACAATATCTGAACATTGAAATGTTAGACAATAAATCCTAGGACATGAACATATCCATAAACCTTACTCTCACTACATAGTATAAGGTATGGTCAAACAGATTTCAACATTTCCACTCACAGTAGGACAAGTGGAATTATTGTGACCTGTACTGATTCTCTAACTGTTTTGCTTTAAGCTTTACACTATACTAATGAGGGTGATTCTAATTGGATGGCTTCAACACCTAGATGTACATTTCATGGCTATTATAAATGTGTACTAAGAAGATATGTTCAAGCTATTGAAAAGAAATAACAATGTCGGCTATATGATAATAGATGAAGCTACTTTGTTTTACTTGACAAAATTCAACACAAACATTAATGGTCCATAAAGAGTATATACCAGTACATATAACATTGCATAATCCTCGAAGTCTAAAGACCAGGATACCATTGTACTTATGCAAAACTAAACACGTACGCACATTTGAGATGTATTCTTGTTGTACTTACATCTGTTGTAACCTTTTCAGATAATAATCAGCTGTTTAAGAGTTAATTAGAGCTATCATTGATTGTGATGAGTATGTCACATGTCCCGGTTTGGCACAGGAAATATGGATATATGAGAATTTGAAAAAGGGGCATGACTCTAGAACCCTTTGTCTGGGCCTCACAAAATGTAAAGCATGCACATCTAGGGATCATGTATAGCAAGTTATACTCAAGATAACTTGGAAATTGTGAGATGAGTTTTTAAAAACAGACCAACCATACGCCTGACTGTTTGATGACTCCAGTATATCCCCTCCTTCAATTTCATTAGTTTTGGGTATACAGTATATTTGCGTAACTTAAAATTGTGCGTACTTGGTTTAGTAAAACAGTACCCCCCATTCTTTACCCAAACTTGTCAGAGATGATTGACTTATGTCTTAAAAGAGTTCATAATCTACATTACAGATATAGCTCTACATTGTATATAGTCAATGGACAAAGTTTCATGTAAGTTTTGGATCAAATGAACAATGGCCAAGAACTTTTATTAAAACTTGTTTAACCATAGCAAGCAAAGCGTAGTTATCTCTTCTTCGATTATGATTTCTGTTCAGTAACATTTAATGACAAAAAAACTTGTTATCCTAGGAATCTTTGAAGTGTTCATTACTTGATAACGTTGCCAGTTTAAACAAAAGTTCATTTTAGACTATGTTGTGAAAAACTCCTCATTATCAAAGAAAACAACAATTGAAGTGTAGCTAGCTTTGAAATATGAGCTTGTAATTCAGACCAAGTTTCCTTTCATCTGTGAACTACACTTCAGGAAATCCTCATAAAATTTGCTAAGTGCTGTTTTCAAAGGAATCAAATGTCTGTGTTGCTTACTTAAGTTACAAGACAATGATAAAGCATTTCTAAAACCAGCTGAAGAAACCATCTCAATGCAATTAAACAGACTGATAACAAGGTTGGTTTTAAAAATAAAATGTCAGCCAGCAAGTTTGTATATTCAAATTATCTCAGTAGTAGTCCTCGATCAGTAACATAAATGCATTAACAAAATACTTAACAAATTTAAAAGAACAGTCCTGAATACATGCACAGGTTATACACATAAAACACAATCATTTTCGTTTGCAGATCATGATTTTTCCTTCGATTTCTCAATTTTCTCTGCAGTTTTTGTAGCTCTTGTAGGCCTAGTTTGCACAGTTTTTGCTTTCTTCACATTGCACAACCATTTTATAATTCTAGCGTTCCTTTCAACTACAGAAGAGGTACCTGGCGCCCGTTCACTTAGATCCTGCTCACTCTCCATGGGGAACCGGTCGTTTGACATTTGGCTGGAAATACTATGATTCTCAAGCGAGTCCAGAGAACTAAGACTGTCTAAGCACTCCCTTGGTTTTGTCTCACATAGTTTTCGCATTGGTTCTAGCACAGATCTATCCAGCCCCATTTCATTAAAGAAACGCTCCACTTCCGTACTGGTCCTTGAAAGACGAGAGCTTAAATCCGAAAAGTCTGAACTTGTGCGGGAATGTCGACAATCACTTAGGTCCGACTGGGATCGATGAAGCTGACGTCTAGGAGGAAGATCGACCTCTTTCAACTGTCTGTCGATCCTAGGCTTTGGCAAGGGTACACGTCTTCGTTCAACTAACACACCAACAGATGTACTTAAATTATTTGCCGCTAATGGTTTAAGAAAAGTATCATTTTGTGAACTAAAGCTATATCTAGATTCCATCACACTACTACTAGGTCCACTATTCTCAGAATCTGCGTAGGTAGCACTTATGGAAATAGATGAAAATCGTTTTTGTTCCGGACTGTCGGAAGACTTGCTAACGGCAATTGTTGCATTTTCACCTGACGCCATATTGGATTGCTCCGTCAGTTCATCAGAAGGCACTGAAGATGAGGCGGACACAGGTCTAAACGGCGATCTTGGCGGAGGCACTGGCTTCCCTGCAGAACAATACCAATGACCATTAGTATAATTTTTTATAAAGTTCCTAGATTATATTCTTTAAACTTCAAAAAACACTACAGCCCAGGCGCACCCTCCATCTCAAGAATAGTTCACTACATACATAAAAAGAGAAGCCATTTAAAGGTTATAACATAAAAATACCACCTTACCACTAAGACTGCAAAAATTTGACTTTAATTATTTATTAGCACAGCATTAACACCTCTGTTTGCTCTATGGGAATATGCATTAGTATACAGAGAAATTAATGATGATACCTAGATTTCTTTACTTTCAAGAATATGTGAGGAAAAAAGTTTAAATGTGTTTGTATAAAGTATCTGTAAGTCAAAGATATTTACCAGGGGTATTTAATATCACAGACGGTTTTGGGCCAGGTATCGGAGCAGCTTTCACAGTAGATCCTGGTCTGGGTGGCACTTGTGGTTTATGCGCAGGCTTTGCTGGTGTAGGTGGTTTGATATTATCGTCCGGTAGGTTTGGGCGCGGGGGTCTAGGTGGTGTAACTGGCTTCTTACTGCCTGTGGTCCCGGGTTTGATCTCGCCTGTTCCTGATGAAACCCCTGATGCAGCAGACGACTTTCTACTACTGGGTGGGGAAACGGAATTACTCGGAAGTTTGGAATTATTTGAATGGAATGTTGGTGACTTGCTATGGGAATCGTCACTGCTGGAATTTTGTCTTTCAAACTGGAGTTCCTTTGTGGGAGACTCCTCGTGTAACTTTGTGGCAGATATCGGCAGAGTTATCACCTCCCTGAAAAAAAAGAAAAGAATATAGACTCTTAACTACAACACACATAGAAGGTATACAGTAATACAGTAATTTTACAGTGGAAGTTGTTGTAATTAAAGTATAATATATAAGAAAAAACACTTTTAGCATGAATTCTTGCAGCCTAATTTGCAGTGAATGTACAGTATATATACAATAGATGTTTCTGATTCAATCCATGTAGGCCAAGTAAGAAATTCATCAATAGAGGCAATCACACCCTTGTGTATATATCTATATTCAGTCAATTCTACAATGTTTGACAACGTTTGCCTACTGTCTGCCCAAACTTGATCAATAACTGGTTTAATCTGGCTGGTAACATGATTGTGCCAGTGCAGTATGACCAAGCAAGAAGTGAAAACTATGATGTCTGCTTTAATGAATACAGTGCCGTCTGCTCTGTGCTATGCAATAAGCTGTGACAGATGTTTTATGAATAATCTGCTTGTAGAATCTCATGGTTTGGAAATTTTAGTCACTTAAAACCGAGATGTTGCACAATTTTCTGAACATCACTTAATTAAAATCTCAGAAATGAAAGCAAAGCCAGTCTAGAGTCTAAAACAGAACTCATTGGAAGATTTGTACACTCCTTAGTGTCACATTCATTGTAATAGGAGCCACATACTACTGTCCCAGGTATAGACCATTCTGTGCAATAACTATTCACTAGCTGGAACCCAATATTGGCTAAGTATTTCAGAGCTTAATTAACGGTATATCTCGTACCATGCTCCATTATTTATTTTTCTATAAAAGGAACCTCCCACACTAATGGAAGGAGAATCAATGACAAAAAAAGCCCCATTAACAAAAGATGGTTCAACTAATGTACATCATTGCTTATTTGTGAGAGGTTACTCTGTTTGGCAAAGTGAATTCAACTGCACAATGAAGAATGTTCAAGTATGGATTACTGGTACTATATTTATAACATATTTCCTTACTATATTTGGCTTAAGGTACAAGATTGAGAAAGATTCTATATCCTGAAACTACTGTTGTCAAAATTATAAAGAATCAAATATGAAAGCAAAGTGAACAATGATAAATTAAATGACAACAGAAAGATCCAGTAATCTACAGTATTTCAGTCTTTGGGCAATGGACTATAATTCTAACAGCCAATTTGGCAAATAGCCCAGTTGAACCAAGTAAAAGCCGCAAGTATCCCTTGTTTTATGTTGTCGTCTGCTGTGTTGTTTGCCAGAAGACATTGATTTCATGATATTTGCATATAATAATCTACTACAGAACATCTTATCCCTGCTTTGCTGCGATAATGTACAAAGAAGCTTGTCTGTGACTACATTATCTTTAGCTGCTATTTTTTGCATAAATTGGCAGAATATAGCATCAAGCAGGTTGTTGCATGATATTCACAAATCAAGAGACGTAATAGTTATTTCAGGTAAAATGTCAAAATAAGACCCATGGATCACTGTTCAAACTCACTTGTTCAAACTTTCCAGAATCATAAAACAACTCAATTTACCCTAAAGCCTGTTCGACTATTTAGTGTTTTTCAATATCATCTAATATATTCCACAAGCAAGAACCCCAACAGTCTAGTCTTAATGCAGGGAAAAGAAGCATCTTTGGAAACTATACAAATCTGCCATCATGATTGGGCGGAAAATCATGATATTGAAGCTGTAGTGATTTCAGACAAACCATGTGTTACATCCAAACTCAGACGTCATAAATTCTCTTCCTTTGAATTAACAGAAGTGTGGAAAGCGGCATGACAAATCTGGTGTTTTAATTAACTTATTCTCTAGTGCTGGTTTTCACTCCCTCTAACAACACTTATGTCTTTATTACAAAATCACGTTATCCAATTATTTATAGACAGCAAAACTTTGGGCATGTAGTACTGTAAAATCGTAAATGTTGCAGCTACGAAATTTAGTTATTGATTGATTGATTGATTGATTGATTGGAGTTTTAAACACCATTCATAATAATTATACCACATTTGATGCCAAATATTGTATGTTTTTGAAGATGGGAAAATGTTACTGCAAAACGGCTTCTATATTACAAACAAGTGTCCATATGTCACAAAATACGCCCGTATAGTAGTACACAAGTGAATTTGGCATATAGTAAGAAAGCAAATGTCT